>Ga0307513_10006173_pt1 | contig 15708 bp, 17 predicted proteins | sample 15_EM_MG_FD_202174 | JGI IMG/M metagenome (GOLD analysis project Ga0307513, IMG submission 202174) | Populus trichocarpa ectomycorrhiza microbial communities from riparian zone in the Pacific Northwest, United States - 15_EM | ecosystem: Host-associated > Plants > Roots > Unclassified | place... | reverse complement strand
CTCGTTTCCCCATGGACCCAGTTTACACCAGAACCCAGAATCCATGGGGTGGATATAAGCGTGTGCAGTGTCATCAAGGGGCTCGTAGACCGTTGTATTATTCCCATCTGCAGAAACGATATCGGTTAGTGAAGGGTTAGTAAGGTGAATGACGCCCTAAGTGGGAGTGCGCTAGGCGAGGGTTCGACAAAACGTTTGTCTTGAAAGACACGAGGCGAGACTATGTGAATGAAGATTCACTAGGCGGGGGTTGAAAACGTCTCTGCTACGCTGTTGGACAGTGAGTCGATGATATGAAACCTGTGAAAAGGCACTCACGACTTAGAGGGGATAGTCCAGTTCAAATAACAACGACGCAGTAACGGAAAAGGTAGTCAGGCTCGACATGATGGTAGAAAGACAAGGCGGTGGTGGGGGTCTTTAACGACAACAAGGCGAGACGATGTGAATAAAGATCCACTAGACGGGGATGGGAAACGTCTCTGCGCGAGGCTGTTGGACAGTGAGTCGAGAATGTAAGGGCAGTGAAAAGGCACTTACGACTGAGTGGGAATAGTTCATCCGGAGAGATCGCGTAAAAGCGACGTATTTAATGTAGTAAGGCTCAAGTTATAAGATGTGATGGTGAAGAGAGCCAAAAGGCGATCGAGACAATGGTAGCCAGGCTCGAGTTATAAGATATGATGGTGAAGAGAACCAAAGGGCGATCGTGGAGGTCTTGAATGACACGAGGCGAGACGATGTGAACAAAGATCCACTAGGCGGGATTGGGAGAAGTCTTTCAAAAGCTGTTGGACAGTGAGTCGAGAATGTAAAGGCCGTGACAACGCACTCACGACTTAGAGAAGATAGTCCACATGGCGAGATTGAATGACGACGACGTGGTCGAGGAAAAGGTAGCCAAGCTCCAGATAGTGGTAGAAAGCCAAGAGGCGATGGCGGAAATCGTTCATTCACAAAGGGTTCTTATAGCGGAGGAGAGCTTGGTCGTGTTTGCGTTCGGCACGATCGCGGAGGCTGACCAGGACTTGGGCTGACCATGTAAACGACTTCCCAAATAAGGCACCTCGCTTCCCAATTTTGGTAGAACCAATCCTTTCTATTTTTTTTGTTCGTCAAGGATTTTTAGGCCTGAGGGCCTCGACGTTCAACGTTCAAGGTCAACGTCGAATCCCGACGAACGTATTATACCACTTTCGTCGAAGGCATTCCTCTTGAACTTGAACCATTCAACGATTGTTGAACATAAACTTATCCTGCAATGTCATCAGCTGGAAAGTAAAGAAGACGGCAATACGCTACCGTCAGTTATGTTCGTTAAATTCGCGCCCTATATCTTTCCCCGACGAGATTGAAAACGAGATGCATCGAGGGTTCAGTCTTTCTGTCGAAATATTAATCGACCGCTGTGGAGAGGGTAGTTATTGCCTGGACGGAGTAAAGAGCCAACGGCTCGGGGGTACGAACGAACCTTTCAGCATGCAGGGGACCGACGGGGGTGCGGTTGATACTCGCTAGAAAGTCCACAGTTTTTTCCTCGTAGAGCCTGGGACAAGAGTCATTGACTTCAATAGTGTCAAAAGTCGTCGTAGAAGCAAATTGATTAACGAGGGTTTAATCTCCCGTAGGCAACTCCTGATGCCACCAATAAGCATAACTCCTCATCCTTCGGATCCTTCACACGAAACCTTTTATGGTCATCAGTCGTTATATGAAGCCGCTGTTGGAAGAAGGGTTGTGGGTTAAATTCCGAGCTATGCCTTCTTCCTTTCCTTGTGAACGCTGAACATTGAAAGAATCGTCCGGTGGTTCTTGAACTGTCGGAGAAGGAAAGCAAGCAACCGAGTTCATTACAAGCCGAGTTTCTGACATTGTACCACGTACCGTCACTTCCTGGCAACCATCCAGATCGGTAAATTTCGCGAGGATTGGAAAAAATTGAATCGCGGACAGTGAGAATCTCCGATGGACGGATGAGTTCCAGGGAAAACGCCATATTTCCTTCCTTGGTGCCACCGAGCAGCGACCTGGATTCCTCACCAAATTTCAATGCGTTGCCAGATATGAAGGCAGCAAAGGTTCCAACACGCTTTCGGTAGAGCGATGACTTTCGCACAGGGAAGTTTAGGCATTCAAAGTTGGCATCGGTTCCTATCGCAGTGGTTAGGCAAGGAGATCCGCAATGTGGGACGCAATTTCAAGAGCAATTTCGTCTGGAAGGAGCAAGTCCCCCATGTTGGCTGGAGTAATGCTTAACTGCCTGCCTATTTTCGGTAGCTGGGCTGCCGAAAGTCATAAAAGCCCAAGACTATCGTGCTAGCATGCATGAAATGCAGCAAGTTCGAAGGGCATTCCGTGCATGAACGGAGTGTTATATTAGTCCTTTGGGGCAGTACTTGAACTGAACTTCGTAGTGACGGCGACTTTAGAAGCAACGGGAAGCCCAACCCTTACATAACCCTCTCTAACGAAGAGTCGAGTAGGAATGCAGGTGATAGTTGAAATTTGAGATGACATTGGAGACTGGTCAAAAAAAAAACCCACTTTGTTTACATTTGTGGCGGCAACCAAATGAAAAACCGAGGTTGGTCGATGTGTCGGACAATGAGCAACGCTCTTCTCCTCTCTAACACTATCCTTATTCTGTCGTAACCGATTTGTCCCTTACCGCCCTCTTCGTCACTTTCACTTAGGACCGTTTACAAGCCCAACTCACGCGGAGCAACTTCCTCACGCTTGGATGCCTGCTACTCACGTCGTTCCAGTTACCACTGATACTCAAGTCTGGACAGTGAACAAGAATGGGAAGCAAAGTGCGTTTACTCACCCGAGCTCATTTGAACTTTGCCTAATCTTGTATTTCAACCTGCAGTACCTGCGCAGATCCTCCAAAAACGTCCACATGAAGTGTATGTTCACTACGTAGACACAGACAAACGACTGGACGAATGGGTTCCGGAGGGTTCATGCCAGCCCCAGGCATTACCCGACCAACAAGGCCCTCCGGCCAAAAAGCGACGCGGAAGGCCACCTCGCAAACAACCCACACCTGAACATTCTGCATCCAAAAATGTTGAAATACCACCACCTCCGGCCCCAGAACCAGCGGTTGAAGAGAACGGCGTTTCAGGGGCGCATGTGATTCTATCGGAAGAAGAGTTTGATATGCGCCAGCACAAGCAGTTGACCGCTCAGAAGAATTTCGATACGGTTATGTTTGACGTATGGAAAATCACGCCTTGGTGAGTTTCATGCAGATTTCCTTTGCGCTGCAAATTTATAGTTCGCACCCCCAATCCTTTCAGGTACTTCTCTCCTTATCCGCTAACAGAGACAGAGGTGGCCGAGGGAGAAGATATGACCGCCTCCTCCTCAAATCAATCCCTCACCAAAATTCCGGGCGTGGTTCGTGCCACACCGAGATCACATGGAAGGACGTCGGATTTACTCGCGGGTGGATTGCAAAGACATAATACCACGGGAGAGTCACTCCTCTGGGTGTGCCATTTTTGCTTCAAATACATGGCAGAAGGTGGACCTTGGGAACTGCATAAAGTATGTTATCGCGGTCCCCTCTCTCCAATTCTTAACTGATATCGGCATTCTATTAAAGAAAGACTGCAAGATGAAACACCCCCCAGGAAAGAAAGTGTACCAACGAGGCGCTCATATCATCTGGGAGGTCGATGGAGCAAGAGAAAAGGTAAGCTCCAACCTGTTGACCGTTGAAATGACAAGTTCAAAATGCACTTCCAGCTTTACTGCCAAAATTTATCACTCTTCGGAAAATTATTCATCGATGTCAAGACTCTATTTTTTGATTGTGACAATTGTGCGTAATCCTCCCTTACTCTACTTTCGTTTGCCTTTAACGAGAATTTTTGACAGTTCTATTTTACATCCTCACCGACGCCAAATCATCCGAAGACCACATTTTAGGGTTCTTCTCCAAGGTCCGTCAAATACCTTTTTTATAGGGCGTGTTCTGAGGCGTAATGTCAGGAAAAACTATCCTATGACGACTACAACCTTGCCTGCATTATGACGCTCCCTCAATACCAGAGGAAAGGCTATGGCATGCTCTTGATTGAATTTAGTATGTATCTCGAAGCATCATGTTTCTTTCGCTTGTACTAATTTACGTTACAGGTTACGAACTATCGCGGCGAGCTGGCAAGGTTGGATCACCCGAACGGCCACTATCGGACCTCGGCCTCCGGAGTTATTTAGCATACTGGACGTCCACGTTGATCCGATTCTTCAGGTTGGATTTCTGCTTGTCGTGGCTGCCACCTTCCGCTGATATCCATTCTGTAGACGCGTACTCTCCGTTCTTCCACCCGACGTTGTATCAGTGAAGGTGGAAAATAATTTTCCGGAAGTGAGAGATGATGTATCTGGCCAAGTTGAGCGAGTAACTGCAAAAAGACGGAGAACCCCCAATCCCACTAAGGGTTTTGAGGGAGTGGTTTCTGAGACAAGTGTCGAGGCTCAGTTATGTATGATGCCGATGAAAAGCATTCAAGGTGTGTCATCCTTTGCGTCCGCTCTTTTATATATATTGATGTTGTTGCTTTTCAGAACCAATATTTACAACTAAACGCGTCTTCGAGACAACGCCTCGGGAGGATGGAGGTGCTGAGACCCACATCCAAGTTAAATGCAAGCTTGCCGACATTGCGCGTGCAACAAACCTTCGGGCTGACGATGCAGCCTTTGCGCTGAATGAGTGTGGGATGCTCATGCGACGGTTGAGTGATGTAACTGAGAAGGATTCTGTCGTGATCACGCGGTCATTGGTGGAGAAGGTGGCGAAAGAGAGGAATGTGAAGATTATGTATTTGGACTTGTCCTGTGTTCTGCTGCCGTAGATTATTCCTATTCCTCCTGTTAATATCATGTAACGGTATACCCTGGCTGTGTAATTTCGATCTAAATGTCCAGGTGAGGGGTGGTATAAATCCTCGTGTAATTTGTAGTTGTCAGTTTCCTTCCGTTTTTCCTAGATTCTGTGCGCCTTCCCAGGATCCCCAGCATGCGAAATCGTTGGCCAGCCGCCCGTGATCGACTTCGATCGATGTCTTCCTCAAGGGCCCGAATGGTGGTGCATCGTAAACCTTTTGGATAGTTTCCTCAACCGATGTCGAGGTGAGGAGCAACAGTTTCCCTTTGGTTGGGTGCAAAATTTGTTTGAGGGTTTGCGCGAGTTTCTTGTTGGTGATCTTGGAAAGATATTTAGTTTATAGAAAAGGAGAGATTGAAGATAGATTAACCTCATTGAGGAACGGTGGATCGGCAACAGCAATTTCCACCTTGCCCCTGAGGGATTCAGGGAACACGTCGGGCTCGTCGAGGTCGTATGGGATAAATTGCTTCGGAGAGAGGATCGCAAAGCGTTGGTCATATTCAAGCAACTTCGCGTTTTCCAGTCGCTTTTTATGTTGGAACGCGACAAACGCTGTGGGGCAACATAAAAATGCAATATTCGTGGATGGGGTGCACAGCGAATGGAGGTGTTCGGCTATAGATGCTGCAGATTCCTCTGAGTACCTGTAAGAAAGGGTTCAGTATGGCCAGGATGTAGACGGGCATAACGCTTGCCCTTGACGATAGAGAAATATTGCGTTGGTGAAATTTTGAAGACGTTGGGGTCGTCCATGGATTGTCGCCCATTTATATTACCTTTGCATGGGAAGAGAGGGTAATTTATTCCTCGTGTAGTATTTGAAAAGAAAAAAAAAGTGAGTTCATCTACTCACCAGAATTGACTGAGTTGCCAGTCTTCGCCAAATGCGAGCTTGAAGTCGGCAACGCTCATCATTGGCTTCTCCTGGTGGTTATAAGCCTCCAAAGCAAGACCAGCGATGTGGGCGGCTACTCTTTCAGCTTCGAGCTCCCGGAAAAGACGTTCCTCCTCTGCCTTTTGACTAAAGTGGGTGTCGAGGAGGGCCAGAGTGTTGGGATCGAGCTTTGGAGGCGATGAGGACATGTCGGAGAATCTGGATGAGGTCGAGCGTGGAGATTCAGGAAATTCAGGAAAGTGTAACATTTTGAAATGAAAAAAATGGGAAAAAATGTCTGGTGGTCGTTGGTAGTTATGATTTAACCCTTGCTCGTGTTTTACCTTGGGTTTTACATAATTTGTTTGCGAGCGAGCAAATTTTCATCCAACCAAAAATCCAACAAGTATGATCGAGGTCCGGCCCGGCTGAGCATGCCTCATTTGGCCGATCATGACAGAAAGTCTTGAATCCGACCATGTCCTCCACAAAAAGAAGACTCACGGTCCTCATTTCTGGCTCAGGTATTTGAATTTACCAGCCATTCGATATCTCTGCAGTAATGCCTGAACGCCAGGCACAAACCTCCAGGCTCTTATTGATGCTCTGGACACACCGGCTCTGCCGAACGCTGAGATCAACTTGGTTCTCTCGAATCGGAAAGCAGCATATGGTCTTACGAGAGCTGCGCAAGCGAACCCAGCGATACCAACAGCCTATCTCGCCTTACAACCGTACTTGAAGCAAAATCCTACAAGCACAAGACAAGACTACGATGCTGAGGTTGCAAAGATTGTTCTGGGTTCAAAGCCCGATCTCGTTGTCCTGGCTGGATGGATGCACATCTTGAGCGAAAGTTTCTTGGAATTTCTTGATGGTAGGAAACAGTTGGGGGGAGAAGAGGGTCTGTCGTCGACCAAGGTTATCCCAGTGATCAATTTGCACCCGGCCCTTCCCGGTCAATTTGACGGAGCAAATGCTATCGAGCGGGCCTTCGAAGCGTTCCAGAAGGGAGAGATTACTCACTCGGGTGTGATGGTTCATCGAGTCGTGAAGGATGTGGATCGTGGAGAGCCCGTCGTTGTCCGCGAAATTCCCCTCATAACAGGCGAATCGATTGAAAATTATGAGACAAGGTTGCATAGTGTCGAGCACGAGATTATTGTCGAGGCTACGAGAAAGGTTCTGGAAGAAACAGGGTCATCATAGGTGAGAACGTCGAACCGCTATTTAATTTGAATGAGCTGTCTGATAATCCAGCAGATGTTGGGCCCTATAAATTTAGCTCGAGGACTGAGAAGCTCCTCAATTGCAATGTATCATTATTTCCAATGTTCAAATATTATTCGAATTCGAAAGGCGGCGGCAGGCCTGCCTCAAGTTTCATTACACGGCTTCGATAAAAAATTGGGTTTGACTGAAAGAATGCGAAGAAGGCATCTCCATAGACAGTTACGTTCCTATATTCAAGCTGAGTACTTATTCATTATGAAAGAGCTCTTTTGCTTCCATCTTTCTCTCAAAGGGGCACCTTGGGAAGGTTCTGCCAAACTCAGCCAAATCCTCAAACCCTACTCTGCCTACTTTCCTGTATCGTTCCTTTGCCTGCATCTTCAACTTCAACTTCACCTTGCGCTACCCCTCGGCAACACCGCCATTTCGAGTACTATTTCCGTCTACCAACCTTTCGGCATGGCGATTTGGACCTCCAGCGAACACGGCGAGGAAGACACTGTAGCCGAGTTCCCTTCCTTTCAGTTTTACCATACCACCTCAATGCCTCTTCTCCAGAAACCATCTCCTTCCGACACTAGCGATTACCCCCGAACGCCTCGCCTAGACATCGGCGAGATTGACGCAGTGCCATTTTCTGTATGTATCTTTTTCGTGAAATAAATATACCGACAAAATTGAGAACAAGATTTCCGTTTAGCAAACTTTTCTTGATCTTTTCGATGGACTAGGACTGCATATATCTGCACCCTCGACTCAGAATTTCCGAATCGCCGGTAGTCCAGATGTCAGTTATGAAATTCAGGTACATTCCCGTTCTACAATCAGGATCCTTCTTGCCCATTACGCCATGAAAACAGAACTTTACGAACATGAGGGACTTCGATCCTGATTGGCAGCATCACGAAATAGAGGTGATTTGAGTGCATATATGCCCATTATTGGAACGTTTTGACCCTGAACTAGGAAATCATGGTCATGTCACCGAAACGTTCAGGTACGGCGCTGCCAACTATTTTGGAAGACAGCTTGGAGGTTTCTTCGCCATTGATTACTATCGTAAGGCCCTGACCTTTTTTTATTTGGAAATAAATCTCTCATTCAAATAAATCATCCAGCCCATCGCTACACTCTCCGATTTTGAATTCGAGGGTCTACCAGCGGGTGCGGGTGTGGACTGGACAACGAACGCCAAATTCTGCATCAGGCGCGACGATGGAGTCAAATACACAATCAAGCGCAAAAGGATGCCTCGCCATTATTCATGGACTGAACACAATATCTTGGAAACTCTGAACAGGTTTGCGCTCCCGTTCATACCTCATCTCCGTTGGACGTTTTATTCTGGAGAACATCGGTATATTGTGACCGTAAGCGAGCCTTTTTTTCTGGCCCCTCCGGTCGGTCTGACGAAAGTCATGCAGGGTCATATCCCTGGGGGTACCCTCATGGATCTCATCAACGAAAACGGGCCCTTGGGGTCGCATCGTGCTGTGTTCTATGCATCTGAGCTGGTGGGTCCAAGATATCTAGGTCAATTATATGCTAAATATCCGATCAAGGTCGCTGCAATATCGGGTTTACATTCTGCAGGCATAGTCCATCGAGATCTTCATCCTAAAAGCATCCTCCTTGATGCGCGTGGTCATATCGTCTTGGCCAATCTTGAACACGCCGAGTTTTCCTCCAACACGGGTATTCTTAATCTTTATCAACTCGAAGAGGACATGCTGGGATATCGCGCGCCGGAGCTCCTCCTTGGCTGGGCCCACGACTCGGCTGTCGATTGCTGGTCGTTCGGGATGTTGTTGTATTACATGTTCTTTGGCGCAGTAAACGACTTGCCTTTATTTATAGTGAAAGATGTACTAAATTCATATTTAGCATCCTTTTGGAGGACGAGACGGCACGGACGACATTGCTCGGCTACATGACCAAATTATAGCATCTTCGATACCTATGGAGTCGTTGCGGCTCGTGCATCCCATGGCTCGTGATTTGATCTTGAAGGTATTGCCTACGGGGATTGACGTTCTAGATGTCTTCCGTTAATATGCGTTATTTCAGTGTTTAGAACGTAACCCCGCGATGCGCTGGTCGATCGACAGGATAAAGAACCACGGATATTTTTCTCATGTGTACGATAACGCCTTTTTGTTGCTGAGGCGTCATGTTAATTTGTAATTTCCGATCTCAGTGACTGGGAGAAGGTCTCATCGATGACACTGGATGGTTCGTTTTGCTGCGTTGATTAACTCATCCCACGTTAACGACAATATAGTGCCTTCCTTCGAGCGTCCAGTCATGGAGCTGGATCGCGTTAATATCCAAGAAGCTCATCGACGGCAAATGTCTTTGAACCCATCGGCCTGCAATATGGCTCAACAAACACCCGCGAGTATATCCGTCCTCCGTGAGGCGCATTCTGTGAAAGGTACCAGCACACCACTTTCCAGCCAAGATGCCCCCGTTTTGCCGGAGCTCTTTATGTCTGCACCAAAGATATCTATACCGGAAGCCGTTCAAGAGGACGAACCTATTTCTATCTCTGGGACTGCTGGTCATCCTCGCGAGGACGTTCATGAAGAAAATCGAGGGGTCGTCGACGCGGCTGAGCGGATGTCCAGGTTTTGGGACGATATCGACAAGGAAGAGAAGGGCTCTGTTCGCTCGGAGAATTCTCTTGAATTTGGGGGTTCAACTGGGGTACCCTATACGAAGGCACCTAAACTCAGGAAGTATCGGTCTGCTATCCAGTCACAACACCGCCTCTTCAATATAAGTACGGCTTCATTTCAAGCAAAACTGCGTAGAAAGCCACGTTCGACGAGCGCTCTTCGTCAATCGCGCCAGCCGGAACCGATAGAGAATTTACCGTTCGGTGTTCATCAAATTGGCAGCGGAATTGGGTTTACGTACAGTACTCCTTCGGCGGTTCCGTCGAAGATCTCGGTCTGTTCTTTCACGCCTTCTTGTCACTTGTTTCATGGGGGTTTCTCTGTTCTTAATCGTGGATTTGGCCTTGGCCATTCTGTACGTCGGACCAAAGCGAAAACTGGGGACCACCCTGCTCCTGCTCCTGAGAATCCGGATCCAGTGGCGATTGAACCGTCCACGTCTACCGATCCTGGCATGCCGACTCGAGATGTGGGCAATGGCACCTTCATCCGCGACATGTATCGCACGCCTAGCTGGATTCTCTCTCCTCCCGATAGCCTCCCGTCTACTCTGGCCTTGGTAAATGCGGAACTGAGTCCTTTCTCTGGGTCCAGTGAACCTTTCACGCCGGCTACTTTGGTCGAGGAACATGATTGTAGTGAGGAAGAAGTTAACATCAGTATTCCGAAGAATTTGGACATTGAGCTGGATTTTCCGTATTCGCAGTGGGCCCCGGATTCGACGCTCCGTTTGGTTCCTCCGTCTGCTACGAGCGCTGAGGAGGAGAAGTTACCAGGGGGTTTTGATTGTGTTGATACCTCTTCGTATTTGCAGGTGACTGAGGCTTGATTCTTGTTTTTTTTTTTTTTTTTTTTTTTTCTTTTCGTTTTGTTTTCTATCTTATCCGTTTCGCGCGATACTTGTCATTTCATGTTTATTTTTGTAACGTACCTCTGTTTCTTTTATTGGTTTCTCAGACGGCGACTTGTTGTTTATTGAACGGTGTAAATTTGTGTGTAGCCCAGGATTCCGACTTTCTATGTATTGTCCCGATTGTGGGTCCTTAGTATTGTTTGACAAACGGGTGTCGTATGACTTTGGTTAGAACACCCTGAGCTTGAAGAGCCTTTCGGCTTCGTGTACTGCACACTCAAAATTTGTGGCAGACAGCGCTTTTCGCGCCATTTTAGATCTCTGAAGTGAAGTAGGAAGTAGTAGGAGTGTTTAAAAGATGTACTTATTCCTTTGCATAAAATGCTCCAACGTTGTACAGATCCGTCCGATTACTCAAATTTTACGTCAAGCGAGGGCAATGGAGTTGCGTGTGACACGCCCGCCCTGAGTTGGCCCACCAACACGTGATTGTTGATGGTTATGTAAAGCGAACCAGTTCACAATTTCGAAGGGCCACCATAGTAAACTAGGAGGTAATGCAGCAATCGACCTTTAAAAAGGCCAAAATAGGAGTCGTTTGAATGATATATTTATTAAAGCTTATACAGTACAAAACACGGCAGTACTTTATGCTACACCACGGTCCACATACACAGTGCAAGAGGCTTACCGTCATGATCATAAACGAGGGCGTCGGAGGGTAGGTGCAGAGGCGACGTGTGGAGTCCACGCCACCTCGGCTGGAGAATAGCATTTTTGAGTGGCGAAACGAGGAAGCATGAACGAGAGGCCGCAAACAAGGCGGCAGTTCCTTCATTGCCATTATCGGGACACCTCACTACTCGTTGGCGATACCGCACCCCCAATCCTTGTTTGTGGCAACCAGCCCAGGCTTCAGTGGTGCCCTTCTTGTTGGCGATCCTATTGTGATCGAGACGGTGATGGTACGACGTGGTGGTGCTGGTAATTGGCTGTCGAGGTTGAGGCGGATGTCGCAGTTGAGGTGACTCTCGAGGAGGGCCAGGATGGTGGTGGTGGTTGTGGCCCAAGTGAATGTGGCAAACGAACTGCTTGAATTTGGGTTGGTTACATAACGAAAATGGATCACGTGCTTGGGGGCTAAAAAGCTCATACATAGCCTTTAGCAAATTATCTTGCAAGCTCTGGAAGGTGTACTAAGAAAACGCTCAAAATCACTCGATACTTAATTGGGTTTTACACGTGTATTTAAATTCCCCTTTGGCTAAAAATAAAAAATCCGCGGCCGATTTGGCCGCTGTACAAAAGTAGTGGTGATTAAATCTGGTTACAGGGTCTTGCATATGATTTTACAATTCAACTTTCGCAAAGTGACTCTGTTTGTTCAACATTGTTCAGCACCCAAAATGGCAACGATGTCACAGATCCATCAATCACGAAATCGATGACACGACAATGTCGACTCATTCCTTTCTCTCCAAGCTCAGGAGAGATGATATATAGTTTAGCACACCAGTATCGAGGATGCGAGGGCAGCCGCGGGGGCGTGCATGCAGGTTATTGACTTGACTATGCTCGTGGTACAAGGTAAGGATATTGTAGACTGTTTTCTCAGAGCAATTGGCAAGCATGGCAATCTCTTTCGCCTTTTTGTTGCTCGAAATGCCATACAACGATGCGACTGCGAAGTTCCTCTGAGATCATTGCCCAGATCAGTGGGCGTGCGTGATAATGGTGACATCTAGGGCTGCGCACCGTAAGGCGACGGGTATACGGCCGGGTCTGATGGGTATTCGCCCGTCCCGGAGTCAGAGGTTCTGGTACATACCGTTGAACCCGTCCGTCAAGACCCGTTACGGCCGTCGTACGGGTACTGTGTATAATAGAATTGTTTTCCTATTATAAATTGGTGATCACGCAGGAAAAAAAAACCTAGCCTGTACGATGCTTTGTCCATGCGCAGACGACGGCCATAGAGGTGAAATTGACTCCAAGAGCAGCTAATCTACTCGAAAATATCGGGGATTGCTCAAAATTCAAACCCCGCGCCTTATCGATTCTCTTCAATGACCTCGAAAAGTCAGTAGAACTCAATTTATTCTCTGTCTACACCTTTCGAACAGCCCGAAAATGTAATAGAAGCTCTTAAAGGCGACAAAAAACGAACATAGGATGAAATTATTTGGATAGTAAGGCAAACGGCCGTCATACCCGTTTACGGCCGTTTTTCACCCATCCCGTCCCGTTTAGCATTCCAGATAGCCCGTTTGAACCGTAATTCCGACGGCCGTACCCGTAATACGGACGGTGCGCAGCCCTAGCACTGACATCCCTTTTTGTGCATACGCAAAGCTGACGTTCCAACACCATCCGGAGATATTACTTACGAACTAAAAAAAAAAAAGCCAAGGATGACTTGGGCAGGTATATAACGACCGTGTCCAGTACAAATTTGGTTCTAGAGTCGTGATCCAAAACGAGACAGCGCCCATACTACGCACGCGCTCGTATTCTTGTCCTTGGAGTCCCGAAACGATGAACTGGATCGTAACAGAATCCTCTAACACTTGGGAGATAAGAGCAAGAAAAGCATCCCGAGGTTCCTTCCCTTCGCATTCGTCAAGCCCGTCGATAATGAGTACTAGAGAGGAACTTGAACGTGGTGTCGGGAGGAGTTTGAAAGGAGTGATGATGAGCTTTTGCAACTGCGTGGCGGCGGATCTCATCGGAAGAGCTGGGTCTTCCATCATCGCTTGCTCAATGCGTTCTCGCATACGGGGGAAGTTTATAGCGAGCTGGTATGCAAGAGTCAAGAATAACTGGTCCATGTTGTCGCATCCAACCACACCTCGTTGGAAGAAAAAGCAGGCGTACGGTTGTCGATCCTCTGCTTGTAGCCGTTCTGCAATAGTCTGCATGAATGCCGTCTCTTCGATTCTTGTGCGACCTTGAATCAAGAATACAGAGCTCCGCGGATTCGGCTTTTCGATCCAGCTCATGATGGTTTCCTTTTCCTTCTTGCGTGTTCCCGGCAAACATCTTGGGGGTGGATCTCGTGCTGCAGAGTCTTGTAAGGCACCATGGGAAATGCATAAATTTAAGGCTCGCATGCCTGGAATGCACCCCTTAGTTGTCTGAGCACGGATATAAAGTATCGAGGCTTACCGCTGCTACCTGGCACGGAAACATGATAATCCCCATTAACGTTCAAAAAGCTTCCACCATGGATCGTAGGGTCCCCAAAAAAATGTTGTCCCATTTCTATGTTTGTGATGAAGTGTAGAGGTGGCTATAGGTTTAGTAGAGGTTCTGAAGAATGTACATTATTTAAGCGCCCATGAGAATGCCTGGTAAACTAACCTGGTGTAAGATCAAGCTTCCCTGGGTCTTATAGGGTGGCTTGCAGGCCCAGAGGTATCGACAGAGGCGGGTCAAGAGTAAGTGTTAATGAGAGCTAGTAAGGTGAAGTCCAAGGGTAACTGTACCCTTTGCCCAGCGGCCGCAGGCGATACATGTATCTCACGAGTACATCTGTACTCGGTTTCTCAAGCTCATCAATATTTGATCGTTTTGATAATAGAGCCTAGAGACCTCTGAAGACCCTGTTATCCGCGTCTTGAGCAGCGCAGGAGTGGAGTAAGCGGTCAAGCGCAAGCGTAACTTGTAACTTCCATTGCCCAGTGGCTGTCCAACGACAAGGGATAAGTGTGCATCTAGGTGTAATCTCATGAAAGGCTCGGAGTACACCTATACTCGGTTATCTGAAAGCATATTCCTGGTAGACTGGTAACCTTATCTGTGTATGGGGGGTTACAACAGTCAAGCACGTGGCAAGCCAAGGACAAGCTGTTCCAAGGTCACCGGTCTATATTCCTTATTGACGCCCAGGGAATTGTCAGAATGGAAGAACACGTCCTGAATGGATGCAGCGGGCCGGAGCTATACAGCTGTCTCTCATTAAGGTTTGTTGTGGCTGAATTACGTAATGTATTCTGTTAGTCATCGATACAGTGCGCAGAGCTACTCCCATCGACGACATCCTCAAGACCAAGGCAAGTGCTTCACAGACCTCCCATTCATAACCGTCTAACTGACATTTTGAAACCCCTTTCTACCCTCCCTCCCTGATGCTGTGAACCCGCTGTCGAACGAAATTTATCGGAACATCCTGTTTCTCATAATTCCTCAACGGCATTTTGGCGTATAGGCCGACAACAGATATGGGTGAGTAATCAGCCAGGCTCCTAGATCTTTTCCTGAAATTTATGCTCCGGATTTTAGTCAATCTCAGGTCTCAAAAACGCCTTGCCGCCAGCGTCGCAGGTGTCGGCAAGCGAAAAATCTGGCTCGACCCCGCTGAACAGGCCGAGATCGGAAATGCCAACTCCCGAACCCATGTCAAGAAACTTATCAAGGATGGTCGTGTCATCATCAAACCCACCACCGTCCACTCTCGCGCCCGCACACGCGATCTCCTCGCCGCCAAACGAAAGGGTCGTCACACCGGCACCGGTAAACGAAAGGGTACTTCGGAGGCCAGGATGCCTAGCAAAGTGCTATGGATGAGGAGACAACGGGTGCTGAGGAGACTGCTCAGGAAATACAGAGAGGCTGGAAAGATCGACAAGCATTTGTGAGGAGGAACATTTTTCGCCCCCCCTGGTGCCTGCTGATTTAGGTGACAACAGGTACCATGTCCTCTATCAGAAGTCGAAGGGTAACGTCTTCAAGAACAAGCGCGTCCTGATGGAGTACATCCACAAGGCCAAGGCCGAGAAGAGCCGCACCAAGGTCCTCTCCGACCAAATGGAGGCTCGCCGTGTTAAAAACAGGGTGTGTATTATTGCATGGCACTTCGTCCATAAATTCTTATACTTTTATTATTCAGGCTGCTCGCGAGCGCCGTGCTGCCCGCATTGCCGAGAAGCGACAGGGTATCACCGCTGTGGAGCACGAGGCAGCGCAGGAGTAGATGTATCGCTTCAGAATACACACCATGTCACCTCACTCTATTTGTGGGCGGTTGCATTTCTGGTTACTGCCCTCATGCTCGTCCTGTTTATATCCTCGACGCCATACTCTATTACTCGATCATCGTCCCAAATTATGAAATGCATGTCGAAGAAATTTTATGCTCGTTCCCAGTAATTGTTCTCTTCAGGAT
>Ga0307513_10006172_pt1 | contig 15709 bp, 16 predicted proteins | sample 15_EM_MG_FD_202174 | JGI IMG/M metagenome (GOLD analysis project Ga0307513, IMG submission 202174) | Populus trichocarpa ectomycorrhiza microbial communities from riparian zone in the Pacific Northwest, United States - 15_EM | ecosystem: Host-associated > Plants > Roots > Unclassified | place... | reverse complement strand
AGTGCGTCAATGACAACAACGAGTGGAATTTGATTCGAGTGGCAAGGAATGGAGCGAATGAACTCAAGGAAGAGGGTGTCCTGCATTGACTGTGGTGTCGCGTATTGGTTTTTATGAAGGTGGTCCGTTACAATCGATTGAAAAAGGGGGGAGGCTTTGGCAAGTTGGTAGATGAGAGTTGGGAGGATATTTCTAGGCTCGCTCGAATTCGTGCCATCTCTCCGACAGAAAAAGGCTCCAGCAAACTGCTTTCGTTCATCAAGGTTTTCACAGATAGAATGAGCCAATGATGTTTTGCCGATTCCGGGTAAGCCGTAGATCCAGTATGGAGTGCTCTGGTCAGCCTCCTTCTGCCCCGGTCCATTGGCCACCCAGGCGATGATTTGATTGAGGATAGACTCCCGTGTGCCTTCCATACAGCAGAGAGTCCGGTCGTAGCTGGTCTTGACAGGTTCAAGTCGCTCCTTAAGCCAAAGGTCCTGCTGGACTAGCCCTACACGAAGCGATTGAGATTGGGCTATTGCCGATTTGAGAATAACGTTTGCTTACTAGTCTTCTTGACTAGACGCAGAGCTTCGACATTCACTGCGCGGTCGAAATCTTCAATGACCCTGGTCAGCTCTTCATCCATTTCTTCAATCTTCCCCGGGTGGACCAGCCCACCCAACGTCCTCTCTGCGATCATCAGCAACTGCACAACCCAGACCAGGTGACCGCCTACCAAAACGCCCACGTCGGACATAATCACATGAAAAATTTGCTACCCTTTGCATCACCTCGAACATTCGCGGGATGGTTTTCTCCAAGATTTCAGTCTCTTCATAGACGATTTCATCTGCGACCTTGTCTGCAAAAAATGAAATGCGCTGCAACCGGTCCAACAGGTGCGACGGCACCTGGTCGTATTTGTTTTGTTCCTGCAGGAGCTGAACAGTCGGGCGTTACCTCTGCTTCTGATACGTTAATAGTGAGTACAAACCTCAAACGTGACTTTGGCAACACTGAACGCAGCCTTCGCGATGCCGTTTAACTAAAAGGTGTGAACGCCTCTTGCAGGTTCCATATCGGAGAACTCACTTCTCCGAATGCAGCCCCGAATTTAATGACCTTCTCTGAGGCCTTCTCCATCGATTCTTTCATCAGTGGGGAGTAATCCTTTAACAGTTCCTCGAGTTTATGGAGCGAGGAACGTAGAGATTCCGCCTATGGGGAGACCATTAACTGGCTGGGGTGCGCAGTTGCAAGAAGACGAACGGTGTCTTCTGCAGAGAATTGTATTCCCAGAGAGACGTTATGATTTCCAACAGCAACGACCTCTGCGCTTCTCTATCAGATATGAGTGGACTGGCCCGGATCACGACTTACCTTGTAATGCGAGCTCGTGCGCTTTGGAGGTCCAATAATCATTGTAAAGTTTTCTAAGGTCGATCTCTTTGCTGGCCTGTTCCTTCTTTGGCCACGATAGATTTCCGCGCTTCATTTGAATCTCTACGCGCATCTGGGATGTCGGAGAAACATCTCTACATACGCAAAGGTCTCGGGGAACGCACGTAATGAGTAAACCAGTGACATACAGGGGTGGTACCATTGCCCAAGTCTGGTTGTCTTTCGTCTCTAATTTTCTGTCCTCATTTTCCACAAACAACCTCAGCGTAAGCCTGTGTTTTGGAATGTCTTGTAGTGTAATTTCTGTTTGTTGCCCGAAAGAAATCAGTGGTATGGTCTGAATTGAAGTGAGGCGCCGCACGATCTAGGTACAGGCTTGAGGTATTCAGCCAGGATACCGCGATAGCCGTCAAGAGTGCTCACAGGGTCTCTTTCTTGGTTTGCTGAGTCGCCATGCTTGGTCACTTGCGGAGGTGGAGAGGTTCAGGGTAAGAGAGGGATGATCCGTGTAGGATTGGTGCGGACAAGGTACGCCCTGCTGATGACATCGGCCGAACTGAATGACGTGCTGTCCACGTGTGCACCGTGACTGCGACTAGCGCTATGCCTGCATAGAGAGCGCGTGGATGTGGTTAAGTTAGCGCCTCTATTGAGCTTACATTATATGTGGTGGCTGGTATATACACTTCGAACGGATCGTACTAATAGCACATAAAGACTCCTCCCAAAAGTTTGGCCCCCGTTCCCCTATCGAATTGACCCAATCTGTCTATGCGAAGGGCAGGGCTGTTGGCCGCAAGACCAATCTCCAGTGTCGACTTCCTAGATATCTAAGTTACTGAAGTTGTTCGCTCCCATTTTCCTTTGGGCACTGAGGTGATCCCGCCACAGATCGCTCCATACGCTCCACGCAAGTGAAATGACACCCATCAAAATCGCCGTTTATCTCTTAAGAAGTTCTATGATCGTAGTGGCTCTAGCGCCTGACCGGCAAGCAGACGAAGATTGGAATGCACCTCTGGTACAACCAAACATTTCAAACTCCAGGTGACCCTAAGACTTGCTCCATGTCCCGTTTCATATTTGGCTTAATGTGACCATCGGTTTCATTCATTGTTTCATACCCCTATCTGCCCCTATCTGCCCCTCGCTGCCCCTAGCCTGGCACATAAATACTGGCTCGAATCTATGGTCCCACTATCGGTTCTCAGACCTCACGCGCTACCCTTTCGGTTCCTGAACGCTCCAGCTATGTCCGCTACCTCCTCGACCACAGCGCTCCCCCATCCTGCCACAGCCCCAAGGCGAGACAGTCATCCGATTGTCCAAGAGGTCAACCGACGTTTCAACGCAAGTCTCCATGAGGATTGCCTCGCCGCCGTACTCGAATTCTGCGGAACGGTGCGCCTGATTCCTCTCCATCTGACATGCACCCCCGCTGATCCCTCAACCTAGGTCCTGTTCCTTCTTCTTGGCCTTGGTGGCATCCAGGCCTCGCTGGTGTCCTCCGCCGATCCAAACGGTGTCCCGAGCGGCGCACCAATCACGTCTGTCCTCTATTCGTCCGTGTCAATGGGACTCGCCCTCCTTGTCTCCGTATGGCTTTTTTACCGTGTCACGGGTGGCCTCTTCAACCCCAATGTGTCCTTCGCTATGCTCCTCATTGGCGCCATCAACCCAATCCGGTTCTTAATGTATGTGATCGCTCAATTCCTGGGTGCCATCGTGGCGTCCTCGTTGCTTCAGGCCCTCCTTCCTGTTCCATTGCAAGTCAAGTGAGTGTCCTCTAACTGCCTCCTATGCCGCAGTCCTGATACTGCTCCTCTAGTACCGTACCCTCTATCGGGACATCGAGAGTGCAGGCGGTGTTTATCGAGGCGTTTATTACCGCTGCACTCGTCTTCGCCGTGCTCATGCTCGCCGCGGAGAAGCACCGTCTGACCGCCTTTGCGCCAATCGGAATCGGTCTCACGCTGTTTGCTGGCGAGTTATTCGCACTCGATTTCACCGGTGGGTCGATGAACACTGCGCGTTCGTTTGGCCCAGCCGTCGTGACCTCGTTCGAGACCTCACATTGGGTGGTACATCCCCTGTTCCTTACTCGGCGATCCGCGAGACTGATGTGATTCTACAGTATTGGCTGGGACCGACGCTGGGAAGCGTTTCCGCTGCTGTGTTCTACAAGGTACTCAAGGCCCTCGACTACCAGCGTCTTAACCCTGGACAGGACGGAACTACAGCAGACGTGTTCTCGCTCCCAACGGACTCGAAGGAGAAGCTCCCCACCATCTCGTCCATCCCTGTCCCCGTCTCCATGCCCCCACCACCTATCTTGGGTGGTATCAACGCACTCCGCCTGCAGACGCAAATCGCGACTATCAACGGCCGACATGTGCTGGTTGGGCAGCTCCCTCTTGGTGGTATTGATACCAGCAAGATCATTCCCGGGGAAATCACGAACTTGACGATCTTATTCGAACCAGAAGGTGTTCAATCTAGGGCATCATCCGAGCACACTATCGTGTAATTATGGGTTATTTAGATGATTTTTCATACTGGTGGATTATACGGACTTACCTCTATTGTTGTATTCTTCCCGACTAATATTAATGTTGCTTCAGGTACTAGCTCCGCACGGCTTGTATCACCAACGCCCCTAAGGGATATCCATTCAAATATGTTCTACCATAGATATGACCCCATGGTTTCCGATCCCTAACTCCCTGGCGAAAGGTTCTCGACATTTGTGAACTCAATCCAGGACCTTGCCGGGGTTCATAATGCCGCGCTCATCGAAGAGTCCTTTGACACGCTTCATGACCTCGATACTTTCCTTACCCTTCGAGTAGTGCAATGCGTGCGACTTCATCAACCCCACACCATGTTCTGCAGAAATGGAACCCTTGTGGGAAGCTGGAGAATAGAGTGATCAGCTCAAGTAAGGATTACCGTGGAATGGGGCAGAACGTACCAACGAGCTCGTACACGTACGGTTCGAGCGCTTCTTCGATCTCCTTAGAGTATACCTCGGTGATGACATTCAGATGGAGGTTTCCTGGCGTATACATTAGTGAGATTGTAACCTTGGAAGAAATGATTCACCATCCCCGACATGCCCATAGCCTATGCATTCCCTCACGCCTCCAGGAGTCTTGTACAGCCCCTTCCCGATCAACCTTTCCCGAACCTTATCCACAAACTCTTTGAAAGTCGAAATGGGGATACTAATGTCGTACTTGTACACTTTACCCTCCTTCGACACGGCCTCGGGGATCCCCTCTCGCAGACCCCACAACTGGACAAATTGGTCCCACGACTGGGCCAGAACACCAGTCTGAACTAGTGGCTTGTCGCTTCCCATGAGGCTCTCGAGGAGGTCGTTGAGTTTCTGAGAGTGAACTCGGTGGTCAGCTACACACGAGGATGTGCTGGGGGGTAGGGAAACACGTACCTCCTCATCGTGTTCCTTCCTTCCACCACTCGTCTCGACGAGGACAAACGCCTCGGCACCCTCGATCTCACTCGCATCCACCCCCTTGCCTTGTCCGTGCTTTGTTGCGAGGTTGTACGCGTTACGATCAAAGTATTCAAATGCGGAGAGAATCTCGGAGAGGTGGCGTTTGGTCGCTTTGAATACCGGGAGGACATTTTCGAATGAGGGAAGCGCGAGCAGGAGGTTATTGGTTGACTGGGGGAAGTCAGTCCCAAACTACGTTTGTAGAAAGGCAGGTAATGCCTACAGTTGGTGCAGGAGGCGTCAGAATGGAAACAGCCGTGATAATACCAAGTGTGCCCTCGGCTCCAATGAACAATTGTTTCAGGTCGTAACCAGTGTTATCTTTTCTCAACGTTGATAGCTGGTCCAAGACTGTTCCATCAGGAAGAACGACTTCTAGGCCTAATACGGTTCCGTGGAGAGAGCCATAGCGCAATAGCCGGAGACCCCCGGCGTTCGTGGCAACATTTCCGCCAATGTGGCAGCTTCCTTTCGCGCCAAGGTCGACTGGCATGATATAAGAGTGGGGTGCAATATACTCGGAAAGTGATTCGAGAACGCAGCCCGCATCTGCGACCAGTATGCCTAGAAATCAAATCAGAGAAAAGTTCCTGGCACAAAGAAAGTACTATTACCGGAGACAGGGTCGAAAGAGCGTACACTTGACATCCCGCTAAGGGTGATTACGACCTCGTCTTTAACAGGCACACTCCCGCCTATGGCAAAAAGGTTAGTACTTTGCTCTGCGAGCAAAAGAACGACGTACCAACTAACCCTGTATTACCACCTTGTGGTACAACGCCAATCCGTCGCTCCCAACAATGCTTCATGATTCGGCTAACTTCTTCGGTGGACCGCGGTTTTAACACGAGGCGCGACTGGCCTTTGTACTTGCCCATCCAGTCACTATTGAACTGGTCCAAGTCTGAGCTCTCCGTAGCATTCGGGCCCAGCGTGGATATGATGGCGTGCGGGGCGAGGAAGGACCGGAAATGCGCGACGTCCGCCTCTGTGGGCGTTGTCAGCGAATGTAAAAGCCGTATAGGGCGTGTGAGTGGTGCTACACGCGGTAGGTACACCGCGCAACGGGAGAGGCGAAACATTGCTGAGCAGGCAAGCACTCGACAAAGCAGTGGAAATACATCCAGGCTCAAGCCCGAAGAAGTGAGGAAAGCGATATGTTGAGCTTGTTAAATCATAATGAAAATTCTTCATGGCAAATCGGCTGAGGTCAGATCGATCGAAATTATCATTTGGCTCCCACGAGAACTGAGTAAGTGGCGTCGATTGACGTGTAAAAACGAGAAGATTTATTCAAAATGAGAATTTAACTTCTATAATGCTAAATTCATTCTGGGCGCCACTTCGCGTGTTTCGTTTGCCATGTCCTTGCTGCCTTCGCCACTTCAACAACTGGGTAACCTGTTCGCGCGGCTTGAGAGTAAGCTCTTGCACACTACTGAGGAGTTGCCCTCCTCATGTGCAGCGGAGCAGTCGGTGCTGGTGGGCACAAAGCCTGAGCTGAAATGACCCGCCTAAATATAGGTCGGGCTCCTGGTCACTCGGCAGCCACCTACTCACTATTCAATGTCCCCATTGTTAGAACCTTTGATTAGTCCGTGGTGAAGGTTCGTCCTGCCGTTGACCGCTTCGGCGAATCCATAGATTAGAATGTACTATCAGCCCAGAGTCGGTTATGAAGAGTGTGTATGACCCACCTTCCCCCAACGCCGGAATGAAAATACTTAGGAGCACCGTGAATCAGGACTTGGACTCAAGTCGAAGTCGAGAGAAGCAATGCATTCAACGTAACACATCACGGTGAGATTGTACACGACAAATTGGTGTTAGTTTGGGGTCAACCCGAGTCTATCTCTTCGATGGCTCGATCTCCATTTTTTGGACTATACTAATACTTGGTCCCTTCCAGTTATAAGTGGAGATAGATTTGATGTTAGAATCGAAATTTGCAACGTGTTTTCATTTCTCATTATTGGACCCAGCCTAGGTGGCGAGTCGCGTAGCGGCGTTGATTGAATAGTAAAGTGGATGTGGCCTATTCAAAGGGGTATTCACGTTATTTCTCTTCTCTTACGTTCCCGCTCGCGCCATTTCGTATGCTTCGTTGTAATATGGCCAAGTCCTCACCGCGCCTCTTCCTGGTTGTCCTCATAGTGTTTGTGATCTACACTTAACATGGCCTATCCATGCACAAAAGATATGGTACTTATGGCCAATCAATATGTTATGTGCAGCACCTTTAATTTAGCAAACCATATTATTCTCGTGAAATTGTTCATTTTTCACACTAGCAGGCACAAGGGAAGGACTGCCTACCTCTTCTCTGAGCCCCTGGGCTGCTCCCCACAGGATTCTGCTCGGGAAGAAGTCCGACGACTTGAACCTACCTGGCAGTAGAAGAAAGGTGGCTCTGCGGAGAACTTGGTTGAGCACAGTTGTAAGAACCCTTGCAAATAAAAGTTCTTTTGTGGGTCTCAGGTCTCAGAAGAAGTTGTACCCACCTGCACCCACCCAGCCTCGCGAGACAAAGCTCAAAAAACTTATCTGTAGGCCGTGCTGGCGATTGGCGCGCCGACCGCGACGAGAAACCGGAAAACCGACTCAGGGCATTGCAAAAGTTATCGGGCACGATACTCGACCGCGCATTCTGCGTGAGTTAGGTGAGAGGCCCTTCGACGCTTTTCGACCGTGGCTAACGATTGCACTGCTATTGGGACGGGTACAGGGTCCGTCGACAATATATGCAAGCAGCATTGGTCATCGCTCGACGCCGGTGGTGGCATCCTCGCCTTGTGCACCTGACGGCCAAGCAGCAAAAGCGAACGTTGACCCGGTCTGCCGCCAGCGACGACGGCGACGCATTATCTCAGTCCGCAAAATCCCTCAAGTCGCGCCACAACGCGTCTCTTACTCCGTCTCCACTACCCCCTTCTGCCCCGAATACCCGCGTGCAACTCTCCAGCATGTCAAAGTCGACCCCCTTTCGCAAGGACGGCCAACGTGGCCACTTCTCGTCGTCGTCGTCCAACAAGGGTGCTGCGGCTCCCAGACGGGCAATGAGGCCACCCCCAAACCCTGGCCCGCTCCCTCAGCCCCAGCTTGACGGCGATGTCTGGGACTTGAGATTCATTGAGAACAACTATAACCCTGACCGTAGCATCCAGCTCAGTCCAGAAGTGCTCTCAAATCCTCGTCACGCCGTCTCCCGATTCATGCAGACTGGCCTCGGTGCGAATCCGACGTTCACAACGAGCAATGGTTATGTGGGCCGACAACAATACTTCCGGTACGTAACATTCCTTTTGCGCCTCGTACTCGTTATGAAATACACGGACATGGGGGCTTATTTTGCATTCCACTCACAACATGCTGACATTGCGGGAATATTTCCTTGACCTTCTCGAAGTCCTGCCCAAGGCGGTCGACGCTCTTGTTCTTGCCCACTATGCACTCTATAAACTCGACCTAGGCCTGTCGATCTCGCCGACCGTGCTTAGTTATCGCGCTTCTCCTGGTCGATAAAATCCAACTTGTGAACTTACTGACCACCTCTTCAGAGCCACTATTACTATAGACGACGAGCTGGGAATCACAGGAACTGGCGATGGTTCGAGCAAGAAAGAGGCTGAGAGGCTCTGTTGTATATCGACGTGCCTACAGCTGCAAAAACGAGGAATAGTGAGTATAGCAGGCTACTCATACTGTTCTAACCTCTCATCAGCTCGACACAAAAGTCCGCATCAAAACAAGGCCCTCTCCCGCCGCCGTCGCTAGGGAGCAATCAAAGGTTACCCTCTCTGACGGTTCCGAAGTCAACTTTGAGCTCGCACGTCAATTTATGGACTATTATTGCCGTCGCTTCGGGTTCGGCAGGCCGGACGTTACCTTCGAAGCTAATGTGAAGAAGCGACAGAGCTGGGACGCGATTATGACAGTTGGCGGACGACGGATCGGCCTAGGTAGTGCCGCATCGAAAAAGGAGGCCAACGTAAATTGCTATCTCGATGTGACGGTCTACCTCGAGAGTTGTGACTCGGGCCTGTGGACGGAGTTCTCCAAAGCAGCCGCACAGGGGAAGGACGGCCCACCACCCCCCAACGTCCGCCTGCAAATGTCCGAATCACTCGCAGACGAGGTCCGTGATCTCTGTTCGGATATCAAGCAAGGCATGTTGTGGCGGAGTCGGCCAAAAACCGCCCTCGCACCCGCCCCCGCTGCTCCCACCAACGGCGCCCCGCTATCAAACTACCAGAAACCATCCGCGGAGTTTATTGCCTCGAAGGGCGCCCGTCTAAAACGACAGCTTGACGAGTACCGCACCAACCCAAAACACGAGACGATGCGCAGTACTCGCAGTGCGCTTCCGGTGTACACCAAGATCGATGGCTTGTTAGAAACGATCGAAAAGAACGACGTAACGATTTGCATGGCCGCCACTGGGTCTGGCAAGACGACGCAAGTGCCGCAGCTCATTCTCGACCAGTGGATTGACAAGGGGGAAGGTGCCAAGTGCAATGTAATCTGTACGCAGCCGAGACGTATCGCCGCTATATCCGTCGCCGAGCGTGTTGCCAAGGAGAGAGGGGAACTGCTAGGGAAAGGCTCGATTGGATACCAAGTGCGGTTCGAGTCGAAGCTCCCGCCCGACCACGGCTCTGTCACGTTCTGCACAACTGGTATCTTCCTCAAGCGCATGCAGTCGGCACTGCAAGCCGAAGCGAGCGGTGGACGGAGCCTGGACGACGTGACACACATACTCGTCGATGAAGTGCACGAACGAGATGTCGATACCGACCTTGTCCTCGTCGTACTCAAGCGTCTACTCGCCGACCGAAAGAAGCGCGGCATCCCCCTTAAGGTCGTTCTCATGAGCGCCACCATAGACCCGACCCTCTTCCAACAATACTTCCCCGATGCTGCGGGTCTACCTGCGCCGGTAGCAGAGATCCCGGGGCGGTCGTTCCCCGTTTCCAAGCGTTTCCTCGACGATATCCTGAAGGAGCTCCGGGAGTCAGCTGGGCCAACCGCTGCGTGGGTGTTTAATGACAAGGCCGTTGCGACATATCTACTCGCAGAAGTCGGTCAGCATGCCTTTGATGAAGTGGGTTTCCCTCAAGCGGCCATGATGGCCAAATCTGTCCGAGAGGGTGGAACTGGCGAGGATTTGGACATGCCGTACCCGCTTATTGCTCTCACCATCGCCCATGTTATAAAACGCTCCACAGAAGGACATGTGCTGGTGTTCCTCCCCGGATGGGATGAGATTCAGCAGGTGCAAAAGATCTTGCAGGATTCAATGAAGCCACTCCTTGGCGTTCAGTTCAACCAGTCGTCGAAGTACAGTTTGCATGTCCTACACTCGACCGTTCCCATTGCGGAACAGCAGGCCGTCTTTGAGCCCGCCAAGGACAGCATGCGGCGTATCATTCTCGCTACCAACATTGCTGAAACTTCCGTTACTATTCCCGACGTCGTCTACGTCGTCGATACGGGCAAGGTCAAGGAGCAGCGCTATGATCCTGACCGCCACATCTCGTCGCTCATTTCCGCTTGGGTCGGTCTCTCCAACTTGAATCAGCGCGCGGGTCGTGCGGGTCGTCATAGGCCCGGAGAATATTATGGTCTCGTGTCAAAGTTGAGACTTGAGAAACTGAACCCATACCAGCTCGTCGAGATCAAGCGTGTCGATCTGAGCAATGTCGTCATGCACGTCAAGGCGCTCAACTTCCCGGGTATGGAGGTGGAAGAGGTCCTCGCCCAGGCTATAGAGCCGCCCGCGCCTGAACGTATTGCTTCGGCTATGGAGAACCTACGGATAGTCGGTGCTCTGGACGAGAAAAAGAACCTGACCTCATTGGGACGCGTCTTACTCCAACTCCCTATCGAAGTGCAGATGGGCCGCCTGCTGCTCTTCGGTAGTTTTTTCCGATGCCTCGACCACGCGATTACCCTCGCCGCTATCCTCACCAATCGCGACCCGTTCCTCAACCCGCCATTGTTGAAGAGAGAAGCCAACGCTTGCAAGGCATCATGGAGCCCTGCCAACTTCCGCTCTGATGCGCTTGCTACACTGTTTGCGTATAATGCCTGGTGGGAAATCCAAGGACGCGGGGATTATCAGGCCGCAAACCAGTTCTGCTCGGAAAACTTTTTGTCCAAGCCAAGCTTACTGCAGGTCCAGAAGCTCAGGGGGCATCTGTTGCAGGCTCTATACCATGCGGGGGTTATCGCGGTCTCTGCAGGTGGTGTGGCTGGGAATATGGAACCTGGCCGGAGGATGAACTTGACAGTCCCGCCCGAGTTAAATACGAATGCTGACTCATTACCGTTACTCGCTGCCCTGATTGCCATTGGGTCGCAGCCGCGCTTTGCTATCCGGGCTTCCGAGAAGATCTTGCGGACCCCACAGGATCGAGTGAGTTTAATGTCTTCTTTGAATGTGATATAACGCTGATGAACTCCGTAGACGGTGTTCATTCACCCCGCTAGTGTGAATAATCGTAAACACGAAACAAAGACAGACGAGAACGGGGAAACTTCGAACAAGCAGTTATTCGCCTTTGCCGAGAAAGTTCGCAACGTTTCGGCACCTGGTTCAAACAATGCACAAACCTTCATCAAAGGCAATACCAAGCTCGATCCTATGACATATTTGCTCTTTGGCGCATACAAACTTGTCGTCACAGATCGTGGTTTGGAGTGCGATGACTGGCTGCCTGTTGTCGGTCCTGTCGATGTGCTTGATGATGTACAACGACTCAAGTCACTCATGGATGGGTGCCTATTGCGCGTGTTTGAGGGTATCGAGCATAGGAGGAGAGAACAAAGACTATTCCCCAACTCGAGGGTGCCAGCTGGGTTGCTCCGAACACGACAGGAGGAATCAGACGAAGGGGAGGACGAGGATGACCAGGATGATGTAGCGACTAGGACCCGCAGCCGTGCGCTCAGCGACGAGGAGATCCGCGAGTTCGACTACCTGACAAGAGACGTGGTGCACGTCCTGGATCGGTATGCAGAAGAACGATCAACTAGCATGTCCAGGTTGCCGTCAAGGCCTGCGACGCCCGGAACTGCATTGAACTCAGGTCGCAATACGCCGCTCAATGCGTGGACCCCATCTGGTGGGATGCGACTGGCGCTTCCTCCCTCCGGGTACTCGACGCCGTACGGCTACGGCTCAGCACATAGTTCTCGGCCTGTAACCCCGAGCGGGCTCATGAGGACCACAAATCCATGGTAGAGGTTTATACTCTTGACGGGACCCCCCGCAGTCTTGCAAAGTCCTGTACTAGACATAGATTTGCAAATACCTCTAGTTAGCTACAAAGATGTACATTACTACAATACACCTCTCAGTTTTCCCACGGTGTGCCGCACACCCTTGTTGACCTTGTTGATCCTTACCGAATTCGACACGGCAGTCGCAGTGCCTCAACATGGCATCGAATATGCGTGGGCTGACGCAAGTATGTCCCAAACGACTGGGGTAAAACTGAGACTGAGCGGCGGGCGCTGACTCTGGGTTACGACTAGTTTATCGCCGATATTCGCGCGTGCCGGGTCAAGGAACTCGAGGAGAAGCGTATCAACAAAGAAATGGCAAACATCAGGAAACAGTTCAAGGGTCTGTTCAACTTGACGCTACTTGCTGGCTCTTGCTCCCTGGGCTAATATTTACAACGCTCGGCAGACCCACAACTGTCCTCGTACCAGCGCAAGAAGTACGTTGCCAAACTAGTATTCACCTACATTCTTGGATACAAGGTCGATGTGGGTCACTTCGAAGCAGCAAATCTCGTTACGAGCAACAAGTACACCGAGAAACAAATCGTATGGTCTTCCTGGCAGCTTTCGAAGCCTATTCCAATGCTGATTCTTGATAACATCCTCAGGGATATCTAGCGATGACGTTGATGTTGCACGAGCATTCGGAATTGTTGCTCATGGTTGTTAACTCCATTAAAAAGGACCTTGAGGAAAGCAACGAATATAACAATTGCCTCGCATTACACGCCATAGCAAATGTAGGAAGTAACGAGATGGCGGAAACGCTCGCCCCATCGGTCCACCGACTTCTCATTTCACCGTTCGTCCCAGGTTCCCCTCCAGAACCCCTTTCCACACAACTAACATATTATTTAGAACGTCTCCTAATTTTGTAAAGAAGAAGGCGGCTCTCACGTTGCTCCGATTATACCGAAAGTACCCTGAAGTCATTCCTGCGGCGGAGTGGGCGCAACGAATCGTCTCCATTATGGATGACTTCGACCTAGGTGTCGTGGTATCCGTCACAAGTCTAATCATGGCCATGGCTCAAGATAATCTTGAGGCCTTCTCGATAAGTTATCAGAAGGCCGTTGACCGACTTCAGAAGGCAAGTAAACCACCGATACCGACAACGACTTGCCTGACTCCTGTAACAGCTCATCATAGAGCGAGAATATCCCGCGACCTATGCATATTACCGAATACCCTGTCCGTGGCTGCAAGTGAAACTCCTGCGGATTCTCCAATATTACCCACCCTCGAGTAAGTGTTTAGCCTCCCATGATGGAATCATTGTACCGACCCTTTTTAGTGGACCCGACCATTCTCGAGGTTTTGAATAATGTCCTCAAGGCCATCTTGAACAATTCTGTCGAAGTAGCAAGCAATGTCCAGCAAAATAACGCGCAAAACGCGATCTTGTTTGAGGCTATCGGTCTCGCAATCCACCTGGATGCATCCTCACCCCTTGTGCTCGACGCAGCCGAACTTCTCGCCCGATTTATCAATTCCAAAGAAACAAATGTGCGCTATCTGGGGTTGGATACCATGGCCCACTTAGCAGCTCGCTCCGATACACTGTACCCAATTAAGCAACACCAGGCCACGATCATCAACTCGTTACGAGACAAGGATGTATCAGTTCGACGACGCGCCCTCGACCTGCTCTACTCGATGTGTGACAGTGACAACGCGGAGATTATCGTGGAAGAGTTGCTAAGATACCTCAAAGTAGCAGACTACGGACTACGGGAAGAAATGGTGTTGAAGATTGCCATTTCGACGGAAAAGTTTGCGACTTCCTACAAGTGGTACATCGACACCATCCTTCAACTCATCAGCACCGCTGGTGAACACGTCGGAGAGGAGGTATGGTACCGTGTGGTTCAAATTACGACGAACACGGAGGATTTACAACCATACGCCGCCCGGGCAGTATTCGAGCATCTCAAGTCACCTACGGCTCATGAATCGCTCATCAAGATTGCGGGTATGTAGAACTTGAATCTTCATGACATGATTCACTAAGTCTTGGAATAGGCTATATCCTGGGAGAGTATGGTCACTTAGTAGCAAATGAACCAAGCCTCAGCCCCATGGAACAGTTTATGGCATTACACTCTAAATCGCAATACTGTCAAGCACCTACGCGAGCAATCCTACTCACCACCTACGTGAAATGGGTCAATGTCTTTCCGGAGATCAAGGAGCACCTCGTCAATGTCCTCGAACGATACCGGTATGTTCTCGATGCCGAGTTACAACAGCGAGCATGCGAGTACTATGCGATTGCCACGATGCCGGAAGATGACCTGCTGCAAAAGATGTGCGAGGAGATGCCGCCATTCCCGCCAAGGGAGTCCGCGTTGCTCAGCCGGCTGAACAAGAAGCACGGTGACACTGAGGATGGCCGCGTGTGGATCGTTGGTGGGAAGGAGGCAAACGAAGAGAGAGAGACGAAAGGTAAAGGGAGGAAAGGCACCTTGGACCTAACTGGAAGCACCAAATCCAATGGTAGTACACCAGTTGATGGGCTGTCTAACTCGGATGTGCTGGCGTCTTTGGCAGGGCTGGACATCTCTGGTTCTTCTACCTCGGCCGCACCGAAGCCAGTCCTCAATGCCAGTCCAAGCATCGACCGCTGGTTCGAAAAGCTCTGCGCCTCAAACGATGGCATCCTGTACGAAGACCCTGCAATTCAGATAGGCGTCAAGTCCGAGTACCACGGTCATCTAGGCCGGATTGCGCTATATGTAGGCAACAAATTTGGTGTACCTTTAACCTCATTCACCGCCACTGTCACTGGACACGACCCGGAAGCGCTCTCAGTAACGTTCGCAAAGATAGCTGCCAATACGATCAACCCCCGCACACAGGCACAGCACATTATCCACCTGGAATGCAAGAAACCCTTCACGTCGATACCAGTCATCATGATTTCCTACCTTGCAGGCTCACTCACGTCGATCAACCTCCAACTCCCCGTACCAGTCACAAAATTCTTCGAGGGTGTCTCTCTGGACCAAACCGACTTCTTTGAGCGGTGGAAGGCGATTGGTGGGCCACCACTAGAGTCGCAGGTTATCTTTCCAATCAACTTGGACACGAGTGGATTTCTCAATACGCCACGGAGCCGGAAGATCGTTTCGGGGCATTCGTTTTCGTTGCTGGATAGCGTTGATCCGAACACAAGCAATTTAGTTGGAGCTGGTATTCTGCATACTTCTGGGACTGGGAAGCATGGGTGTTTGTTGCGAGTGGAGCCTAACAAGGATGCCAAGGTACGTTATCATTGGTCATTTATTTATCACGACAACGTGCTAACCAAAGTTAGCTGTGTCGACTTACTGTCAGGAGTACTTCAGGGGAGGTGTCGCAGCAGGTTGTGCAAGTGCTACAGAAGTCCCTCGGCAAGACATCTGCACTACCATAAAGGCTTTATTGTATTTACAGCTTTTGTTTATCTCATCGTCACGTTGGATTTGCGGGGAACATCTCTCTCTGTCGAAGACGTACTTATGGTACAAAGTCAGTCGA
>Ga0307513_10006171_pt1 | contig 15709 bp, 13 predicted proteins | sample 15_EM_MG_FD_202174 | JGI IMG/M metagenome (GOLD analysis project Ga0307513, IMG submission 202174) | Populus trichocarpa ectomycorrhiza microbial communities from riparian zone in the Pacific Northwest, United States - 15_EM | ecosystem: Host-associated > Plants > Roots > Unclassified | place... | reverse complement strand
TCACTCCAATTGAAAATGTTTGGTCTCTGGTGAAAGATAAGCTTCATAAGCACTATCCTGAGCTATATCTTATGAGGGGTGATGTCAATGTGGTCAAGAAGGCAATAGTGGAGGCAATCACTAATTGTTGGGAACTCTGGACCCAAAGGTTTTTACTACTTTGACATGGTCAATGGTGGATAGAATAGAGGCAATTATTAAGGCTGATGGATGGTATACCAAATATTAATTTCTACTATGTATTTACATTTTTCTAATTTTTTTTTAGTTTTCATGATAGTGGGGTTGGTGGGGGAGGCCATTATCATTGCCGAAGATTTTCGCCCGTTGATACTGCTGTTATTTTTGTCCCCCAACAATAGTTTAAAATTCTTTCAAACCACTGTTGGAAAGTTCATGTCTGCCAAACCGCTCAGTCGTTACTGTACAAACCATAGTTTGCTTCTAAACCATGGTTTGAAAGCTAAACTACGTCGCACCGAACAGCCCCTAAGCTACCGATAGAAGCCAGCCGAGCAGTTCACGTTTCCCACTCCTCTCGCCCTTTCCTGTTAGAGGGATCCAGCAGAGAAACCTAATCCCTACGGCAAACGTCGTAACCACAGCAACAGCGATAAATTAGGAAAGGCCAAATATCGTACCAAACTCTCGCAGTTGGTATTTTCTGTAAGGATGTGAACACCCCTACAACCCACTGGTGGGTGGCAGGGGTCGTGGTTATCCTTGCAAGAAATACCAAGATGTAAACAATGGCCAAGGCAAAATCTAAACTCTGATGAGTACCGGTATGATGGCTACTATTTCTGCCCACAATCCTTGAGTAGTACAAGTACGACAACTTGGGCAAGGCAAGGTCTCAACCTGTTTCCCACTGGCGTTCATGTCGTCTAGGTATCCTGTCTCAATGCGGGAACTCAAAAATTTACTGAGGTTCGCATCAAATCTCTCCTGTCACCCTTAGAATCTTTAGTAGAAGTTATATTTTCTGCTAGATCCCTCTATTTACCCGGAAACCTAGCGCATGATGGACCACTGCTAGGCTACGCGAGCAGATCTCTGTCCATGAAGCTCCAAACGCTCAGAACAAGTCTAGTTCTTATTTTTCCTTGATTTCTTTTGATAATTCGGGGAAATCATGTGTTTTACCACTTGTACTTCATGCACAATATTTGTCTTTGTGCTTGGAATTTTAGAAAGACTTTGTGTTCAGTGCGGTACCGGCGGGCTTTAGTATTTGAACTCCCGACGGTAGGACGAATAAAGTAAAATCGTAGTGTGTAATTTTCAGATTCTTAGCGAGAAATCAACACCCGAAACAATTTCCCTGTTGCATTTGTACGTACCGAGCCTCGGAGCTTATGATATATCGGTACTGCAGCAATTTTATTCGTTCGTTTCCACCCCCCCAGCCCTCCTCTTATCCATCCTAAATATCACCACCACCAACTTCAAGAACCTCCAGGCCTATCGCCCCACCTAGACTCCCGGTATTCTCAAAAAAAAAAAGGGAAAGAACCTTCGCCACGTACTCTCACCACCCAACCCAGGCAGCTTAACTTAACAAACTGCTAGCGCTCAGGGAGTCGGTAAAAATTACCGGTAGGAAGAGATTTTTACAATTGAATTACCATGTTTGCGACCGCTTTTTTTTTCGGCAGATACTCACATATCTAAGCCAATTTTTGGCGAGTGAAAAAGCCTGTCGAACACTGTCCCAGTTGCCAGAAGGAATCCCGTTCTCTGAGTCAGCGAAAGGGAAACTGGGCACACCCAGGGGAGGTCGGACTGGCCGACCCTTGACACCCGGTGCAATGCGCAGTTGGAACCACACAGTTGACGCTCGCAGCAAAAGAACGAGTAAGCTCCTTTGCGCCACACGAGTTCGGGCTCGTCCTGTTCGACAAGTTTAGAAAGCCACATCCGTGGCTGGCGGAACATGGCTAACAACCACTCTACCAATACCGGTATCATACCGTAATAGTGGTTTTTTTCCCCGTCTACAGTTCACTAGGCCTTCCAGTCCTGGCTCCTTAAGAAGCCTACCGGTATGCTCGCGACGCCCGCGACAATCGCTCTGTTGGTTGCCCTTTGATTACTAATAACCCTGACTCTTCCGGCCACACGCCTCCCCCGACCGTTTCCAGTCCTGGGTGAGCAGTAGACTATGCCATTTGTGCATTTTCTGCTCATCCCTCACCCACACCCCCATACCTCTCCGGAGTCTTATCATACATTACCCCTAAATAGTCCCCCAGTAGGCTATGAAAACACCCTGAGAGAAGCTACAGTTTCCGCAAGCCCGGCTGCGGCCGGCTATCCTCATCTTGGATTAAGCAGGATGGATCCGCCAATGCTATTAAGTAGAGCGCCCTAGTGTACCCATGGGCCGTCCGATTGCGCAGCGCGAGGAGGTCGGAGATTAGGTGGTTGAGAAAAAAAAGGATGATCTTCTTGCTTATTAGCCGTGCCAAACCTCCTAGCTATTATGTAACTGCTTGTCATTCCAAAATATTTGCAGCACGTCTAAGATGTCCCATACGACTCAACGTCAGTTTCCAGCTTAACCAGCCAGGCTCCCATTAGCTATAATGAAATTTATGGGATTAACCGAACCAAAGTCCCACCACATGAAAATAAAAGTTGTAAAAGAGCGGAAAGAAAATGTAAGAATTATTTTGAGAAAGCCGAAAGGGTGTTTAAAGCGTCAGAGAATGTTTGGTAGTGGCTCGTAATTCTTAAATTCGCATACAAATTGAAGGAGAAGTTGAGCCGCAAGGCACGTGGTAGACCTGCAGCAAAGATTTTGGAACTGGGCGTGGTTACATAATCAGCAGGAACCTTGGCACGGGTATATGTCGGATAAATAGGATGCAGTGTCCATGCCAGTCAGACAGCGATTAGGCGACGTGTGTGTCACGAAATATCACCCGGGCCGCTAATTTTCTTCTGTGTTGTAATCCTATGAGAGATACCAACAAGTAAGAGAGGAAATGCGATAGTAGAATTACTTAATCAACTGTGGTGCTCGGGGGCGTTGCTATATACCCGAGTACCCTTATTGTAGCTGTCCGTATCTAGACTCCCACAGACCTCTTAACGCTAGTTCACTAGCTCGCCTACCAAGCATCGTGAGAACCCACGATACTAGCATGAATACAGTCTGATATCCGCATATTCCAACATTCTGGTCTCGGTGATTGCAATTTCATTGGTGGTTAGAGGGGTGCACTTCCGGCATGACAACTTGGAATACTGGGGGGCATGTGCTCCCATGCTTTTTTTTTCGATTTTTTTCCCATCCTACTCAGTAGACTGGTTAGCTTCAGGTCAAAATAGGGCAAATACCCTTCTCCCGTCGGAGTTAAATATCCGTAAGCTGCAACAAAACAGATTGAGAAAAAGATTTCTACGTGAATAGAGTAACTGCGAGATCTGGCTAATGATGTTCTTTAGATCTCTTCAAACCCGAAGACCCATCTCTCTTCATTCCATTGTCTCTACAGCCGGTGGCTCTTGGGGGAGCGTGGTACCACCCCTCGCTGTTCATGGACGTTCAAATCCTACTCCGGAGATATCCTCGAATAATCTAGAATGCTTGTAATTGTCCAGGATTTGCACCATATGACTAGAGGGAGGAAGCACAGAGAAAAAGTTCGCTTTTTGCCCTTGGTTGAGATTAATAAGAAACAAGATAGTGGATGTTATGGAAGAGGTAACCTCAAATCCTAACCAGATTCCCAATTACTCCAGTTTCTACGGCTCACACAATATCCTGTTTTGAATACCATTGAGCTGTTCTAGCCGTCGGTGGAGCAAGAACAAGCTTTGAATGAGAGCGTCAAAGGTAGGGGATTCTGCCAGATCGTAGTCTTGCTATGGCTAGTAGGAATAGCTATCGCTATAGAGGACCGGCTAGGCGTGTTACAGTACATGATTATATGGAAATCGGTTTGTGGCGCTTGGTCAAATTAGGGGGGAATTTTAAGTTATTAATTAATGATGCTCGTGCAAAAATCACTCTGAGACTATGATGGATCCGGACTAGTGTGCAGCATGATACCAGTTGTCGGCCAAGTCTTTAACACCCCCCACTTCCAATCTCCTCTCCGTCGATCCTGCTGGTTTGAATTTCACACTCAAAACTCCGGCATCCGGATATCTGACCACTAGCGTCATAACCGGAATAGCGATTATTTCCATCCTGATTATTTCCTCTAATTGTTTTCCCCTATCTTCTTTCAGTCACCAGTCCCTTCTCATCATATTATGCATAATTACTGCATTATCTACAACAACTCTACTTGAAGGAATTAAATAATGTACGAAATGACAACCAGTGTGAGTGGCTTGTAGCTTCCTCCTCACTCATTCAAAACTAGTCGTGAAGGCAAGAATATATCTGAAGCATAACAAAATCATTGCGACCTTTCCATGGATCACCACACCCACCACAGATTAATTTCGGAAGTTGCTGTTCCCGTCATCCCTGGTACTAACCAGTGTTCCGAACCATCGACTCGGACCACTCCGTCTGTCCTGAGGGTAGGACCGGATGGACCGCCAGTGGTAGTCCGTCTTTTTTCCAGTCCCTGGATTGAATAGGGTAGATAGAGGTAGGACCGGACGCCCCACCGAGTTCGGTAGTGCCCTGCGGTATTTTTCTGTTACATCTCTTTGGCTTGTATGCTCAGAAACTACAAGTTCATGATTTGATCTGTCTCATAGTTTATGCCCAGACAAGTCATGTTCCATATGCGTAAACTAATAAGCAAGGAAAAATACATCTTAAATAAATAAAAATGCCAAAAGTGTTTACCAAATTAGAACACAAAAACCACTGGTATGAATCTGCAATGCAGCAAGCATACTCTTGCTGCAGGAGGCACTAGCACTATCGCGGGCGGAAAGTTCTCACATTGGTTACAGATATCCGGACCCGAAAGGGTCAATTGAGTTTCCCGGTAAGCCTTCTGGAAAATCCCAGGCATCATGCTTCCAATCATCTTCGGTTGCGTCAGTTCTTTGGTTCCGTTGCAACATCACTACTGTGACTATGTTACAGCAAAAGACTTATGGAAGTATTTTAAAGGGGAAATAAGGCTCTTAGTGGAATGATTAGTTCAGTCTTATCTTAATACTTGGGGCACCCGATGATCTATTTAACCTTCTTTTTCTCGGAAGCACAATGCTTAATGTGTCGGTTATATGACATCACCATATATCACTCATAATTTGTCTGCAGCCCCCGGCCTTCCCCCTCATTTTTCTCCACATGTGCCCAGCCGTCATTCCTAATAGCCGTAGTCTCCGGACCCCCCGCACTGCTTAACCACACCCTGCAGTCCTTACTTACACCCCGCCGTCTTCTGATACCCCCTATGGTCCCCCACTCAATCCCGGCCATCCTGCCATCTCCCCTGCAGTCCGCCTAAGCAGCCGTTTCCCGTTTGTCTCACTGTATTAATAAATGCCTAGCCTGTAGGCCCGGCGGTCCCAGCCTAGCCCGGCAGTCCCCCAGGCCCTGTCGGAGCCCTTAGCCGCTGGGAACACTACGCCAGATATGCATGTTGAACGGTATTCTACTAACACAAGTGATATCAAACTCTACAAAGCCCACCAGTCAATTCTAATTGGAAATGATGAATAACAACTAAAGAAACAACACGCACTAAGAGCCCCGCGGCTCAGGAACAGGTTCCTCCTCCCTTCCCCAAACGTAAGAAATATGGACAAGGAAGCTAAAAACTGAATCGGAGCAAACAATGATTAACGACAAGCATTAAATTTACACCACAGAGGGAAATTGCATGGGGCTAAAAGCCCACCAACTCTCCTCGCACGAAACCTATTCTCATAAAATAAAAATAGTTTAAGGAAATAGAGGTGGGTGTGCCCTATGAGGAAAAGATAGAGAGGAAAGTGACAAAAGATCAAGCAAGAACAGATTTTAGATAAACATTATACTATGTGGCCCCGATGTAGAAGCAGGAGATACTGTGATGCGCTAAGATGGCGGGGTATGCGCTGGAGTTGCAACGGGAGCTAGAGGGGTCTGATTGAGAGTGGAGCTTCTTAGTACAAGCGTGTAATACTGCAAGTGAGGGAGCCCTTGGGGAGGAGCTCTTGCTGTTGATATAAAGACCTCCTCATCGCTTCGGAAGTCCCTGAAATGGTTGGAGGGGCTCGTCTGGGGAAATGACCATTAAGGTATTAATACGCGCTCACTGTGGAACAGAATCCTGATATTCCAACCGCCACTTGGGAATACCCGCAGGAATATGTGTGGGTTCCGCTCGTCTGGCAATAACGTCTGTCACTATAATCGCCAGGCTAACTCTGCACCGTGCTAAGAGCATTTGAAATACTCTAAAGTATTATATGTTTCTGATACACCGATGGATCTGGATTCTAGGAATGAAGATGGATATAAAAGAAAGACTATTCGCTGGCTTACACTTTTAATAAATGTCTACGAGAGGGACTCTTAAATATATATAAAAAATAACTCCTCTTTCAGGACTATTTCGAACGAAATCACGACATTTCTTCCCTTTGTCACGCCATCTCCTCACCCCTCTTTGCCCTGCTTTCTTCACGGCTTTTCCTCACCGCAATATTAGTCGATCTACCCCGCTCCTCAGACCTTTCACCTAGGACCAGACTCATCCGGTATCCTTCTATCATAGCATATTCTAACAACAAAGATGAGTACCCACAGGGTAGGGTATAGTGCAATATGGAAGTCGGAGTGAGTGCTCGTGATTAACAAGAGCGCAAAGGGCGAGTTGGGGACCACTAGGTATCCACAGGTAAGATCAATCTGGGGGTTGATGGGAGCCATTTTGTCGTATGTAAGAAAAAGAATTTATCAAAACAGTACTGTACCGGAGAGGAGGAGCCTGTAATGCCAAACCTTTCCCAATCGAACGTTGATCCGATGCCCAAGTGTCCTAGACAGCACTCTCTATCCTAAGCAAACTCCGGAGGTCTGATTTCCCGGCATCCACCAAGAGGCATCTTCAAGCCTCCGCATAGCTTGATAGGATCTACCCCTAGTTAGTAGGCCGCCAGCTGTCACCTCCTTTGAACTTACCGGCTGTCAATCTCTCAGCCACAGCCGCCAGCTTTTAAACTAGCCGTATGGAGGCAGTGATTACGTGCTCCTCATCAAGATAGGGTTCTTCCAGGAAATATTACATTCAAATATTGCTGTTAAATAACGACCTCTCTGGATATTATCAATCATGACTGAAGCTGAAGGACATTCTTTGTTATACAATGTAGAGAGTGAGACTAAGAAACATCTTGATAATCTCGGGAGTAAAACCTGGCAAAATTTATGGTAATATTACCTCTCTCTTCTTTAATATACTGCAAATTGAACTGCCACTCCAGCAGCCCCTCACCTTTCTCATATATCCTGAACGTTTCCTATTGATGCTTGCCCTCCTATTCTATCATACAAGCATGGCCTTCCTCGGGCCATGTCCCGCGGAAACAAATCACAACCGTACCTTCTTTAAATCTAACTCCTGCTTAATTGTTAGAAAAACTTGTGGTTCGTACTCCTGTCCTCTCTATTATCTAAAAAAAAAAACTCGTGTCTGCACTCCAACTTGATGGAAGAAAAGGAAGAAAAGAAACCAAAGTAAAAATGTCGGGTTGGAACAACCCATTGCCAATTGGGCAAAGCTGGGAAGAACGGCGTGGAAGGCTTCGGAGAAAGGCTACCCTGGTCGCTTAAGCTAGGGGTCATAGCTCGCCACGCACGGACCAGAGAGCCATCTCCCTATATAGAACTCTCAACCCCCTGGAGTTTAACAAAATGTATCAGGGAAAGCGTGCACTTCTCGGACTCGAAAGTGGCCAGGTGGGTGAACGAGTATATCCAGGATTGTCTTATAATTCAGTGACCTTATTTTTTCTAACAATGTGGGCTGAGCGGAGTTGTTTAAATACACAAAATCAATACAAAGCAATCTGTCCTTTTCCCTAACACGATCACGCCATTGTTTCCCACTTTGGCATATTACCTCATTACCTCCTCGTTTCTTCCCTGTCGGTATTTCTTGCCCACCCATTACTTCCTAGCGCAAAGGCTATGAGTGCACCATTCAGGTTAAACGTTCCGACAAACTTCCAGCACCTTCCAAGAAACCAGTAACAATAGCAGAACATGAGTCATGCCAAACAGCGTGTCATAAACGGAGTGCCGGTGTTTAACAACACCTCCCCTCACCGGTACTCCCACCAACTGTGTTCGCAGAGGGACCAGTTTGGTTGTCATACTCAGCAGCCAGCGGCAGAACTAGGAGTGACTTGTCGATCAAGCCCAACCCAAGTATGTGTTTGGCGAAGGCGGGTTGCGGCAATGCTTTGGTGAAAATGTCCGCCGTCATTTCCCCGGTGGGGCAGTAGGTAAGTGTTATTGTTTTGTTTTCACAGTGCTGTCGAACAAAATGATACTGTATATCTATATGCTTTGTGCGTGCATGGTACTCGGGGTTATGTGCTAATGCCAACGCGCCCTGATTATCGATATGGATGTTGCGTACCTCAAGTACGTGTTTCTGTGCTCCGAAGTCATGCAACAAAGTCTGCAGCCAAATAGATTCCTTGACAGCCTGCGTTAAAGCCATGTATTCGGCTTCTGTAGAAGAGAGAGCAACAGTAGCTTGCTTCTTACTATTCCAAGAGATTGCTGCTCCATTTAAAAGGAATGTAAATCCGCCCATTGATTTCCTATCTGCACCTGCGCCCCAGTCTGCATCAGTGAAGCCAGCTCCGCTTCCCTTCATCCTATAACACAGTCCACGATCAGGGGTCCCTGCAAGGTAGTGAAATATCCTCTTTACAGCGGTCCAGTAGCTCTGGTTCGGATTTGTGCTATACTGACTGACCCTTGAAACTGCATATGCAATATCGGGCCTAGAGCCCAACATGGCATACATTAAAGAGCCAACTACCGATTGGTACATCTTCTTCTCCTCGGATGTGGCTTCAAATTCGGTACTACTCTTCTCAAGCTGGATGTGTGGGTCCGCTGGAGTACTCACTGGGTTGCATGCTTGCATACCACTGTTGCCCAAGATCTTCTGAATATATCGGGACTGGGATAGATGTAAAGTCCTGTGGGTCCGGTTGCGCTCAATCTCAAGCCCCAGAAATGTTCGGAGTTCTCCAAGGTCCGTCATACTAAACTCCTCATGCAGCTTAATTCGTATCCAGTCAATCTGTTCGCCGGTAGGTGCAGCAAGGACTAGATCATCCACGTATAATAGAAGAATAACATTCTTATCATAATTGATAAATAAGGTATGGTCAGCATCAATCCGGATGAAGTTATACGAACTGAAGAAGCTGTTAATACGGCCATACCAGGCCCGCGGTGACTGTTTCAATCCGTAGATTGACTTCAGCAGCCGACAGGCCAGCGGCTGCTGAGAGTCAACAGTGAATCCTGCTGCAGGAACTGAAAGTCCTTCGGGAATCTGCATATAGACTGTTTCTTCCAGCTCACTGTTGAGAAACGCCGTTTTCACGTCCATTCCGCGCACCTCCCAATTGCTTTCGCAAGCTAAGGCCAAAAGTACTCGGATTGTGGCAAACTTAGCAACTGGTGCGAAGGTTTGCTCATAGTCTATTCCGGCCTTCTGGCTATACCCCTTGGCAACAAGCCGGGCTTTATAGCGCCCGTCATCTTTCTTTTTGAATATCCACCGACAGCCTACTGCTGTTCTGTCACTTGGCAGTGGCTCAACCAGCCAGGTATTGTTATCTGCCAATGACCTAAGCTCTGATTCCCAGGCCATTTTCCATTGCACTCTTTCTGCACTATTTAGGGCGTCCGTTAATGTTTCTGGTTCGGGCTCTTCCATACTGGGAGTAAGGGCAAGGTTAGCCTGGCGGGTAAATAAATTGCCACGTCTTCTCTGCCGGTCCGATCTTCGGAGTTGTGGTTCTTCCGCGTCTCTTTCCTCTATCTCCGTGCCTTCATTTTCTCTATTCACTGTCGGGGGCCTAAGAACAATTGTCTCTTCGATACTTGTGTTGGGAGGGCTGTCAACTGCTAGCGGGGGTGGTGTTATACTTTCTGGGCGGTAAAAGCTATCGCTAGATTCTTCGCTGATCCTCGGTGATTCATTACTAGGTTCCGGATCCCACCCTATAGTTCCCACTGGTCTGTCTAAAGTGCGGTCTTCTTCTGACCTATAACATTCATCTATTATCACATCCCGTGATAGTAGAATTGTCTTCCGTGCTGCATCCCATAGACGGTAAACCTTTGATCCTGAATCCTCCTCATATCCTATGAGGATGCATTCTACAGACTTCGCATCTAACTTGCGTCTCTTTTCCTTAGGTATATGTACCCAAACCGTGGATCCAAAAATCCGAAGATGTCCTATCGCTGGCACCTTTCCGATCCAGAATTCCATAGGTGACTTGTCATTTCGGCTATGGGATGGAATGCGATTATGTATGTGTGCTGCTGTAAGCACAGCAGGCCCCCAAAACGTATTCCCAAGCCTCGAATCCTGGAGAATGCATCGCGCATTCTCTACTATCGTGCGGTTCATTCTTTCCGCAAGGCCATTATCGGAGGGGTTGTAAGGTGTACTAATGATATGTTGAATACCAGACTCAGCTAGATATTTTCGGAACCCTCTGCTTATATATTCCCCTCCACCGTCACTTCTTAGTGCTTTGATTTCTTTGCCACATGCCTTTTCTGCTCTTGTCCGGTATGCCTCAAATGCCGGTAACGCTCCATCTTTTGAGTGTAGGAGAGAGATACTAACTCGACCACTCATTTCATCAATAAAGGTGATGAAGTACTTTTCCCCATTCAGACTGGAAGCCTGCATTGGGCCACATATATCACTATGTACTCTCTCGAGAATCTCGGTGGCTTTTTCTCTTGTTCCTGTATGTGCCTCCTTGTGTTGTCTACCCTCCGCACAAATACCGCATACCTTTGGGCCCTCTGTATTGCTGACATGCATGCCGCTAACCTTGGATGCAAGTCTGTGAATGGTGGAAGAGTCAAGTGTACGGTGACAGAGTCTCCGATGCCATGTCTCCAGCGTCGCAGTTGAGGACTGATTCGTACTCAAACCAAGATTGGCATGGTTTGTACTCGGGGATTCTCGCACGACTGGGTTCTCCATCACGTAATACAAGCTTCCCTCCCGAATACCTAGCTGCTGCTTGACACCGGAATATCTGACAAAACAGCCAGTAGTAGAAAACTCAACCAAATATCCGGCATCCACCATACGCGTCACCGATATCAAACTGGCCCTTATGTTTGGCACATGCCACACATCTGTCAACCGTATCACCCCAATCTTAGTTGTTATCTCTATGTCTCCCACTCCATCAGCTTCAATCGTGGTACCATCTGCTATCGTGATAGACTGTGGCTTGCTGACAGTCTTATAAGATAAGAATCCAGCTCGATCACGTGAGAGATGTTGACTCGCTCCTGAGTCAATTATCCAGTGCATTCCACCCTGGGAATTCGTTTGTTCTACCAAAAAGGTAAACTCTTTCGGTCGTCCTGCTCCACCTGCTCCGGTTACTTCTTCTGACTTGCGCTTATAGCAGTCCCGTTTCCAGTGGCCACCTTTTCCACAATAATAACACTTTGTACCCTGAGGAGCTTGGGCACTGGTAAGTCCGACATTCCTTCTTGTGTCTGTCTGCATTCGGTTGCTCACACCATGGTCCCGGAATCTTGTTCCTAAGCCTCCCCTACCTCTCCCCTTAAAGGGAGGTACACCGCGCCCTCTAAAACTTCCACTCATAGCTGGCCGTTGTACTGTAAAGGCGGTTTGTGATACCGAACTAACTCCTTGAACAGCATTTGAGCTCTGGCCAATCTGCCTTCTGCCAGACTCTTGAAGTAACCTTCCGGCCATGGTATCAAAGGTTATCGTATCACTGCGTGACTGGAGAGCCATCACCAATGGCTCATATGATTCCGGCAGACTTAAAGTCAGAATGGTTACTAGCTCTGAATCATCCATCCCCTTTCCATCCACTGATAGACCGCGTAACTGATTTGCCAATTCCCTAAACTGATTAAGATGCTGGGCCATATCTTCTCCCTCTGCCATTCTTAACCCCCAGAGCCTCTGCATTAATACCATTCTGCCGTTCATCCCAATTCCTTGATGAACCTCTTTGAGAGCAACCCATGCCTCTCTTGTTGTAGTGGCATCCTGAATATATGGAATCTGGGAGTCCTTAATATTTAACGTAATAATAGTGAAAGCCTGATTATCCTTGCTTGAACTCACTAATGTGCCAGAGTCCTCAATCGCTGACAGCAGATCCTTTTCCTTTAAGATCCTGATGATCCTAAACCGCCAGGCATTATAGTTGCTCTGGCCCGTTGCCATGGCCCCATCAAGTTTCTCAATTGATTGGGTGAGGGAGGTCGTGCTCGTACTCGGGTTCGTATTACCAGCTGGAGATCGAGTTGAAGCACTCCCGGTAGACCCACCGGCTGAGGCTGACATTGCTGACCGAGCTTGTCTCTATTCTCCGTTGACCAGTAAGTCGATACTCATTCGCTGTAGGCCAGGTGCGCTCTCCGGGCTCATAACCTAACAAAATGTATCAGGGAAAGCGTGCACTTCTCGGACTCGAAAGTGGCCCAGGTGGGTGAACGAGTATATCCAGGATTGTCTTATAATTCAGTGACCTTATTTTTTCTAACAATGTGGGCTGAGCGGAGTTGTTTAAATACACAAAATCAATACAAAGCAATCTGTCCTTTTCCCTAACACGATCACGCCATTGTTTCCCACTTTGGCATATTACCTCATTACCTCCTCGTTTCTTCCCTGTCGGTATTTCTTGCCCACCCATTTACTTCCTAGCGCAAAGGCTATGAGTGCACCATTCAGGTTAAACGTTCCGACAAACATCCAGCACCTTCCAAGAAACCAGTAACAATAGCAGAACATGAGTCATGCCAAACAGCGTGTCATAAACGGAGTGCCGGTGTTTAACAACAGAGTTGAGAGAACCTCGATGCTCGCTACAACTCGCATTCTCGTCTCCAAGCTCGCTACAGCTCGCGTTTTTTGCTACTCGCATTTTTTGTTCCTCCGCAATTTTTGTCCCCCTGTGGCCAGCAGGCACACTTTTTTCCTTCCACTCATGCTCCCCCTATTCGTTTCCCCTCAAACTTGTAGTTTAGCTTCTCCCCCGGATCCAATGTTTGAATGATGCCCCAGAGAGCAGTGACAACATGTGGAAAGAGGATAGTCTCCGGAGTGCAAGGCCTAGGGATGCTCTAGGGAGTGCGGATTTTCAGGACCCCGTCCAACGGCAGTCGTTTAGGAACGAGCCACCCAAATCGAATCGGTACTGAAGATGCGATAACAGTAGGACAACACTACATTTCCCCAGAAATATACCGCTACCATCAGGTCTACACCAAGGAAGATCTAATCCTCTTCACCGTAACACTCAGAGCTGCACAGTACCCGCTATCCCAACAGCAGACACCATTTATGGCAGCATGAGCAAGCACTTGGCACGCTTAAAAACCAAATACACGAACTATGATATGGCTACCACTTGCAGCAGTGCTCGGAGCACAAGATACCAAGCGCAACCTACCCAATCACACCGAGAGCCATGCACCACCCCATATTGCTATTGGACAACATGCTGGACTCAGGTACTAGATGCAATTTCAGAGTGCAGGACAAGACAGAACGGCTATGGGCGATATCAACTCGGTAACTGCGTGGAAATAAAAAGTCAGCAACCTGATCCCCCACACACCCATGAAAGGCAAGCCGGAATAGCACCAAAAAGCCTTCAACGAGCTGCGGATATACCAACCCCGAAACCTCTTCCCCTCATGCTAGACATTCAATGGGCAAAGAACGCAGAGATGAAGAACCAACCTCTCTCTAAACCTGTCCAGTCCGCTTGACTGGCTAAGGACAGGCTAGGAGATATATATGTTGAGAAACCAATTCCTAGCACCCAAGAACACTCCCAGGAACCCCCGCGAACGACGAAACCCGAACCATAATAAAGGACAAACTCCCATATGCGCAGCGGTATAGGGTGCCTCACTGATCTAGTTGCTGCCCTCCCAGCCAAATGCTTGTCAATCTCATCCTGAGGATATGTGGTCTCCCTGTTGGAAATATCTGTACTCCGAGTCCTGTAAACCCTGGGAATATTTGATTGAGTGAATCAAGAAACCTCACCCGATCTGCAGGTGAGAACTCATCTAGGGCACCAATGCATACACATCTTCACGGCGAAGGTCAGATTCCCTTGAAGAACACCACAACTTCATCCACCGAAAGCCTCAGGCCACCAACGAACTCTTCTCTTCCAAAAAAGCTTCGATGATTCCCTCCCGAAGCTCGCCCAGTACACCAACAACCTGTTTGAGCACAGAGCCTTGAGTTGCAGCGGGAAATTGATTCTTCTAAGAGGCGACGTACAAGTAGAAGCACGGAACTGCAGCATTCTCCCGCACAGCCTGCCAGCATAGCGCACCTATCACCAACAAGCTAATATCACAGCTGATTAGCAATACCTTTCTTCAAAAGCCAATCTCCCACCTCACCAACCCCTCAGGTTTGAAGGTTATGTCATTGGCTACCTTATAGCTATTTGATATATTGTTAACCAACATGGGTACAAAAAACAAATCCTCTGCAAGGCGGACAACTGCAAAAACTACAAAGACATATACCTTATATCCAACATCTCCTAGCGGCATAGCTGCAACCCTGAATATCCGCACCCCCATATCACGCAACCCTGCACAACAGCAACTCACCACAACCGCAGGCTGTATAGGGCACTATCCAATAAAGTACACTAGAACTTGAAGCAGGAAAAGCTTTAAGCTCGCACTGCCGCCTCTGCGATAGAGATGTCCAGACCAGAAGATGATCACCAGCCATGGGTGGCTAGTCATCCTTAGTTGCTCTCCTGGATAATATGCTCCCTCGGCTATCCCGCACAAAGTGGACTTTCTTTCTACTCAAATCAAACACACACTCTCATACCTCAGCCAGCCAGCTATCCCGCACTCAGCAGAATACTCTTCTATACCAAGAAAAACTTCTACGTCATACCTCAGCCAGCAGGCTACCTCATATTAAGCAGACTACGTCGCTACTCAAATAAAAACCTTCATATCTCAGCCACCAGGCTCCCTCGCACTCAGCGGACTCCTGTTCTACTCAAATGAAACACACTCTCTCATACCACAGCCAGCTGGCTATCCCGCACACAGCGGAATACTCGTCTATACTAACAAAAGCCTCTCTCCCATACCTCAGCCAGCACGCTCCCTACCACTCAGCAGACTTCCGTTCTACTGAAATAAAATACTCTCCCTCATATCTCAGCCAGCTGGCTATCCCGCACTCAGCGGAATACTCTTCTATACTAACAAAAGCCTCTCTCCCACATCAGCAAAAATAATACCTTGCGTCCTGTGCGCCCCGTGCGTCTGACGCCTGGGACGTCGGAATGCTGATCGCGAATCAGGACGTAACGTCGGATCGAGGTCGCGTGCGGACTTTTCGTCACCTAGCGCCATCCGTCCTGACGCCATCCGGACACGGACCCCTACGTCCTGTGCGTCCTGACTGCGTCTGGTGCTCCTCTATTACCTCCTGACTCCCCCTGATCTACGACTCTTCCGTTCCTA
>Ga0307513_10006170_pt1 | contig 15712 bp, 11 predicted proteins | sample 15_EM_MG_FD_202174 | JGI IMG/M metagenome (GOLD analysis project Ga0307513, IMG submission 202174) | Populus trichocarpa ectomycorrhiza microbial communities from riparian zone in the Pacific Northwest, United States - 15_EM | ecosystem: Host-associated > Plants > Roots > Unclassified | place... | reverse complement strand
CCGGCGCTGTGGACGGCTCGGGCTATGGAGGGCCCGACCCGACCACAGCGCCGGGCGCCGAGCCCGTTGCCATCGACCTCTTACCCAGCCTCTCCGCTCACATCCGGCCAGCAGCGGCAGATCCAGATCTCGGTAACATTCTCAGATGAGGCAATACGCAGAGATAGAGAGCGGCGCTTCCGGGTTCGATTTAAAAATCCGCCGCTCTAGGACAGCGCGGCGATGTCACCAAACGGCAACAAACCCTTCGCCTGCTTGTCGCATAGCGCGCGTAAAGTCCGCGCGAACAACTGGTAAGGAGACATGTCATGGCCATCGGGGATCGCAACGGGCCGTCGCGCCGCCTCATTCTCAAGACCGCGCTGGCATCGAGCGCGATGATGACGGCGGGCGCGATCTTCAAACCCTATATCAGCCGCGCTGGTGACCGTCCCGCGCTCACCCACGGCGTGCAGTCCGGTGATGTCAGCGCCGATGGCGGCGTCGTCTGGGCGCGCGCCGACCGCCCGTCGCGGCTGATCGTGGAAGCCTCCACCACCGACAGCTTCAAGGAGATTATCGCGCGCTCGTTCATGGACGCGCTGCCGGAAAGCGACCTCGCCGCCAAGCTGGCGCTGGAGGGGCTGCCCGCCGGCCAGGACATCGTCTACCGCATCAGCGCGCAGAGCCTGGCCGAACCAGGCATCATCGGCGAGGCGGTAACCGGCCGTTTCCGCACCGCTCCGGTGGAGAAGCGCTCGGTGTCCTTCCTGTGGTCGGGCGACACCGCCGGCCAGGGCTGGGGCATCGACGAGACGCGCGGCGGCATGAAGACCTACGCCACCATGCTCAAGCATCGCCCGGATTTCTTCATCCATAGCGGCGACACCATCTATGCCGATGGCGCGATCGCGGCCGAGCAGAAGATGCCCAATGGCGAGATGTGGAAGAACATCGTCACCGAGGAGAAGTCCAAGCCCGCCGAGACGCTGGCCGAATATCGCGGCAATTACAAATACAACCTGTTGGACGCCAATGTGCGCGCGTTCAACGCCGACGTGCCGATGTTCGCGCAGTGGGACGACCACGAAGTCACCAACAATTGGTGGCCGGAGGAGCCGCTCACCCGCGCCGCCCATACGCGTGCGAAATACACCGAGAAATTCATGCTGCCGATGGTGGCGCGCGCCGCCCGCGCCTTCCACGAATACATGCCGATACGCGTCTTCGGCGAGCCGGGCCGCGTCTACCGCAAGATCGCCTACGGCCCCACGCTCGACGTGTTCATGCTGGACATGCGCAGCTATCGCGGCCCGAACGGCGAGAACAAGCAGACCGCCTACGGCCCGGATGCCTATTTCATGGGGCCGGCGCAGATTGCCTGGCTCAAGCGCGAGCTGAAAGCGTCGAAGGCCACCTGGAAGGTGATCGCTGCGGACATGCCGATCGGCCTCTATGTGGTCTATGACGGCGACCGCAAATGGGGCAGCGAGGCCATCGCGCAGGCCGATAACGGCGTGCCGCTCGGCCGCGAGCTGGAGATCGCCGACCTGCTGTCGTTCATGAAGCGCGAGCGCATCCGCAACACGCTGTGGCTCACCGCCGACGTGCATTACACCGCCGCGCATTACTACGACCCGAACAAGGCCCAGTTCTCCGATTTCGATCCGTTCTGGGAGTTCGTCTCCGGGCCGCTCCATGCCGGCACCTTCGGCCCCAACGATCTGGACGCCACTTTCGGGCCGCAACTCGTCTATGTGAACGCGCCGAGCAAGGAGCAGGGGCAGAACCTGCCGCCAAGCGCGGGATTGCAGTTTTTCGGCCATGTCGCCATCGACGGCGCCAGCGAGCAGCTTACCGTCACCCTGCGCGACGTGGGCGACAACGCGCTCTGGTCGAAGACGCTCGACCCCCAGCGGGGCTAGAGCGGGATCGCCTTTGGTGGAAACACCACTTTTGGAAACTCTGCTTAAAGCTTCGCCCGGCATGGTTTTTTGGCGATAATGATCGCGGATACCGCCTACGGGCGAGGCTTTCGCCGGCCCTCGTGGTCATATCCAATCAGTGGAAATTCCGACCCTTGGGCAGCACGCGGGCCTCGGCGGGCGCGGCCGGGCCGCGCCGGGCGACACGGGCATCCTCGTTCACCAGGCTATGCACCGCCTCGGCATTGGCACAGAAATCGCCGCGCGGCGGCACCGTCTGGCTGAGCTGCTCCAGATGCGGGCTGAGGTCGGTCAGCGTTGCCGCGATCACATGGATGACGCCGCTTTCCTCTTGCAGCTTGCCGCGCACGCCGAGCAGCCTGGCGCCGAGCACCACGCGGCGGAACCGATCGAAGATCTTCGGCCAGATGATGATGTTGGCAACGCCCGTCTCGTCTTCAAGCGTGGCGAACACCACGCCCTTGGCGCTGCCGGGGCGCTGGCGCACGAGAACGATGCCGGCCACCTCGACGCGCCGGCCACTGTCGATCCCGGCCAGGGCGTCGGCCGGAACATAGCCGAGCGGGGCAAAGCCGCCGCGCAGCAGCTCCAGCGGATGGGCCTTCAGCGACATGCGGATCGCGGCGTAATCGGCAAGCACATGCTCGCCAAGGGTCAGCGCCGGCAGCGTCGTTTCCGCCTCTGGGGCGAGCGGGGCGGCGTGGCTGGCGGCGAACAGCGGCAGATCGGCGAGGAGGGCCGCCGGCGTGCCGGTCTCGGCAAAGCGCGTCACCGCCCAAAGCGCCTGCCGCCGGTCGAGGCCGATGGAGCGGAAGGCGTCGGCGTCGGCTAGCGCACGCAAGGCGGTGACGGGCAGGCCTGTGCGCGCGGCGAAGTCTTCAATGCTGGCATAGCCGCCTGCCCTGTGCTTCGTGACGGCCTCCGCGTGGGTGTCGGAAAAGCCCGTCACCTCGCGAAAGCCGAGCCGCAGCGCATGGGCGATCGGTCTGGTCCCGGTTTTGCCCACCCCGGCCCCGGCCGGCTCCAGCGCGCAATCCCAATCGCTGTGGTTGATGTCCACCGCGCGCACCTCGCCGCCATGGGCGCGCAAGTCCCGCACGATCTGCGCCGGGGCATAAAAGCCCATCGGCTGCGAATTGAGCAGCGCGCAGGCGAAGGCGGCGGGGAAATGGCATTTGAGATAGGACGACACATAGACCAGCAGGGCAAAGCTGGCGGCATGGGCCTCGGGAAAGCCATAGGTGCCGAAGCCCTGGATCTGGGCAAAGCAGCGCTGGGCAAATTCGGCGCTATAGCGGTTGCGCGCCATGCCGGCCAGAAATTCCTCCTTAAAGGTGTGGATGGTGCCGACGCGCTTGAAGGTGGCCATGGCGCGGCGCAGTTCGTCGGCGCGCTCAGGGGTAAAGCCGGCCGCCACCATCGCCAGCTTCATGCATTGCTCCTGGAACAGCGGAATGCCGAGCGTTTTATTGAGCGTGGCCTCCAACTCGGAGCTTTCGTAGGTCGGCTCTTCCAGCTTCTGGCGGCGGCGCAGATAGGGATGCACCATGTCGCCCTGGATCGGTCCGGGGCGGACGATGGCCACCTCGATCACCAGGTCGTAATACTTACGTGGCCTCAGGCGCGGCAGCATCGACATCTGCGCCCGGCTCTCGATCTGGAACACGCCCAGCGTGTCGGCGCGGCAGATCATATCATAGGTGTCCTCATCGTCCGGCGGAATGGAGGTCAGCGTATGCACCTTGCCGTAATGCGTTGCCAGCAGGCTGAAGCATTTGCGCAGGCAGGTGAGCATGCCTAGCGCCAGCACGTCGATCTTGAGCAGGCCGAGTTCGTCGAGATCGTCCTTATTCCATTCGATCATGGTGCGGTCCTCCATCGCCGCATTGCCGATCGGGATGGTGTCGTCGAGGCAGCGCCGGGTGATGACGAAGCCGCCGGTATGCTGGCTGAGATGGCGCGGGAAGCCGACCAGATCGCGGGCAAGGCTAACGGCGCGGCGCAAGGTGGGGTCGCGCGGATCGAGCCCGGCGGCGCGGATATCGTCCTCGCCGATGCCCTCCGACCACCAGGCGAGCAGCCCCGACAGCGCGCCGACCACATCCTCCGACAGGCCCAGCACCTTGCCCACCTCGCGGACGGCCATCTTGTCGCGATAGGTGATGACCGTGGCGACGAGGCCGGCGCGGTGGCGGCCATATTTCTCGTAGATGTACTGCATCACCTCCTCGCGCCGCTCATGCTCGAAATCGATATCGATATCGGGCGGCTCGCCCCGCGAGGCGGAGATGAAGCGCTCGAACAGCACGTCGATCTCGTCCGGGTTGACGGAGGTGACGCCGAGGCAGAAGCACACGGCGGAATTGGCCGCCGAGCCGCGTCCCTGGCACAGGATCTCCTTGCCCTGCGCGAAACGGACGAGATCATGCACGGTCAGGAAATAGCGGGCGTAATCCAGCTCGTCGATGAGGCGCAACTCGTGCTCGATCTGGGCCTTGATCTTCGCCGGCACGCCGCCGGAAAACTTCTCCGCCGCTCCGGCCCATGTGTGCGCCTCCAGCGCTTCCTGAGGGCTGGCGAACGGCGCATACGGCTCGTCCGGATATTCATAGGTGAGGTCATTCAGCGAGAAGTGGCAGCGCGCGGCGACATCGAGGGTGCGGGCGACGGCCTCCTGATAGCCGCGCAGCAGCCGCGTCATTTCGCCGGGCGGCCGCAGATGGCGCGCGGCATTCGCTTCAAGGCGGAAGCCGGCTTCCGCGATGCGGCATTTTTCGCGGATGCAGGTGAGCACGTCCTGAAGCGGGCGGCGGTCCGCGTGGTGGTAGAGGCAGTCACCGATGGCCAGAAGCGGCGCGCCAGTCTTGGCCGACAGCGCGGACAGCGCCGCGAAGCGCCTTGCATCCAGCCCGTCGAGGCGCGGTGCGGCGCCGAGCGTGACCGCGCCGGGAAACGTCCACGCCAGAGTCGCCAGCGCCTCGCGGAAGGCGTCGTCCTGGCGCAATCCGGCTTTGGGCAAAGCGATGAACATCTGCCCCTCGCCGAAGCGGAGCACATCCTCCAGCCAGAGATAGCACCGCGCCTTGGGCGCGCGGCGATTGCCGGTGGTCAGCAACTGGCACAGGCGCCCATAGGCGGCGCGATCCGTCGGCAGGCAGGCGATCTCAACGCCGTCCATCAGCACGAGGCGGCAACCGGGAATGAAGCGGATGCCCTCTTTCTTGGCCTGCCCATGCGCGCGCACCACGCCGGCCAGGCTGTTGCGGTCGCACAGCGCGATGGCGGCAAGGCCCAGCGCCTTGGCCTGGATAACCAGCTCTTCCGGATGCGAGGCCCCGCGCAGGAAGGAGAAATTGCTGAGCGCGACCAGTTCGGCATAACCGCTCATGGCATGAGGCTCATGGTGGAAAAATTCATGGCAGGAAAACTCATGGCAAGAATCCGTGGATGTACCAGCCGGGATGGTCGTCGGCGGCGTAATCGCCCTCGCGATAGAGCCAGAAGCGGCGGCCCTTCTCGTCCTCGACCGCATAATAATCCCGCGCCGGCTCGGCCTGATCTTGCCCGCGCCACCATTCCGGCGCGATCCGCTCGGGGCCTTCCGCCTTTACCACCTTGTGATGCACCCGCCGCCAGGTGAAAGCGCGCGGCGGATAGTCGGGCAGCTCGGCGATGGCGGTAATCTCCTCGGCGCGCGGGAGCAGCAGAAGCGGCCGCGCGGCGGCGGCGGGAGGCGGTGCGGGCACCGCCTTGCGCAAAATGGGCACGGCTGTGGCGGCGCGCTCGGGAAGATGGCTCTCCCGGAAGCTGAACTGCCGGACTGCGCTTTCACCCAGCCGGGCGTTCAGGCGGTCGACAAAAGCGATGAGATCCCGGCCGTCTTTCGCCGGGACGCCCTCGCCGGGCAGCCGGGATTGCGCAGGACGCAGGCTTTCGACCGAGCTGGCGATGAGGGTTGCCGCATCGAAGGCGATGTCCTTGGCGAAGCGGCCTTCCAGGGCGGTGAGGCGCTCTCGGAACAGCCGGACGATATGGCCGGCCTGATGGCTGGGCCGGGCAAGCGTCAGCCCGACATCCTTGCTCTCCCCTTGCGTGCCGTAAAGGATGAGGGTGAAGCCGCGCGCGGCCTTGCCGTCGGCGGCGAGCCGCCTGGCCAGCGTCTCGATCAGCAGCCCCGCCGCCATCCGCACCCCATCCAGCGTGCCGACCGGCTCGGCGAATTCCAGCCTTTCGCCATAAACCGGCTCATAGGCCAGCGACGTCTGCGCCTCGCGCTCGATGCCGAGCACTTGGTTGAGGCGGGTGCAGAGCGCCGCGCCGAAGCGCGCCCTGAGCTGGCCGCGCGGCACGCCCAGCAACTGGCCGATCGTCTTCAATCCGAGCCGGTCGAGGCCCGTGGCCTTGTCCTCCTCGATGCAGAGCGCGCGGACCGGCAAAGGCGAAAGACGCTGGCGTTCCTGGCCATCCGGGATGATCGACAGCGCCGCGCCGTCATGACGCGCCATGCCCCAGGCGGCGGCCGGCGTCGATGCAATGGCGGCGCGGCAGGCAAAACCGGCGCGCTCGAAGCGCCCGCGCAGATCGCGCAGCAGCGCTGCCTCGCCGCCAAACAGTTGCGCGGCGCCGGTGATGTCGAGGCGCAGTCCATCGGCGCCATCGGGCGCAACCCACGGCGTGTAGCGGCGGCACCACAACGCCATGCGGCGCAGATGCGCGGCCTCGCCGGGGGCGTCTTGCGAGGCGGTGCGCAAATCCGGCGCGATCGCCATGGCATCGGTGAGCAGCATGTCCCGTCTCAGGCCGGCGCGCTCGGCGGCCTCGTTCACGGCGACGAGGCGATTGCCGCCTTTGCCAGCCGCGATGACGGCCAGCAGGCCATCGGAGCTGGCTTTCTGCAAGGAAGCGCGACCAGATAAAGACTGAGAGCTATTTTCCGGCTCGGTAGAGGCGGAAAATGCTTTAAGCGGCGCGTCGGCCCCGGCTGCGACGCGCGTCAAGCGGTCGGTCAGAAAGCGGGGCAGCCACACGCAAACGATGCGCCGCGTCATAGTCGATCTCCCATTCTTGAGGCGGTTGGCCCGCATAGCGCTCCAGGCACAGGCGAAAACGCGGCGCGCCGAGCAAGGGCGCCGATGCTCCCGGCACGCTCACCCCCTGGCTTGGTGCCGAGGCGATGCGCCATCTGGCCGTTGCCGCCGTCGGCTCGCCGGCCATTCGCCGCACGATGAAAAGCGGCACGCCCGACTTTTCCTGCCGCAGCTTCAGCCGGCGGCTCGCGGTGAAGCCGTACAGCTTCTCGCGCGCGCCGAGCGCGATCACGGCGGCGCCGAGAGCGGGGCAACTTGCCGCCTCCTCCGCCGCCCAGAGCAGGGCTTTTTCGGTCGGCACGGAAAGCAGGATGACCTGTTCGGCCGCGAGACCAAGCTGAGCGAGCCCATGGCCGTAAAGTTCGCCGTTCTCCTGGCTTTGGCTGGCGAGCGCGGCGAAAAACAGCGCGCCTTCCATGCGCTGGCCCTGCCGCGCCGCGATCAGCGCGAAGGCGAGAGCCGCGGCATGATCGGCGCCGGTGTCGCCCACGACCTCATGCAGACCGCCGGCGAACAGCTCCAGGTCTGGCGTGCTCGCAATCAGCGGCCGGGAAACCGCCGTTCCGCCCGGCGGCTGGTCCAGGCAGAGGCGCTGGCGCAGGGCCGCCACCATCTTGTGTTTGTGTGGAACGGATAGCATATTTTGTTCTCTCTTTGTTCGATAAACAAAAAGAGAACGCAAGTCAATCCGCTCGACAGGATTTCGTGAGGGGAGAACGAAAGCCCTGCCGGATTATGCCCGCATTCGCCGCGACGCCAAGGCCGTGCGGCGGTTCACCTTTTGGCACCGCAAGCCTTCCGCCTCGGTGGGCGGTTTCCCATGTCTCGCGGTGCAGCCATGCCGGGTGATCCCATGCCAAGCAGTCCTGAAAGGCCGCCGATCGGATGCTCGCCATCTTCGGCGACGAGATCAGCGGCCGCATCGCCCCGCGCCTTCTTGCCATCCTGACCGCCGGGAGCACCTTCATGCCGGATAAATTCCCGATTGCTGGCGCGTGTGACTGCCATGTGCATGTCATTGGGCCCAAGAGCCGGTTCCCGCTCGCAGCCCCGCGCGGCTACACCCCGATGGATGCCTCGCTTGCCGCGCTGGAGGCGATGATGGTCCGGCTTGGCCTCGCGCGCGCGATCATCGTTCAGCCGAGCATCTACGGGACCGACAATTCCTGCATGCTGGATGCGCTCCAGCGCCTGGATGGCAAAGCGCGCGGGGTGGCGGTGATCGATCCCTCGACCGCGTCCGCCGCTCAGCTCGATGAAATGCACCGCCACGGGGTGCGGGGTCTGCGCGTCAATATCGTGTCGCGCGGCCCGGCGCCGGTCGAGGTGATCCGCGCCAAATTGGCCGCGACTGCCGCTCTATGCGCCCGCAATGGCTGGTATGTGCAGGCTTTCGTGCCGGCATCATTGCTAGAGATGCTCGCGCCCGTGCTGACGGCGCTGCCCGTGCCGGTGGTGCTCGATCATTTCGCCATGGTCGCCCCGGAGAACGCGAACGGCCCCGACGCGGACCGTGTCTGCCGTCTGCTGGCAACCGGCCATGTCTGGGTGAAGCTCTCTGGCTCCTATCGGATCACCGTCGATCCGTTCGACCCGGCTGTCAACCGCCTCGCCGCGCGTTATGCGGCGGCAAATCCCGAACGCCTGCTGTGGGCCTCCGACTGGCCGCATACGCCCGCCCATTCCGGCAAGACCGGCGCGGACGACGGCGAACTGCCCTACCGGAGCGTGGATACAAAAGGGCTCTTGCATCTCCTGGGGCGATGGGTTGGCGATGCGAACCTCGCTTGCGTCCTGGCGGAGAACCCAGCCAGGCTCCACGACTTCGGCTAAAATCCGCTTCGGTCGTGTCGGAGCCGACCGCGCTCCTGCTTATGGGATGCTTCAGGCGCGTGCAAAAAAGCGCAGAGCGGCGGCAAGGATGGCTTCGGGAGCATCCTCCTGCATGAGGTGTCCTGATCCGGCAATTTCGGTGAGGTCGCAATTCGCAATCATCGACGCCAGCTTGCGGCCCTGGGGAATCGGAATCCACTGATCTTCGGTGCCCCACAGCAGCTTCACCGGACACCGGATGTCGCCATACCGATCTTGAACCGCGTCGGTGTATTTGATGTCCATTTGCGCGATCTGCCGATAGAAGGCCGCTTGCCCGACGGGGCCAAGCCATGGCGCGAGGTAGGGTTCAAGTTCGGCGTCGCTGATAGGGCGATGCACCGCCCCGCGAATATAGGCCTGCAGGATTGCGCGCTGGAGATAATCGGGCATTCCAGCAAAGGCAATTTCATGCTGGCGAACATGCTGCACGAAGGGCGACCCCCACGGCCGGATGGCGACCGGGTCGACGAGCAGAAGCTTGTCGTAGTCGCATCCGTCAAGCAGATGCGCCCGCAGAGACGTCGCGCCGCCAAAATCGTGAGCGATCACCTTCGGCCGGTCGAGGCGCCAATGATGCAGCAGCGCAGCCAGGACGGCGTTCTGCACGCCAAGCGATACATCCTGGCCTTCCGTCTTCGCCGACTGCCCATAACCAAGCAAATCAAACACATAGACTTGGTATTCTCGCGCCAGCTCCCTGGCTATCGACCGCCAGACATAGGAAGAAAACGGCGTGCCATGGATCAATGCGACCGGCTCGCCGGCTCCGAACGTGTCGAACGCGACGGGCTGTCCGTGGAAATCGAACTGCTTAGCCAGGCGCCATGGCATCACCATCGCACATCCCTCATGTTGACGCGCCCCCCGCGCGTTGTACCGGACAGACACGCTAAGATGAAAAAGAGGAGAGGTCGATGCTCTCTTGTCGCGGCGACTTCGCCATCTTCAACCGCCCTCGCGGCGCAGCATCCGGTTCGCCTTGCCCACCACCTTGCGGTGCCTTGCCGATCCGCACATGCGTGGTGTTGTTTCGGGCGGGATGCATTTCGGTTCCGCAATCCTTTCGCTTCGCCTTTCCTCATAGGTGTTTCGCCTTTCCGCCGCCGCCCGCCCGCTTAGCCGCTGGGTTATAAGGAAACGGAATAATGGGAGGAAGCCCTATGAAATTATACCAAGCATGCCTTGCACTTGCCGGCGCTGTTCTGCTCACCGCGGCTCACGCGATGCCGGTACGATCTCAGTCGGCCCCCGTAAATCCCTCCAATCTGACGGATGCCATTACCGAATTTGTCGTGGCAAACCGCATTCTTGCGGATCAGCGGGTCATCGAAGACGGCTTTGGCCATCTCAGCTTCCGTTCGCCGACCGCCCCCGACCGCTTCTACATGGCGCGGGCGCGAGGCGCCGGCATGGTCGTCGCCGACGATGTGATGGAGTTCGATCTCGACGGCAAGCCGATCGATGAGCAAGGGCGGCGCATGTTTGGCGAGCGCTTCATTCACGCCGAGATTTATAAGGCGCGGCCTGACGTTCAGGCGGTGGTTCACAGCCATGCCTCGTCCGTTGTGCCGTTCGGCATAACAGGCAAGCCGCTTCGGCCGGTCGCCCATATGGGCGGGTTCCTTCTGCATGAGGTGCCGGTTTTCGAGATCCGCGAGACCGGCGGCAACGAAACCAACATGCTGGTCAATAGCAGCGTGCTCGGAGCCGCTTTGGCCAAGACGCTCGGGCAGGAAGCCGTTGTGTTGATGCGCGGCCATGGCATGGCGGTGGTCGGAACGTCCATGAAGCAGGCGGTGTTCCGCGCCATATACACCGACGTGGATGCGCGCATCCAAGCCGAGGCGCAGAAGATGGGAGAGGTGAAGGCGCTGAATGAAGCCGAAGCCGCGAAGGTTTCCGCGACGAACGATGCCTCGATCGAACGCTCCTGGGAAATTTGGCGCTACAGGGCGCTGCTGAATACGCCGAAGCTATAGCGGCATGGCAGGCGCGGTGATCGTGGACCTCTACGCGCCCGCGACTCCACCGTCGTGCCAAAACGAGCCCTCCACGCCGATGGCAAAGTCATTGACCAAAACGCCAGGCGAACGCATGCTATCGCGGTCGAAAAAGAGCGCGCCGGCATGGTAAGCCCGGCTAAGCATCATTGCGAAAAGTGGTCTTCCGGTTTTCGCGAAAAATGATGCGTAAGCAAAGACGCTAAGCAGGCCATTCGTTGGCTTGCCAACGTCAGCCTGCTTAGTCCGCAAGGATAACTCTGCGCCCCAGCTCTCAAGGGGACCCACGACAAGCGTGCCGGGAAACCGGCGGGCTTGTTGGGGCGTGCGCGGCGACTGCTCTGCAACGGATCTCCGACAAGCCAAACCATGGCTAATCAAGGAGATCAAAATGAAACTCAATCACGTCGACCTGCCCGCAATGGATATCGCGGCGTTGCGCCTCTTTTTCGAGACGCATTTCGAAATGCGCTGCATATTCAACAGGGAAGACGGGCTGACCGTCCTTCTCGACGAGGACGGCTTTGCGCTGACCCTGAGCCCCTTCGGCCAAGGAAAGGCGCTCGAATACCCGGCAGGATTCCATGTCGGCTTCAACGTCGACAGCCAGGATGAATTGTTTGAGGTCCACGGCCGCATCACGGCCGCCGGCGTCCCTATCGTTCGGCCGTTGGGCGATCTGGGCGGGGCACTAACCTTCCATTGCCACGCCCCTGGATCGATCCTCGTCGAAATTGCCTGGCGCTCCCGCGACTGACGCCCGTCAACGCAATCGGATCGTGCGAGGGCAATCGCTGCCCTCGCATTTGTTGCGTGGGAAACCTGGGCGAACCGGCATCGCTGGACCGCTTAATCCCGCAAAGCGGCGGAAGCGAACATCGCCGCCGGCACGGGTCTGCGGGTGGAATGCCGACGTGGCGTGTCTCATATGGGCATGCTCAGATGCGCGCCTCTTGTCGCAAATGCTCAACCAGACGCTGGGCTCCGATGGGCAATGCGGCGCGTTCTCGCACGCAGATGACAAGCTGGCGAACCGCCCACGGCTCATCCAACGCCACGCACGCGATGTTCATGCCGCGACGGCAGCGAGCGGCCGATGCGGCGGGAACGATCCCGATGCCGGCTCCCGCTTCCACCATGCGGCCTACCGCGTCGAAGTCGTTCACGCGCGCGCGGATCTTCAAAAGGGCGCCAAGTCTGGAGGCATGGCCGGAAAGATGGCGCTGTAACGCGCTGTCGAGCGGCAGTCCGACAAATGCCCGATCGACGACATCGGCCAAGCGGAGCTTTCGCTTTCGCGACAGCGGATCGCCGCGCGGCAGCAGGAGGACGAGTGCGTCCTCTCGAAAGGGAAACTGCTCGATCCCGTCGGACAAGGCGGCGGCCGAGGCAATCCCGACATCAGCCGTGCCGGCGGCAAGCGCGCGGGCAATATCCACGCTCTCGCACTCCTCGATGTCCAGATTGAGCGTGGGATTTGCCGATAAAAACGTGGCCAGGATGCGCGGCAGATGCTCGCTCAACGCGGCCGTATTGGACAGGAGACGCACGCTCCCCGACAAGCCGCGCGCAAAGGAACCAAGGTCGCCCCGCATCCGCTCGACCTGCTGGATGATGACCCTGGCATGGTCCACCAGGCATTGCCCCGCAGGCGACAGTGACACGCCGCGACGATTGCGGATCAATAACGGCGTTCCGAGCGTATCCTCCATGCCGCGGATGCGCTCGCTTGCCGATGGCAAGGCCAAATTGGCCCTCTCGGCGCCATAGGTGATGCTCTGCGCCTCGGCAACGTGGAGGAAGAGCCGCAAATCAACGAGGTCGAACCGCATGGGGATGTCCTAAGCAGGTTTGCGTTGGCTTGCCAACGAACGACCTGCTTAACCTTTTGTTTGTGCATCGGATTTACCCGAAAACCGTTTCGCACTTTTCGGTCCGATGCACTGGCTTCGGATATCCCGAAGGCTATCTCCGGAATCTCCGCATTGCCAGGACGATCAGCGGCGGACATGCTCTCGCGCATGCTCAGCGGATCGTTCATCTACATCATTGCCGTGTTTGCCTTGGCTGGCGCCGTCAAAGGAATTATCGGCCTGGGTCTGCCGACGATTTCCATGGGGCTGCTTGCGGTGATCCTATCGCCGGTCGAGGCAGCCGCCATTCTCATCCTGCCGTCTTTCATTACCAATGTCTGGCAGATGCTGGCGGGTCCGAGGTTGTTCGTCGTTTGCGCGCGCCTATGGCCGATGATGGTGGCGGTGTGCCTGGGAACCTGGGCTGGCTTGGGCCTCATGTCGGGGGCGACGGCGCAAATCAGCACGGCATTGCTTGGCGCCGCTCTGGCCGTCTACGCCGTGTCCGGCCTCGCATCGATCACATTCTCGGCGCCGAGGCATCTGGAATGGATCCTCGGGCCTCTGGTTGGCGTGGTGACAGGCCTCGTCACGGCGGCGACCGGCGTATTCGTCATCCCCGCCGTACCCTATCTGCAGGCGATAGGGCTGGAGAAGGAAGAGCTTGTCCAAGCCCTGGGGCTGTCTTTCACCGTATCGACCGTTGCCCTGGCTGTGAACGTCGTGGCTGAGGGCGGCGTCAGGGTGTCGATGGCCGGGACGACGGCCGTTGCTCTCGTGGTCGCGTGCGCGGGAATGTGGGTGGGCCAAGCCATCCGCATGCACATGTCGACGGCGGCGTTCCGGCGCTGGTTCTTTGTCGGATTGCTGGCTCTGGGCCTCTATCTGGTTGCACGATCCATCGGCTGAGCGTAGCCATTTGTTCCGCCTCAGTCGGGGCAATTGCGTTCTCGGGCGATAAATGCCGCGATGACCGCGGCGTGGTGCAAGCGCACTGACGGACCACCGTCGCCGCAAGTCCGGTTCGGGCCGTCCGGTCAGGGGGGATGATCGGCTTGGCGCCAGGAGTTCAACCGCCCGTTGTTGGCGGCATGCGATCCCATCCGCATTTCCGATTGACCTGAACGTGTTTCTGCCGTTTAGAGCGGATTAACCTATCGGCGCGAAGCGATGTCGCCATCAGGGGATGCACTGACTGGGAGAATGCCTAGGTGTCGGACGCGAGGGCAGACAGGTTCGAGAACCTCACCGAGGAGGCGCTGGCGCTGCTGGCCGCCGCGCTGGCGCCGCGTCTGCGGGCGGGCGATTTCCTCGCGCTGCACGGCGAACTCGGCGCCGGCAAGACGGCATTTGCCCGGGCGCTGATCCGCGCGCTGATGGACAACCCCAACGAGGAGGTGCCAAGCCCGACATTCGCGATCGTACAGCCCTATACAGGCCAACGTTCACCCATACATCACTATGATTTCTATCGCATCGCCGACCCTGCCGAAGCAGACGAACTCGGCCTCGACGACGCGCTGGCGGCTGGCATCGTGATCGCGGAATGGCCGGAGCGGCTGGGCGACCGTTTGCCGCCTAACGGTCTCGACATCAGCCTTGCGGACGGCGACAGCGCGACGACCCGGCATGTGGTGCTGGCGGGGCATGGCGGCTGGGCGGCGCGGCTGGAGCGCTTCATCGCCGCGCAGCGCTTCGCCGCCGACTGCGGCTGGGCCGGCGCGCGCGTCAGCTATGTCAACGGCGATGCCTCGCCGCGCGGCTATCAGCGCCTCGCCAAGGACGGCCGTACCGTCATCCTGATGGATTCGCCCAAGATGCCGCCGATGCCTGCCGTCCGCGACGGCCTGCCTTACAGCCGCATCGCGCATATCGCGGAGGACGTGCGGCCGTTCGTGGCTATGGCCGAAGCGCTGCGCGAGGCGGGGCTCGCCGCGCCGGAGATTTATGCCGGGGATCTGGCCCAAGGCTTTCTTCTGATTGAGGATTTCGGCGACGCGGTGTTCACCCGGCTGGCTGCCGAGGGCGCCGATATGCTGCCGCTTTACCGCCTCGCCGTGGACGGGCTGCTTGCTTTACGCCGCGCACAGCCGCCAGCCAGACTGCCCGTCAATGGCGGCGCGCATGTCCTGCCGGCCTTTGATCGCGGCGCGCTGAGCATCGAGACGGAGCTGCTGACCGACTGGTTCTTGCCCGCCGCGCGTGGCGCCGATACGCCGCCGGAATTGCGGGAAAGCTTCGCAGCGCTGTGGGACGCGCAGTTCGACTGGCTGCTGGCTCAGCCATCCGGCTGGGTGCTGCGTGACTATCATTCGCCGAATCTGGTGCTGCTGGCTGGCCACGAAGGCCTTGAAAAAATTGGCGTTCTCGACTTTCAGGACGCGATGCGGGGCCCCCCAGCCTACGACCTCGCCGCATTGCTCCAGGACGCCCGCCTCGATCTCGACCCCGCCATCGAGCCGGAATTGCTGGCCTATTACTGCGACGCGGTGGCCGCGCGCGAGGCCGGTTTCGACCGCGACGGCTTCCTCCGCGCCTATCGGCTGCTCGGGGCGCAGCGCAACACCAAGATCCTCGGCATCTTCGCCCGTCTCGCCCGCCGCGACGGCAAGCGCGCCTATGTCAAACATATGCCACGGGTCGCGCGTTATCTCGTAAGCGACCTGGCACATCGCGATCTCGCCGCGCTGAAATCGTGGTATGACAATGCGTTACCGGGGAATATTGCCAGCCTGAGCGAACGATTCTAAGCAGACATTCCTCGGCAGCCCAACGAATGCCTGCTTCGATTCTTTTGTTTTCGCGGGGTTTCCAAAATCGGGGGGGCCGCTTTGGGAAATGCCGCTTGGCGCGTGGACGCATTCACATGGCTCGTGCATCAATACGCTAGATCTTTGTTTGCGCATCGATTTTACCAAACTCCGGCGGAAAGCCTCCGTTTGGATCGATGCGCGGGGCGGGGTTTCGAAGGG
>Ga0307513_10006169_pt1 | contig 15716 bp, 14 predicted proteins | sample 15_EM_MG_FD_202174 | JGI IMG/M metagenome (GOLD analysis project Ga0307513, IMG submission 202174) | Populus trichocarpa ectomycorrhiza microbial communities from riparian zone in the Pacific Northwest, United States - 15_EM | ecosystem: Host-associated > Plants > Roots > Unclassified | place... | reverse complement strand
CGGCCGGACCCTTTAGAGTTGCAAACAGGCGGTCCCGCGCCTCGTTTTTCACAGCCGGTTGTAAACAGTTTTTAACCGTGTTTAAAACTCGCTGTTGAAAAGTCCGGTCTTTTTCACTGCACCCTAGTTGGGAGGTTCTGGGCGACCCTCTGCGCCGGGGTACGATTTAAACTTCGCCTAACTCGGATGCTTCCTGATCTCCGACTCAAGCCAGGACCCTGGAGGAAAATCGAGGAGAGAGAGAAATGGAGGACGGGGTGGTCAACCGATGGAAAGGTGAGCTTTGTTTGGTGTCTCGCCAGAGCGTCACTTAAATCCTTGCGCAGCCAGAAGCGAGATTTACAGTCAACCCAGGATGATCTTCGTGCTCAATTCTACGAAGAATACCGAAAGGAGGCCGAGGAGTACGACAAGGAATTCATGAAGAAACACGACGAAGATCTCAACACCACTCTCATATTCGTGAGTCGTGCTCACCGTTCAGTCGCACGTATTCTAAATAGAGTCCCAGGCCGGTCTGTTCTCCGCCGTCACATCCGCATTCATCATCGAGGTCAATTCCGGACTCCAGCCAGACCCCAACGACGAGACGAATGCCCTCCTTCGCGTCCTAATTTACAACATAAACAACACCGCTTTCAATGGCAACGTTCCTGCGCTCCAACAGTGGCCTGGCCCTCTCCAGACGATCGTCCTGGTGCAAACGATGCTGTACGCCAGCCTCGCCGCGTCCATCTTCTCCGCCTTCCTCGCCATGCTCGGCAAGCAATGGCTGAACCGATACGCTTCCGTCAACATGCGAGGGTCGGCCATCGAGCGCAGCCAGAATCGACAGAGGAAGCTCAACGGCATTGTCACTTGGCATTTCGACTCTGTGATGGAGTCGCTGCCGTTGATGTTGCAGTTTGCCCTGCTGCTCCTCGGTTGCGCCCTCTCCATCTACCTTTGGGGAATTGACAGGACCGTCGCCTCAGTCATCCTTGTCGTCACCGTATTTGGTGTTATGTTCTATGCCTTCGTCATCGTTGCGGGGGCGGCCTCTGTGAGCTGTCCATATCAGACTCCCGGTGCTCAGATTCTTCGCTACCTGTGGCAAAAGGTTCCAAGTCGCTCAATATTCTTTGCTGTCAAAGGCCCAGCAGCGCAACACCCTGAGGCACACCCCGGTCCTGAACAGACGCTGGATCGAGAGGCGACGGGTTTGGACTTCCGCTGCATCTCTTGGATATTGCAAACGTCACTGGACCGGCGGATCAACCAGCTGACCCTCGAATTCCTTGCATCTATCCTCATGCTTTCTGGGTTCAAAACCGTAATTGCCACAGATTGTTTCAAAGTCTTCATTGGTTGTCTCCACGTTACCGATGACCGAGCGGCGGTAATCCGAGGATGTGAACAGCTTGCGGCAACGGCTGCCATGTGCCTTCTCCACGCCATTTCTCGCTTGTTGAGAGAAGACCCGAGATCAAATATCCTAAAAGACATGGACCAGCAGTATAACAGAATTTTTCCACCTGCGGCCGATTTCAGGGGCCTCCCTTTCTGCCACACGATCCATGTGGTTCACAACTTCTTCCATCGGCGTGATCACGCAAAGGGTCTCAGTTGGAAAGGTGTCGATCCTTCTGCTCCGGGAAATCTTTTGCTCGCACAGTATTTGGCCAGTATTGCTGGGTATTGTTACACAAGGCCTGGGTTAGGAGGTCGGAAGGTCCCCCGCTGGGTACTCCGGTTTTCGCTGCACTCCCTGTTATGGGATCCTGAGCCCCCTGTCTCGGTCGTCGCCGACTGCTTGATGGTTGTCGCAATCGACCTGGGATGTGACATATCAGAGAATGATGTCAGGAACCTGGATAAGAGGTATGAATCCCCGGCACAATTGTACAGTTTATCATGCTGACTCTTCATTAGCGCGCAGCTCGAGAATATCGTATCCATGATATACCTGCGGCTTGAACAGATCGGCGAAAATTTCGATGCTATTCAGCTCAACCGGAAGCCCATTGCCACTTTCTTCTTATGGGCGACGAGGATTGAAATTCTCAACGAATCCCGGCGGTTTAGTTGGCAGTCGGATGCCAGTCGACACCGGTTTGTTGGACTCTGGGACCGGATCCACCTGACCAACCCCACACCGGCTGCAATTTACTCGGATGCGCTCATCAGTTACCTCGATGTAGATCACAGTCGGGTGACGGAATGCCCGGGGTCGGAGCAGGGTGCAAGAGCGGCCTCTCTATGTCTACTGCGTGCACTCGCTGGTGTTGATTCAGGATCAGTGGCATTCAGAGACATACGTGAGCGCTACAATGCGGTCATTCCGCCCCACGCCGATTTCGAAGACCTCCTCTGCTACCATGCGATCAATGCAATCCACGCTACACTCGTGGGCGGACAGGAAACACGGGTCATCCCGTGGACGGACTATAAGTCCCACACCCAGGAGTACATCTTCTTCGCAAGTACTCTAGCCCGGGTTGCACACAAGGTGCCTCGTTGGGCTCTCCGCTTCGCGGCTCATTCCCTGTCCCAGGATCTCCTGCCTCCGACCTCAGCCATCATTGATTGCCTCATTGTCATCGCAATCAACTTGGGACGTGATATATCAGAAGACGATTTCAAGAATCTGGACGAGAGGTATGAATCCCTAGTACAATTGCACAGCTTATTATGTTGACTCTTCATTAGCGCACGTCTCGAGAATGTCGTGTCTATGATATATCTGCGACTTGAACAGATCGGCGAAAATTTCGATGCTATTCAGCCCAACCGGAAGCCCATTGCCACTTTCTTCTTATGGGCGACGAGGATTGAAGTTCTCAACGAATCCCAGCGGCCCGGTTGGCAATCGGACATTACCAGACACCGGTTTCTTGAACTCTGGGACCGGATTCACCTGACCAACCCTGCACCGGCTCCAGTTTACTTGGACGTGCTCCTCAGTTACCTCGATGTGGATCACGGTCGGGTGACGGAATGCCCGGGGTCGGAGCAGGGTATAAGAGCGGCCTCTCTATGTCTACTGCGTGCACTCGCTGGTGCTAATTTAGGATCAGCTGCGTTCGTAGACATACGTGAGCGTTACAATGCGGTCATTCCGCCCCATGCCGATTTCGAAGGTCTCCTCTGCTACCATGCGATCAGCGCAATCCATGCTACACTTGTTGATGCACAGGAAACACAGACCATCTCGTGGATGGACTATAAGCCCCACACCCAGGAGTATATCTTTTTCGCAAATACTCTAGCCCGGGTTGCACACAAGGTGCCTCGTTGGGCTCTCCGCTTCGCGGCTCACTCCCTGTCCCAGGATCCCCTGTCTCCGCCCTCAGCCATCATTGATTGCCTGACAGTCATCGCGATTAACTTGGGATGTGACATACCAGAGGGTGATGTCAGGAACCTGCACAAGAGGTATAGACTTCTGGTCCAACTGCACAGCTTGTCACGCTGATCCTTCATCAGCACCAGTCTCGAGGATATCGTGTCTATGATATACCTGCAGCTTGGACAGATCGGTAGAGACTCCGACGCCATTCAGTACAACCAAAAGTCCATTGCCACGTTCTTCCTATGGGCAACTTGGATTGAAATTCTCAACGAACCTCAGGAGTTCGATGGACAACCAGATGTCGCTCGACACCGATTTTTTGGGCCCCGGGACTTGTTCCACCTGGCCAACCCCGCACTGGCTGCAATTTACTTGGATGCGTTCCTCAGCTATGTCAACGTGGATCACGGTCGGGTGACGGAACGCCCAGGATCAGAGCAGGGTGCAAGAGCGGCCTCCCTATGTCTACTGCACGCACTCTCTGATGTCGATCCAACATCAACGGCGCTTGAAGACATACGTGAACGCTACGTTGCAGTTATTCCACCCGACGCAAATTTCGAAGGTCTCCTCTGCTACCATGCGATCAATGCAGTCCATGCTGTACTTGTGGGCGGACAGGAAAAACAGACCATCTCGTGGATGGACTATAAACCCCACACCCAGGAGCATATCTTCTTCGCGAACACTCTAGCCCGGGTCGCACACAAGGGAAAACAGGATGGGAAGGTGCCTCGTTGGGCTCTTCGCTTTGTGATTCACTCCCTGTCCCATGATCTCCTCTCTCCAGCCTCAGCTGCCATCGATTGCCTGACGATCATCGCAATCGACTTAGGATGTGACATATCGGAAAGTGGTGTCGGGAACCTGCACAAGAGGTATTAATCATTGAGTCCAACTACACGGCTTGTCATGCTAACCCTTCATTAGCACCGGTCTCGAGGATATCGTGTCCATGATATACTTGCGGCTTGGACAGATCGGTGGGAACTCCGTCGCCATTCAGTGCGGCCAGGAGTCTATCGCAATGTTCTTCCTATGGGCGACGAGGATTGAAATGCTCAACGAACCCCAGCAGTCCGATTGTCAATCAGACACCAGTCGATTTATTGGGCTCTGGGACCGGATCCATCCAACGCTGGCTGCTATTTCCTTGGACGCGCTCCTGAGCTATGTCAACGTGGATCACGGTCGGGTGACGGAATACCCAGGGTCAGAGCAGGGTGCAAGAGCGGCCTCCCTATGTCTACTGCGTGCACTCTCTGATGTCGATCCAACATCAACAGTGCTCAAAGACATACGCGAACGCTACGTTGCAGTTATCCCACCCAACGCCGATTTTGAGCGCCTCCTCTGCTACCATGCGACCAATGCAATCCATACTATACTTGTGAGCGGGCAGTATAAACGGACAATCCCGTGGATGAACTATAAGCCCCACACCCAGGAGTATATCTTCTTCGCAAATACTCTCGTCCGGGTCGCATGCAGGTGGGAATGGTGGTGGGGGGTGCCTCGTTGGGCTCTCTGCTTCGTGACTCATTCCTTGTCCCAGTACCCCCCGTCTCCAGCCTCGGTCATCATTGATTGTCTGAAGATCATCGCAATCAGTTTGCAATATGGCATGTCAGGGGGTGATGTCAAGAACCTGGACAATAGGTGCGAGTCCCTGGTCCAACTGCACAGCTTGTCACGCTGACTCTCCATTAGCACCGATCTCGGGGATATCGTGTCCATGATATACCTGTGGCTCGAACAGATCTGTTGGAACTCCGGTGTAGTTCAACGCAACCAGAAGTCCATTGCCACGTTTATCTTATGGGCAACTCGGATCGAAATTCTCAACGAATCCCAGCAGTTCGATTGGCAGCCAGACATCACACGGTTCCTTAGCCTCTGGGATTTGATCGAGCCGGCCAATCCCGCACTGGCCACAACTTCCTTGGATGCGCTCCTCAGCTATGTCAACGTGGATCACGGTCGGGTGACAGAACGCCCAGGATCAGAGCAGGGTGCAAGAGCGGCTTCCCTATGTCTACTGCGTGCGCTCTCTGACGTTGATCCAACGTCGACGGTGCTCGAAGACATACGTGAACGCTACGTTGCAGTTATTCCACCCGACGCAAATTTTGAAGGTCTTCTCTGCTACTATGCGATCAGTGCAGTCCATGCTGTACTTGCGGACGGACGGGAAAAACGGACTGTCTCATGGACGGACTATAGACCCCACACCCAGGAGTATATCTTCTTCGCAAATGCTCTAGCCCGGGTCGTGTGCAAGGGGGAACAGCATGGGAAGGTGCCGCATTGGGCTCTCCGCTTCGTGATTCATTCCCTGTCCCAGGATCCCCTGTCTCCTCCTTTGTCCATCAGGCATTGCCTGATGATCATCGCGATCGACTTGGAATGTAACATGTCAGATGGTGGCGTCAGGAACTTGCGCAAGAGGTGCGAATCCCCGACCCAACTGCACGGCTTGTCACGCTGACCCTTCACTAGCACCCATCCCATGGATCCCGTGTCTGAGATGTACCTGTTGCTTGAACGTATTGGTAGGGACTCCAGCGCCGTTCAGCGCAGCCGGGTGTCCATCGCCACGTTCTTCTTACAGGCAACTCGGATTGAGATTCTCAACGAATCCCAGCAGCTCGATTGGCAACCAGACATCACTCGGTTCCTTAGACTGTGGGATTTGATTGAGCTGGCCAATCCCATGTTGGCCGTAACTTACTTGGATGCGTTCCTCGGCTATGTCAACGTGGATCGTGGTCGGGTGACGGAACGCCCAGGATCAGAGCAGGGTGCAAGAGTGGCCTCTCTATGTCTACTGCGTGCACTTGCTGGTGTTGATTCAGGATCAGCGACACTTAAAGACATACGTGAACGCTACGTTGCAGTTATTCCATCCGACGCAAATTTCGAGGGTCTCCTCTGCTACCATGTGATCAATGTAATCCACGTTGTGCTTGTGAGCGGACAAGAAAAACGGACCATCTCGTGGAGGGACTATGGGCCCCACGCCCAGGAGCATGTCTTCTTCGCAAATACTCTAGCCCAGGTCATACGCAAGGGGAAGCAGGGTGAGAAGGTGCCTCGTTGGGCTCTCCGCTTTGCGACCCATTCCCTGTCGCACAACCTCCCCCCGACCTCAGTCGTCACCGATGGCCTCACAATCATCGCCATTGACCTGGGGTGTGATGTTCCACATTCCGGAACTTCGGGAAGGTATGTTGATCCCTAATAGTTGTGGACCCTCCCTAACCACGAAAGTAGTTCGCAACCGGGGGAGGTTTTGAGCATGATATCCAAGAAACTCGAAACCCTGGTTGAAGCCGCAAACATGAATCAAATCCACTCCAAGTACAAGGCTATCACAGCGTTCTTCCCATATGCAGTCTGGCAACACGGGCCACTTCGTGCCTTCCTACGCGCTGTTAGATCCTCAAAGCAGCATGGATTCATGTGGAACCACATCAGACCACTTATCCCCATGTTGCTCAACGAAGAGAGCCATTTATCCTTGAAGCAGGCGGCTATACTCGCGTCACCTCACTCGCAGTGGTGGAAGGCCTCAACCAGTGAACACTCGATCCAACTGTTTGCGGCGGCGGCCTCAGCAATCCCGTACACAGACGAGGTCGGCATGAGCTTGGTCGACACACTATTACAGGTCGCATCCGACGACTCGGTACGATCATTCATACCCGTGGGCATGTGGTCGTGGTTGAACAAGCGTCCGTCTCTCCCCCCTGTGTGCTGGGGACGTCGCCTGGCATCTAGCCGAGATGTCTTTCAAATTATTCGAACCCTCGGAGACATCGAAACCCTCACGTCATTCCTACTTCTTGTCTGGTCAGAGTGGGATGAACTCCCCTTTGAAGGGCTTGAGGAGATGCGCGCCTCAATTCTGGAGGACCTCGGTGGGATCGAGATGTGGCGTCACCGGGAGGATCTCCTCCGACATCTGAATCACATTCTGGGCCGGTTGGATTCGGGTTTGGAGCACCTACGACAGCATGATCCAGATATCGACGAAGGTGACATACAGCGGAGGAAGGATCAATACGGAACACTCCGAGGGGCATTGCTGGAGGTTGACATGGAAGCGGCTGAGATGCTACTTCGTGAGGCTCTCAGGTTGACCATCCTTTTCTGTCCACTAATTCCCATCGACAGGCATAAAGTCCCACTCGACGTTTATGTGTGCAATTCCTCTCCCGTGTCCGTAGCTGCGTGTCCAGGATGCTTGCTGCCCGTCGATCAACTTCGATATCCCTCGATCAGGGATTCATTCCATGACCGGGTAACCTATCATCCTCTTGTTTCTTTCATAGCGGGTATTGCGCGTTTCGATTTAGTTCATGGCGTTGGAGTGATCACGCTTCATCTCCCCATCTATGGACCTGGTATTGATGTCCTGTAAATAATGTATTTCCTGTCTGTACGACTGCTACTTCATTCATTTCAAACCGCGATTCTCAGAGTAACTTATCATCATCATGATAGTCACGGGGCTCGGGTTTGCTAGCACACCAGAGCCCGTTCCGCTGTTGCAGGCCGGAGGAAAGGTGACGCCTCAGCAACTGGGCTAGCGATCACCAAGGCGGGCGGGCAGGAGGCCGTGGAGTGAACACTGCAGCCACCTCGATTCGTATTAGGGGACAGCGTTTATGCGGGTCGATCGGAGGGTGACAGGATGGGTGACGGAGATTAGGCGACGAGCCCAACTTTGCCACAACCGTTCGCATGCACACGCCACGTCAAGGTACGAGCGTCGAGAGGTTCTTGGGTAAAATAATACAGCGGTGTTCAATTACGGTAGAGGGAGGGAAGAAACTGCGGGAAACACAATATGTAGGAGTCTAACGGTCCTCAGCCATTCCCAACGAAAAGCCCGAGATTAGGATCCGATTCGTACACGCGCGAGACAAGGTGGGTGACTTGCGTTCTCATTCTTAATCTGGGCCTGAGAAAGTAAAAAGTGGATCAGAGGGAGCGTTGAGATAACACATCGAGTCACGTACCCTCCTCTGGAGTAAAGTCATTAACAGCGTTGGGGACCTTCCTAATCTCTTCAAGGGTCTTCTCCTTGATCATATTGGCGACAGCCTTGCACCCGATATCGCTGCACAATAGTATCAGGTACCGAGTGCAACGCGTGTGCTGAGAGAGGCGGCGCACAGCGGAGACTTGACGCCGAGGTAGTTTGCAGCCAGGATAATCTCAAACATCCCTGATCAATGGTGATGATTGTTCCATTCATCGATATCGGTCATCCGCTTCCGGGTCTCGTCCGCGTTGGCCTCATCGGTGATCGGCAGGGGTTCACCGCGGTTACAGTTCGCAATACTCCAAAACCCGGGCAATCCACGTGGGCGGCGCGACAACAACAAACCTTTTCAGCACAGACGAAGAAACGTTGGGCAATGAGATAGGCTGGTCACTCTCTCCATCGGCACTTGAGGTGTAGGGAGTTGACATGCATGCGTAGGTCAGCGTGCGGGGCCAGGATGTCGATGTCGGAGACCTTTCCAAGGCGACACGAAACATTGGTCTCTTTGATGACGATTCTGCGGCGTCGATAAATCCCGAACTGCAAAAAATGTTTAAGATACCAGTCTCATCCGAACGAATGCCTGGCAGTAATCTGAGGAAACTAGATAGCCATCCGCTCGTACGGTTTCCAAAACCAATCCTTCGATAGCTACAAAGGGAGGCGGGGGAATTGATCAGGTCCAAAGCTGTGCAAACAGGTCGAATGTACCTGCATACACCATATTGCTTATCCAGGCCATCGATTACCAAGCCGGCAGCCGAAACACAGGTACCGCAAAGTTTCCTGTAGAAATGAATGCTTGAGGTTAAGCACCGTCCTGAAGGCGAGGTTGAGGTTCCCTTGCTTTCTTGGTTGGGGGATCGACATTCAGAACCAACTCTCCATCCATCAGTGAGTTCTCTAGAGGAATGCAAGGATCTTCGTGGCGAATCCGTCGAGCTGGTAGTAGTAGTTGCGTCTGTCCAACCGGCAGAGAGATACGATCCTCGAGCACCAATGAAAGGGACCAAGCATCGAAACCGAAGGTGTTTAGGGATCGTTCGAAATCCAAATAAACCAACTACACATACCAAGAATACATTCCGAGCTTCTCCGACCGTTGATACGAAAAACAAAACGCAAATACCATCCAACCCCTCGCCCGCTCAATGACTGAATGGAGACCACATTCAGAAACGTTTTCCTTCATCGGGACAGGAGCGGGCACGGTGCTGACTCTTCAAGCTTCGCTCCATTGATCGGCCGCTGGTGGTCGGTCGCCGTGGGGCTGAGGGGCTGCGTGCCAGGAAACCAGCTGAACGGCGGATCGTCCACGCGGATTGTATTGCCAAAGGGTCAAGGAACGAGAATGGAGCGGATGGACGCGTGATGAGAGGTGGAAGTGGAGAGGCATGTTAGCCTCAGAAGGCCGGAAAGAGGAACGAGTTGAGGGTCTGACTTGTTGGTGACATGGTAGAGCCCAATGGCCGCTTTCTCCAACCGCTAGGCGTTGTCTGGACTGCTGGTCACGAGGTACCCTGGCGGATCAGGGATACGGGGCATCCTGGAATCGATTGGAGGGGAGAATGTACACGGCGATGGGGACGGAGATCGGTAAAGTCCGACTTTGCCGCAGACGGTCACGTCCACACGTCACGCGAACTGGGGTAAATGTCAAGAGATCCTTTGGTAGAGTAATACAGCGATATTTTATGACCAGGGGAAAAAACCACGAAGAGCACCGTCACCTGCAGGAGTCTGACGACCCCCGGCCCACCTTAATTCATTAAAAATTAGATGGTAAGATCCGATTCATACACGGGCAAAATAAGGCGGGTGACTTGCGTGTTCCTTCTCAGCAGGTATGAGCTGGAAAGATCAGGTCCACAGACTCTTCCTCACGAATGGACCGGCATGTCGAAGAGCATTCTGCAGGGATCTTCCCCGCGACAGCACGGCCATGCGGTAGTGTGATAGAGGGCAGGTGGTATGTGCACACTGCAAAGGGATCACACGGCAGAGGTCCAATTCCGAAGTAGTTGGCAGCGTGGATGATCCCAAACGACGCATCCACATCAATGCGGTGATAACCCTGCCGCGGTGCTTCAAAACCTATCCGTGAGAATTTCTCCGTGGTTCTACCTGGGTGACTGGCCATAAGGTTACACTCTGTACACACGATCCTAGATGAATGTCAAAGGACTAACAAGGGAACCGTCAGGACCCCGTCCGTCATGACAGGTGGTGTGAATCTCGGCTACTGACGCCCTTCTACGATGTTGTTTTATTCATAGTTAGAAACTGAGAGAAAGGGGGTACAAAACTCAACTCCACCATCGCGTGCTTTCCCACTCCTCGGGTCGCAATCCCCTACTTCCATGTGTACGGCGACTGTAGGTGACACCTGGGTGGGATGTGATATGGGGAGACCGAGTGTCGGATTTGTTCCTCCGCCGGGAGTGGTCCCCCCACTTGACCGAGACGCTGCTCATCCTATTGGGGATAGACTATGTCGCTACTTGCATATAAGCTTCAAGTTCCCCGTCCGAGATCGGTCTGACACAGGTGGTCTGGACCGCGAAGGCAGCGGGAGCGGTGAAGGAAAACAAACTTCCCCTTATCGGAGGAGACGAGACGGGGACCCCGGCCGCTCTGTCGGGTCACGGGAAGTGCGAGATTCGGCCGCCGACACCTTCTAGAGACCCACGTATGCAATCCACGGACAGTCTCTGAGATTTGAACTGCTGCCGGACCGAACGTATCGAATGCTTCCATACCGATGGCTGACACGGACACCAAATATTGGGGACATCCATCTGGAATCCTGTCTGCCCTCGCCGCCCACCTCCACCACCAACCCTCGCCCCCGTCTCAACCCCTCACCCATCCCGAGGGGCGTACCGGAGTCCCACCACCATGGCAGGCCTGGAGGAGATCAAAGTAGATTGGTAGGATCTTCGATCATTTCGCGATATCCTTTCCTGATCCGCAGCCGCGCCCGCAGTCGAGAGAGCAAAGGCGGGGAACCAACGAGTGCAATCGAGGAGTCGCCCACGAATTCCCGAAAACGAAGACGGTGCGTCGTGCTACACACTGGGTTGTCGTTTCCTTGCTGAACGGTTGGAACTCAGACCTAGGAGACGTCGAATCTTAACCGAGACGGAAAGTTTTGGGCGGTCCCCTGTATCGGGGTACGATTTACACCTCGCCTAACGTGGGTACTTCCTGATCTTTGATCGCAGTCTGGATCCTAGAGGAAAATCATGGAGCGAGAAAAACGGGGAACAGAGTGGGCAGCCGATGGATAGGTCAGCTCCGCTTCATGTCTCGCCGGAGCGTCACTTATGAAAACCCTCGCGCAGCTCGAAACGAGGCTCGCAATCAGCTCAAGTAGATCCCCGTACTCGGTTTTACGAAGAATATCAAAAGGAGGCAGAGGAGTATGACAAGGATTTCATGAAAAAGCACGACGAAGACCTGAACACCACCCTCATATTCGTAAGTCGGTGCACACTCCTCCCCCATGCGTATTCCGACCAAATACATAGGCCGGTCTGTTCTCCGCCGTTGCATCCGCATTCATCATCGAGGTCAATTCCGGACTCCAGCCAGACCCTAGCGATGAGACGAATGCCCTTCTTCGCATCCTCATTTACAACATGAACAACACCGCTTTCGATGGCAACGTTCCTGTGCTCTCCCAGTGGTCTGGTCCTCCCCGCACGATTGTTCAGGTCCAAATAATGCTATACGCCAGCCTCGCCGCCTCCATCTTCTCCGCCTTCCTCGCTATGCTTGGCAAACAGTGGCTGAACCGATACTCCTCCGTAGACATGCGAGGGTCAGCCATCGAACGCAGTCAGAATCGACAGAGGAAACTCAATGGCATCGTCGCCTGGTATTTCAACTACGTGATGGAGTCGTTGCCGTTGATATTGCAGTTCGCCCTGCTGCTCCTCGGTTGCGCACTCTCTGTCTACCTTTGGGGAATCGACAGGAGCGTCGCCTCGATCATCATTACCGTCACTGTGCTCGGCCTTGCCCTCTACACCTTCGTCGTCATTGCGGGCGCGGTCTCTGTGAGCTGTCCATATCAGACCCCTGGCGCCCAGATACTTCGCTACCTGTGGCAACAGGTTCCAAGCCTCCCAACATTCTTTCTTTTCAAAAATCCGGCAGTGCAGAACCTTGGGACGCGCCTCGGTTTAGGACAGGCGATGGATCGAGTGGCGACCCTGGACCTCCGTTGCATTTCTTGGATGCTGCAAACGTCGCTGGAGCGTCGCATCAACCTGCTTACTCTCGAATTCCTCGCGTCAATCCTCATGCTTCCCGAGCTCAAGACCATAATCGCTGCGGATTGCTTCAAGATCCTCATCGGTCGTATTCGCAGTTGTGTTCGCGTTACCGAGAACCGAGTAGAAGTCATCCGAGGATCTGAGCAGCTCGCGGCAGCGGCTGCCATGTGCCTTCTCGGTGCCACCTCTTACTCACTGAGGGTAGACCCGGGGTCAAAGATTCTCGAAGACATGGAGGAACAGTATAGCAGAATCTTCCCACCAGCCGCTGATCTCAGAGGCCTTCCTTTCCGCCACACGATCCACGGCATCCACTACTTTTTCCGTCGGCGTGACCGCCCAAATCGTCTCAGTTGGAAAGGTGTTGATCCTTCGAGTCCAGGAAACATGTTGCTCTCGCACGATTTGGCCAGTATCGCTTGGTTTTGTTACATAGGTTTTGGGTTAGAAGGTCGGAAGAAGGTGCCCCGTTGGGTACTCCGTTTTTCGCTTCACTCCCTGTTGTGGGATTCCGAGCCCCCTGTGTCAGTCATTGCTGATTGCTTGATGATCATCGCAATCGACTTGGGATGTGACATATCAGAGGGTGATGTTAGGAACCCGGACAAGAGGTATGCATCCCCGGCCCAACTGCACATCTTATCACGCTGACATCTCATCAGCGAACATCTTGAGAACCTCGTGTCTACGATACACCTGCGGCTTGAACAGATTGTCGGAGACTCGGATGCCATTCAACTCAACCGGAAGCCCATTGCCACGTTCTTCTTATGGGCGACAAGGATCGATATTCTCAACGAGTCTCAGCGGTTTGATTGGCAATCGGATATCACTCGACGTCAATTTTTGGAACTTTGGGACCGGATCCATCTGACCAATCCCGCACCGGCTGCAATTTACTTGGATGCGCTCCTCAGCTACCTCAATGTGGATCAAGGTCGGGTGACGGAACGCCCAGGATCAACACACGCTGCGAGAGTGGCCTCCATGTGTCTGCTGCGTGCACTCTCCGGTGTCGATCCAACGTCGTCGGTGCTTGAAGACCTTCGCCAGTCGTACACCGCGGTTATTCCATACACTGCCAGCTTCGAGGGTCTCCACTGTTACCACGCGATCAATGCAATCCACGCTGTACTTGTGCGCAGCAAGCTAAGAGGGTCTTTGGATTGGACGGACCATAAGCCTCACGCCGAGGAGCATATATTCACAAGTACTCTAGCCCGGGTTGCACACAACGGGAAGCAACACGGGAAGGTACCTCGTTGGCTTCTGCGCTTCGTGATCCATTCCCTGCCGAATGACCCCCAACCACCGATCTTAGTCATCATCGATTGCTTGATGGTCATCGCGATTGACTTGGGATGCGACGTGTCAGAGGACGATGTCAGGGACCTGGACAAGAGGTATGCATGTCGGGTCCAGCTGCACAACTCGTCGTCCTGACCCTTCGTTAGTGGGCGTCTTGAGAATATCGTGACTATGATATACCTGCGGCTTGAAGAGATTGGCGGAGATTCCGACGCGATTCAGCTCAACCGGAAACCCATTGCCACGTTCTTCTTGTGGGCGACAACCATCGAAATTCTCAGCGAGTCCCAGCCGTTTGAATGGCAATCGGACGTCACTCGACATCGATTCCTTGAACTCTGGGACCGGATTCACCTGACCAACCCTGCACCGGCTGCAATTTACTTGGATGCCCTCCTCAGCTACTTCGACGTGGATTCTGATCGGGTCACAGAATACCCAGGATCAGAACAGGGTGCGAGGGCGGCCTCCCTGTGTCTGCTCCGTGTACTCTCTGGCGTCGATCCAACATCGTCGATGCTTGAAGACATACGCAAGCCATACCTCGCGGTTATTCCGCGTACGGCCAATTTCGAGGGTCTCCGATGCTACCATGCGATCAATGCCATCCACGCTATACTTGTGAACAGCGGGCTAAGGCGATTCTTCGAGTGGACAGGCTACCAGGCCCACACCCAGGAGCATGTATTCTTCACAAATACTTTGGCCCGAGTCGCACACAAGGGGAAACAACATAGGAAACTGCCTCGATGGGTTCTCCGCTTCGTGATTCATTCCCTATCCAACGACCCCCAACCCTCGACCCCGGCTATCGTCGATTGTCTAACAATCATCGCAGTTGACCTGGGGTGCAATGTTTCACGTCCCGGAATTTTGGGTTCGCGCGGGAGGTACGTCAACCCTTAACAGCTGCGGATCTCTCTAATTGTGAAAGTAGCGTACAACCAGAAGAAGTTTTGAGCATGATATCTGAGAAACTCGAGACTTTGGTTGATGCCACCGACCTGAGTCAAATCTCCTCCAAGTACAAGGCTATCACGGCATTCTTCCCATATGCGGTCCGGCAAGAGGGAGATGGACAGCGCGAGACACTTGATGCCTTCCTACGCGCTGTTAGATCCTCAAAGCGGCATGGATTCATGTGGAACCATATCAGACCACTTATCCCTACGTTGCTCGACGAAGAGAGCCACGTTTCCCTGAAGCAGGCAGCCATTCTTACGTCACCTCACTCGGAGTGGTGGAAGTCTTTGACCGGCGAACACTTGGTCCAGCAGTTTGCGGCTGCGACCTCAGCGATCCCGTATACAGATGAGGTCGGCACGAGCGTGGTCGATACGCTGTTGCAAATCGCGTTTGACAACTCAGTGAGATCGCGCATACCTGTGGACATGTGGTCGTGGTTGAATAGGCGTCCGTCTCTCCCTCCTGTGTGCTGGGGACGTCGCTTGGCGTCTCACCGAGATGTTCTTCAAATCGTTCGGGCCATCGGAGACGTCGAAACTCTCAAGTCGTTCCTGCTTCTTGTTTGGTCAGAGTGGGACGAACTCCACTTTGAAGGGCTTGAGGAGATGTGTACCTCGATTCGGGAGGATCTTGGTGGAATCGAGATGCGGCGCCATTGGGAGGATCTACTACAGCACCTGGATCGTGTTTTGGAACAGTTGGATCTGGGTTTAGAGTACCTGCGGCAGCATGATCCAGATATCCACGAAAGTGATATACAGCGGAGGAAGGGTCAATA
>Ga0307513_10006168_pt1 | contig 15717 bp, 17 predicted proteins | sample 15_EM_MG_FD_202174 | JGI IMG/M metagenome (GOLD analysis project Ga0307513, IMG submission 202174) | Populus trichocarpa ectomycorrhiza microbial communities from riparian zone in the Pacific Northwest, United States - 15_EM | ecosystem: Host-associated > Plants > Roots > Unclassified | place... | reverse complement strand
TGGACTCTGCTCAAAACGAAACGACAGCTCTGCTCCAGCAAGTACTCACCATGCTCCAGCAGGCACCAGTCCGACAACGTGCTCGTACTCTTTCGATGCACTCCCAAATTGAGCCGGCTGGTTTCAATAGCCAGACGACGAGGGTGGGTCACCTTCCATGCTTGTAGGTACACACTAATCTGCAACCCCTTCAGGTCGTTGCAAATCCAACCAGATCCATTGTCACATTCTCCATCTTATCCCCCGATACTTCCCTTTCGTATGATCGTATCAAGCTTCGCCTCGAGGAATACCGTACCCTTCTCGCCTCTGACTCGGATACTATCGAGCTCACTACCGAGAACGGCAAGACTGTTATCTGCCGGAAACAAGCAAAACAAATGGAACAATTTCTGGATCAGGCTGAAATGTTGTTGCGAGATGTGGTTCAATCTCATGATATCTCCACGCTTATTATCCTACATCGTCTTCGTGACCTTGCTGAGGTCCTGGACAACCTGAAACTGTATGGTGAATGCCGCCTGACGGGCGACTGTGCAATTGACCTTGCTTCGGCTTTGGGCCGACGGTCACCTGAGTTCAGACATGAGCAGGCTGAGACACTTTCACTTATTGCTGGGCTCTCTGTCTATCAGCCCCGTGCTCGTTCTCTCTTCATCCAGGCAGTCTCAGTCTGTGAGGAAGAGGTGGCAAATAAAGCCTCAGACCCAAATAAATATAAGCTTCTTATAGTATTGCATAGAGCTGGATTCTGGGCTTCAGGTCGCCAACGTGTACAATGGCTAGAACCTGCTGTACGGCTCATGGCCAAAGACCTTCCACCAAAAATGGTGGATCCTGGACTCCGCAGTGCCATCTACAACAACTATGGAAATGGCCTCTACGCGCTCGGGCAATATGCCAATGCTATGGAGGCATTTCAAAAGGCTATTTCTCTTTACCGTAGATGGGTCATTAATAATCCAGTGAAGTACAATTACAACCTTGTCGAAACACTCGCGAATGTGGGTGCAACCACTTGCTATGCTTGGAAAAGATGGTGATGCCATCGGGGCTTACAAGGAAGCTCTGGAGCTCTGTAGAGCTACGTTAGCTCAAGGTGCACTTCGGTACAATGATCTGATGGCAAAGACCCTCTATCGTTATGCGATCATACTTAGGGAGTTGGACCGAGTCTCTGAAGCAGCAGAAGTGGGAGAGGGGGCTATCTCAGTCTTTCACAACATTGCTCGGACAGGGGAAGAGTCTACAACATGGCTCTGTTATACTCTTCATAACCATGGTTATACCTGTCATTTGCTTGGACGGCATGCAGAGTCTGTGCTTGCATTTCAGGAATCCATATCCCTGCGCCGTGCCCTTGCTGCAACAGACCCTACGCAGGAAAAATATCTAGGGGCAGCTCTCCACCACATTGCAAACGCCCTCCACGCTCTTAACAAACATGCTGAAGCAATTGCTGCAGCCACTGAAGCTCTGGAAAGGAACTATGGAAGGGTGCTGGAAGGCTGTCATTCTCCATCTGATTTCATATCATGCTTTGTGTGCCAGAGAGCCATGAGATCTGACTCTACAACTCCCCAATAGCCAATGTGAGGTCAATGACGTTGTATATAACTTGTGTGATGAATGTCTCAAGTGAAGCTGATAAACAATGGCACCTAAGTTGGGCGGTCCAAAATGTAGACAATTCCCATTTATGAGAGCGCAGATGATAATGAGGTGTCTGAGGGATACGAATTGTCAGGATGATTGACTTGAGGGGGAGGGAGAGGGAATAGAACAAGACTATAGGACAATGGAGTGGAGCTTCTGAGACTGAGTACCAAGGGCAATTTGTAATTTGCATATCATAGAGCGCACGAAGAGGGTTCCCAACCTCTCTCTACCTTTTCCAGCCCTTCTACTACTTACCCTGCTGAATATCCTGTGGCTGATTCTTCGCATACCTCAGCCTGGGTTTCACCAGAGCCTCTTCTGACAACATTCCTCCGCAAATGCGGGATATCCATCAGCCTGGAGTGGCACCTGACACTCCCGCTCATCTGAATTCTACCGTTCCTTCCATTTTATGTCTCCCCTACATCCGGCCACACATCCAGGAACTCAAAGGATCCAGCACACTGACCCTAAAGTCCAAAAGAGGGACTGTGGTAACATCACAGCGTAGAAAGAGAGAAAGGTCATGGGGTTGTTCAGAAAGAACAGGGCTCAGTGTAAGCTGGATCTGTTGGAACAGGGGCTAGCGCAACGTGAGCAGGCGAAAGAACCGTTGGAGCACGCGGAAATGGTCAGCGGCCCCTGTGAGGTACGTTTCCGCTTGAATTTCCCATTTCATAGGATCACCTCTGTCCAGTCTCCCTCGCTCCCTGATGTCTATCGTGGTGGCCCTGATGGTGAGCTGGTATTACGACACCTCAGAGAAATATGCATTCGAGAACTAGTTGGTTAGGAGGGCGGGAGCTTTTTCAATTCGAAAGGTTCCAACATGGGGAAAGGACCCTGAGGAAAAGCGAAGTCAGTCTATCTCAAGTCCATTGACGCCCTCGGTGGACAACTCTCGATACGATCGGAGCAAGTAAAGGCCGATTCGGTTGTTCTGGTCAGAGCCTGCACAAGGCAGGGCTCATAACCTGACGGAAAATGAGCCTGAGGTTGAAAGAACCCCGCAAGTGTTGGAGTTGAAGATTCCTCCAACTATTGATCGGGTAGTGTAGTGGTAACACGCCCTTACTAGAAATGGGGAGGTCCCGGGTTCGAACCCCGGCTTGGTCGTTCTAATAGCAAGCCCTTTTTTCGATAGACGGCAATAGGAGGTTTATATACACATAAACGAAAGGAAGACATTCGAGAGAGATAACACCGAGGTTGTAAACTACGCCCTCGGCAAACCTAGCTAACAATCGCGCGGGTCGAGCCCAAAATAGGATACATGTCGACGGGCCTGATAAAAGGAGCAGCCCTATCATTTGAAGACGACCTGAGCAAAGACTCCGAGAGACTACGCATCCTGATTTCTATGACAATATGGGCAATATGTCGAATATCCCGAAGAGCCACCTCGATGAGATACGACGCCAAATAGACAATTGTAGATCGGAGGCTTGTCCCTGCGGTGCTACTGAATTATATGCCGAGTTCAACCGTGTGGCAAGGCGTCGCCGACGTTATCGAAGGTCTAATAGTCCACTCATGAGTATGAGGCACACCCTTTGGTATCACTGGAAGTACTGACGTACGCTAAAATGACCGCGCAGAGACTTGAGAGGCTGGCTGGTCCCCACGATCAAAGAAATCAAGAGAGGTTTACAGGAGCTGGTCCTTCGCCACGAACTCAGCAACATTGTCAAGACCCGCCACCCCTTCAACAGGATAGCCTTCCTCATGAGCGACTCGACGTTCTGTGCTCCGTGGCGATTTCGCTCGCTCCAACCTCGCAGAACGAGTCAACGGCTGCAGGGGCCACAGTACCGGCCGTTGTTCTGGGCCGTTTGAACGGCCCGACCACAGTACAGGCCCTTAGCGACGATCCTCTGACCGAAAAGTGGAACTTTGGACTCGGCAGAGACCACATCGTCCCTGTGTTGACCAATGACGTTCATAGAGAATGTGAGAGGTCGCCGCAGGCCTCGACCAGCAGAGGAGTTTAAACACCCAAACTCATTTCTCCGATATATTGCCTTCCCAAGACGCAGCAGAATTGGCACCAAGGCAAGAAAACCATCGGGCAGGTCCTTCGCGGAAGCATAAAAGGGACCAGCTCCAGGGTCCTTCGACTGCCACCACCGGGCTGGACTCTCTCGTCAGCGGCGGTCATAATTCTGACACCCTCGTTAGGTAGGTATCATTGACTATATCTGGTGACTGTGGAATTCCTAACGACGGCTCGGCTCCTTACAGCGCTCCGAAACGACCCAGACCATCGATCAAGGCGGATATCAGCAACGCCGAGGTTGCTCGAGAACTAGCACGCATGCACGCGAGGTTCGGGTCACCCGTGTATGGCCCGGTAGACATCAGAGACCGCATCGGTACCCGTGCCAAAGCGCCTAAGCGTGCACCTGCGCTTGCCCCAAGGAGACGCAGGAAAGGAGAGGCGGAGGTCTTGGAAGCGAGCATGAACAAAGGCGAGAGTGAGACGTACCGGCAGCAGACTTCGACGGCCGGCGCTGCGATGGCGGACACTACGATGGCTGTGGAAGAGCCGCGGAGACGATTGCGAAGCACGAGAATCAGGAACTTGAGGGTCTGATTGGGTACAATTTGGCCAACTTCTGAACTCTTGGGTCTTTCGATGGATACTGAGGGAGTTCAAAGTGGCGGAAATGAAATCCTTAGTCGAATGTAGGCGTTCAAATATTCGTATCTAGATTACTTATCAGGGACTAGTTACTGCGTAGACTTTCTTTAATACCCATTCTCCTTCTAAATTCTTCAAAACGAGCCACCAGTCCATCACGTTCAATCCCGCAGTAACTGAGTGATTCTACCAAGCTCATGCAGCAATTGCACGACCAAAAACTGCACGACACCAAAAAAGAAGAACCAGCAAATTATACTGCTAAGGTTACAGCCTCAGTAAACCCAAAGCAACGCCTTTCCCCACCTCGTTACCTCGTTTGGCCTCACCCACCTGCATGCACAGGTCGACTTCTAACGTTTCCGCTTCGTCCTCGATCCGGTTGTCTCCTGCGCCGAAGCAGCGGTAGGACTCGATTCCGCCGCCTCGCTCTTCCGCCGCCTCGTCGCTCTTCCGCTTCCGCTTCCTCGTCGCCCTCTCACCACCCGGTGTAGAACTCGCAACACCGGGAGGCGCAAGCAATTCCGCCATCGTAGTCTCACTCGCGTTCGATGGCAGCAGTGGCGAGGTGGCCACCTCATCCAAGAACCCGTCAGGCAAGAACCCGTCCTGCTGTTTCGAAAGAGAATCAAGGAAAAGTGCAGGATCGATACCCGCGTCCGCCGTCGTGCGCCTCGCGATGCACCGGATTTCACTGCACGTGCGGTTCCAGTGCGGGACAGCGTGTTCTGGCACATTAGGCAGGTCATTTGTACTGGGTGTGGCAGCACGCCGATCATATCGCTGCATGGAATGCTGTTTCTCTCGTTCTTTTCGAACTCTAGACTTCCGGCGATGCTTGCGCGTCACTTGGCTCTATCGAACCTCAGGTGATGACCTCATCACCTTCTCTCGTCCCTCCTCCCCTGTTCCCTCGAGCGCTCTTCTTCGGTGCTTCTTCGATCTATATTCCCAATAGGTCTCGACGAACACCGTGTTCCAATGCGGTGCTGAGCGATGAGCTTGATTACCTCTAGGGCTGACGGGAAAAACCCTTTCTGGGATGGAACTTGTCGAATATATTGGAGTCCTGTTTCGTCGTCCATACCTAAGATTTTTCCAAACCGAGGACAATTTGTTATTCATCGCGATCCTAATTTCATTCGAGATAAACTTATAAGTAGATAGTCTAATTACAAATACAGCAAGGGGTTACAGGCATTCCCCCCCAGCAAGGGTTTTTCCCGACAGAACTGCCTGTAACCCCTTTCTGGATTTATAATTAGACTATCTACTTATAAGTCTATCTCGAATGAAATTAGGGTCGCGACGAATAACAAATTGTCCTCGGTTTGGAAATTCTCAGGCATGGAAACTCACCCTCGGGACTCCTTCGACAGGGGACTTCGTTGCTTCGATTGTTCTTCCCCTCTTCCCTTTGTGGTTGGAATCGCCATGCTCTGCCTCTTCAATCAACATGCGGGGCTTTGTCAATTTACAAACTGCCTCATGGAAGAGCAGATGACGCAAAGAAGCTCTGATTATTTCCTCACGTCCACAGAAATATATCGAAGGAAGACCCGTGGCTCGGAGATGCTCAAATGGCGTCCTTGAGGTGCACTGAGCTGTGTGTGGCCGCAGCTGTGGCTATCAGAAGCGGTCGAGTGTACGTAGGCTCATTAGGTTACATATAAAATGGAGAAAGATGTGTACCAAATCCGGAAGAGAGGGTCTGGTCTAGATCACGGGCGATTCGTGCGCCCCGTGAGTAGGAGAAAGGTAAGGTAGGACTTGTCCTCTTCCGGATCACCTTTGGCCCGCAATCGTCATCAGAAATGATGGGCAACGTCAAATCCCCTTTACCAACATCACCTTTCTCAAGTCTATTAGCATGGAATTTGGGGGCATTTTTGCTCGCTGCTATCGACCTAGCCGAGGGCCAAACGGTCAGCTGGCCAGAAATCGAGAAGGTCCAATCGCTGATCAGCAGCACCTAAACCAAGGCTACGTGCAATAGTACTAACTGGAGTTGGGTAAGCGAGCCACAGGTAGACGGTTGAAGTAAAACACTCATCGAAATGACAGTCATTCAACTCCAAAGAGCAGAGCCCTTGCTCGGGTATGCACTACTACACCTAATTCTTCTTATTTATTTGACGGGGTTGTTTCCCAAGTTGCTGAATACCTACTTGCTCCTTGCGCCGGTGGACGTGCGTCTTTTCGCCTCCTGCGATTATTCTCGTACTCACATCGCCTCACATCTTCAGAATGGACAGTACCAGAATTGCCGCCAAATGAGTGCGCTGTGAATTCTCTCCTGATCTCCACTACAACTAATATATGTCACCTTCGACCTAGGGTCTACTCTTCACCAACCAACGCTTACGTCAATAATTGTCAGTGCTCGTCAGTAGTTTACTGCCTCATGGTTGCGTGCTGGGCTTGCCAAATGGACAAACCAATAGCCCAAGCGGACTACTCAGTAAAGTGTGTTCAACAAGCCTTTCTCGTATTAAATCAACGCAGCGCTGATATATCTTTCTGCCCTCCCGTGCTTCGTGTTCGTTTGGTACCATTAGGTGGTCTTCATGGCGCAAAGATTGCACAAGTTCAATGGTCTCAGTATCTAAGTGTGTTGCTCGTTGCTTCTTTCTCTGGCCCTTGGGCAGAAATTGACGGCAGAAGTACAGGTACCCTAATAGTATCAACCCAGCTACTGCTGTGCCAGCATGGGCGTACATCGATGTTGTCACCACGGACAAGTTCGATCCAGCGAGCGCGATACAAGCTGTACGCCTCCCAGAATCAACGGTCGGGAACAATGAAATGTTGACGTCCTCTTCAATTTCTCCCGTGATCTCTCCATCTGAAACCTTAACACCCTCGTCGAACAACCCCTCAAGTAACACCTCCGCAATCATAGGCGCTACAGTCGGAAGCATACTCGGTCTCATTCTGATTTCCGGGCTCATCTTGTACCTCCTGAAAAAGGGCAAGCGCCAATCGCCCGACTCAGCGACTTCCATAACGAGGGCAACACCGAGCATGGCAGCAGCAACAGACGGGATCGGCTCTGCCTCACGACATGCGAATACCCTGTTCTCGGGTGGGCATAGTAACTTGAACTATGGACAAGGAGGTCCGCCACCACCACCTGCAGTGTTCCAGTTTGGGCATACGGACGGCACACCGTGGAGTCCGCCCCTGCCTAGTAGCACGCCTGATAGAGCTATAAGCCCGATGAGTGTGCAGAGTCTACTCTCTACACATAATTATGGCAGTCGCTACAGACGCGGTGATGACAGTATGAATTATAGCAATTCGTCATCTGGGCCTGGCGCTGTGGATTTTTTGGAGCATCCGGGTCGCACAAGTAGTACGCGGTACGTACGCAGCCGACAAGCGGAATATAGGCATGTTCTGATGTCCTATATAGGTCGACGATTCCCCTAGTGCAGAATGCGGGCACACGCGCGCCACCATTAGGCACATCTGTGCGTGGGTCGTACGCAACTACACGGCCGGTTCATGCATATGGTGCAGGAAATGGCCAAGGGTGGAGGGGCTCATCTCAATCGCCCTTTTCTCAATTCCCAGAGTTGTGACCCACCCACGCTCTGGGGCTAAGCGTCGGTATTGGGCCATCCTGTGTCGAATCTGATTGGGCCACGCCCTTTATTCGTTCATATTGGGTGTATTTATGCGCTGAAAGCTGAAGTAAAGAAAACGAATCGATTGCTGTGTTCAAGACGATCGAGTTTGCAATGCTCATAAGTGCGTCTTAAGGTTGAGACACGAGGAGACGCGTCGGACCCAAGGCAAAGACTCAGCGCACCGGCTATGTGCAGTTAGTCGCATACTCTCCTGATGGACGGCACATCATCTCTGAACCCTATGACATGACCATTCGAATGTGGGATGTTGAGACTGGTGTTGCAGTTGGCAAGCCTCTTGAGGGGCACACTCACTCTGTCCGATGGGCGGCGCACCATCTCTGGATCATTTGACAAGACTATTCGAATATGGGACACTAATACTGGTGCCGTAGTTGGCCAGCCTCTACAAGGGCATACTGAGGGGTCTGGTCACTTGCCTTCTCATGGCCGCTGCATCATATCAACCATTCGGATTTGGGACGCCGAGACCGGTGCTGCAATTGGAAAGTCGTTTAACAAGGGTGTGAATTCCGTTGCTTACTCTCCTGATGGGCAGCATATCATCTCTGGGTGTGATGACCGAATTACGGCACAGAAATAACGGAAACCGAACAGTACATGTGGCTGGAGTGCGAAAACGACGTAAAAACAACACGACTAAGAAGATCTGGCAGAAATGCACGCCGAGACCGTTGTCCATCTTAGCAATGGCGTGATCAGGGGTTCATCATCCGAATTATCATTTGAAGACGACCTTAACAAAAACTCCGAGAGGTTACGAATCCTGATTCTATGTCGTAATAGCATATGGAAATCTAAAAATTAAAACTCAATCCTCAAACAGGACGTAACACCCAGCGAAACAGGAGAAGTTCTAAAGGAACCTATTCAAGACCTAATAAGAAAAAGCTGGAATGCGACGCGTTTCATGAAAGGCGGCAGGAGGACAACTCGGCAACGCGAAATCCGCAAGTAATGGGCGGACGGAAGCTTTGCCGTGTTCGACCCGAAGACAAGTCCAAACCTCGATTTCTCCTAAATGGGATGTGACCGGGATAACCGGCATAGGGTTTTAGTGGGTGGGTCACGCGGCAGACTTGTCCAACGGGTACATGACCCAACGGTAAGCCGTGATGGAGTCCCACAAACGGCGCTTCACAGCGCTAGGGTGCATGATGCACTTCCTCCTATCCCCCCTCCCAAAAAAAAAGAAAAAGAAAAAAACCATTCGAATTTGGAACGCTGAGACGGGCGTTGCAGTCGGCATGCACCTAGAGGGGCACACCGAGAGGGTGTGGTGTGTTGCTTACCCACCTAATGGGCAGCACACCGCCTCCAGTTCTGATGACAGGACCGTTCGGATTGGGATGCCAAGACCGGTGTCTTAGTTGGTGAGCCTTGCAAGGGGCACACTCATTCCGTGTGCTCCGTCGCCTACTCTGCCAATGGGCAATACATTGTGTCCGGCTCCTACCCTGCAGTCTGCCTCTCGGCTTGGACCATACACCGATTGGCAACCGTTTCAATTTTGAGATTTATGGCGTATACATTGTTGTATTTATAGGAAAAGATCCCGGCCCTACGCCGGGTGCATCGGATCGCCTCTTGTGTTCGTTCGCTCGCTGCGCTTAAGGGAACCCGATCCATCCCGGGTGTTCCATCGGGTGTTCTGGTGTGGGTAACTGAAGAATGTGGCGAATGAAATGTGGCGAATCGACCTGTTTGACGTCAAACCCTTGGACCTGGCCACATCTGCCCACTGCCACAACCACCACTCCTAACTCAAGCATTCTCATCACCCGCTCTAATACTCAACTATGGTAGTTTCATCCGGATATGTGCAGCCCAAAAATCGCGTCCCGGGCTCCTCGAAGGCCATGAGCTGCCAGGCTGGCTCCTCCTCCACTAGCTCATGTGATCTTGAACACAACCTCAATAAGGTGGGGGGCCAAGAGAATGGGCGTACGGAAGGGGAGCAAGAGTACGCAACCGCCGAGGTCGAGGTCGAGGTCAGTCCGGACGACGCGCCGGAGTTATTCTGCGACGAAGAGGTATGATATCTATCACTTTATGATCTGGTGCACATCCTGACCCAACGAAATGGCGGCTTCAGGACCAAACGACCGCAAGCAACGTGATCGGGACGCTTGGCCAGCCACAATCCTCTGCCGATGTGAGTCAAGCAGCATTCCTATTGTAGCTATAAGCCTATAGGAGTTCAGTGAAATGCTCAATCAGCAATTTCAGGCAATGAGGGCGATGGAGCTACATCTGGAGGATGAGATGCTCGCAGGCTTCGGGGCCCTTCACATGGTCCGTGATGAGGAAGAGAATAAGCCGTTGCGGAAACTCGTATGTGTTTCCTTCTTCTCCTACTACCCCACGCGAACAAGAACCCCCAGGACACCAAAGGCAAGAGGAAGAAGAAGGGTACGAAGAAGAGAAAGAAGGACAGGACCATGATAGAGGACAGCATCAATCGAGTGGGTCTTAACCCTCGCTGCGCTGTCACTGATTGGCTGATGATCCGTGTCCCTACCAGATGAGCACCTCGAAATGCGCTGAGCCCTCCAGGGCTCAAAGACATACACTCATAGCGGAAGGTCCCGTGACATTCAGTGACCCCTGCGACACGATTTCCACTTCTGAGCCACACCAGAGGGAGTTGCGACAACCTGGCGAAGCCCTCCAGCTCGAGAACGACAATCAAGGCACACCCCTCGCAAGAGCACCAGGGGTCTCATACAAGTCAGAACAGGCCGCACTGATCCACCAGGCCTTTAACCACACGCTTGGGAAGGAAACGGAACAACCGATCGCCAGACAAGACGAAAACGCCCAGCTACCTATGCAATTCAGTAAGAATGCGTCATTCGCCTATGGCGAGCAAGCTGCCCACCTTGTGGGATTGGATGCAGCGCGGGAGGTCGTGGAGCTCTCTGTCGGGCAAGCACCCATTACGGGCCCGGTAACAGTCACTCAGCATTGGTACCTGCGCGAATCGAATAGGCTCGAAATGGGTCCAGACGACGACGATATGGAGGCGGATGTGTCAATCCCGATGGATGAGGTCAAGGTTTGGCCGCACCTCTCATTTGGTCCGCTGTCAAACGCCAACCTTGATCCTCGCTTTGCATACCAGCCACAACCATATAGCCAGGACATCGAGGTAGAGCAGGGTGATATTATTACCGATAATGGTTTGGAATTCGTGGAAGATTCGGCTATGGAAGACGCGGGGGAGGATCCTCGAAAGGTCACAGCGACCGTGACAGCGACCGAAACGACTCAACAGCCATCACCAAATGCGTTCGTTATGCCTGGTGTCATCTATGGCGGGCCTTCAAATGTTCAATCCTACGCCAGCGTCCAGGTGACCCCTTTCAGCAGTGTTCCGGTTCATCCCTTTCAGCCCACCATGTCAAGCAACGTTTACACGTTAAACATGATGGCCACTGAGAATACTGGCTTCCCACAAGTCGTACCTACGCAGGATGTAGTCTCACTCTTCGTCTTGGATGGGACAGCATCGTCGACTCCGACGCTGGAGGTTAAAACACTAAAGGAACAAGGGACTACCGTTTCAAGCATCTCTCCTACTCCTGGACTAGCTGCTGGTGTGAGCCGCACAACAAATCATTCATCGCTTTCCCCTTCACCCCCTTCCCTGTCGAAAGGCAGCTCTGCCCAAACCTCACTGTCGATCCATGGGGCTATAGGGCAATATAAGAGGGATGTTGAGGATCTTGCCGTATCAGTTAGTCCTCAGCCAACTGTGGTTGGTGTTCAGCGTCAGGGGACGCCTCTCAGGTATGTGCGAATAACATTGGTTATGTAGGGTGCAACTGATCGGAGCTTCACTTGAAGCCCATTGCGGCAAAACGTGGCAAACCACGAAAGCGATGCAACACCACGATGCTCGCCCGCCAAATCAAATAACCGCTTCCTTTCTACTTCTATTATCGGTCCTATGTTGACCAACCGCTCCTCTTCCACCTCTGCCACACCGATTAAACCCAATAGACGGGCAGGCGAAGAAGAACACAAGGGCTGCACCGACGGTCACGAGTTGTACGTCATATATACACTTGATCTACGCTTCTCTTACTCACTCATGGTTTGTCGGAACAGGGAGGAAGGCCAAGGAATTGACGGCTCTGCCCTGACGGTCACTCATTTCTCATCATACGTGCCTTCCACGGCGGTCATCAAGTTAGAGCCAACTGCTCCTGTCCCTGTTGCTGCTCGTGTCACTGGTTCCAAAAGAAAGTTCACCGACGACCAAGATGTTTGGTGTAACTCGATCAACCCCGGGAGGAAACTATATATCCTTCCGTGCGTCATCTGCTTCTCTGGAATATCTTCCACATACTGATACGGTCCCATGTAGCCGGTTGAAAAAGCAGAAGATTGAGCATGGGGCCTATTCGACGCAAAAGAGGCTCGAAGCAGTCAAGGCTATGGACCGCCAAGAAATGGAGGCAACGAAGCTCATGGAGACGATCAATTTCGCTGCTCGTCGTCGTTTGACAGTTCGGTCTTCGTCGAGACTTGCCAGGAATGTTGTGAACCCCGATGGCCCGAACAGGAGTGCTTGAGCGGAAAATGGTGAACCGTGGAAGGAAGGACGGGAGAGAGGGCGTTGGAGTCATGAAAGTACCATAGGTCTCAACGGAGGCAAGTATTGCACAGGCATCGTCAAAAATCAAGCGTTCAAATCACCGCGACCCATGTTTCCGGCCTCGAAAGGAGGAGCAGGAGGGAACCGTGATGCTAGGGGGAACAGTCTGGCGGGCTGTGCCCGGTTCAGACGACCTGCCCGATGATTGAATTCAGCCTGTGGGTACATCCACTTTTGGGGTGGTGTGCGGATAATTAACAGCTGGTCCGTTTGCCAGTAGTACTCCGGTGTTATTGGTTTTGTCTTCAAATGGTCATTATGAGAACCTACGACCCTGAGCGAGGCCGGGAAGCGACGGTTGGTGCCCACGACTTGCGTTAATATTCAGCACAGTGCTTATGCTCTATCTTTTGCATTACCTTGTACATAATGGTCATTCTGCTGTACTTCACTGCTAATTGTTGCATATCGCCATGCCTTGTGTATCGACAATCAGCTCGCCGTTCAGATATCTTCGAGCAGCGGAGGAAATTCTGACACCCGATTGCCTACCAAGCTGGTGAACCATCTAATGTGGTTCTGTACCTCTGCAATCAATTGTTTATGAAGTCCTGACACGTTAGAAATAGGTGCCGTACCTGTATCGCACTCTCTGGGGTTTGGAGTGTTGCTAGCTCGCGGCGCTTATAGTCTCAAACGATCTTCCGAATCCTAGATGATTGCGCACACCAACCCGCTGAGCACCCTGTGACATGGAGGGGATAAATATAAGTTCAAACCACTGAAAATTGCGCGGGGTCAAATTCGCGAAGTTGAGAATGGAGGTTAGTGCCAGCATCTCCATTTGCTCGTGTCGATGGAATCAGGTCTTGATGGTGATGAGCGGGACAACACAAACAAGCGGTGGAGTACTTGTGTGACGATCGCCGAGCATAACCATTCGGGAAAGGTTTGTTATCTCGCAAATCCAACCACGCATATTAAATAGCACCAGTGGTAACCTATTTTCCTTAACGGTATACCATTAGAACTCGAGTTAGCCTGTGCCTCTCAATAATTTTGTTTGCACACAAGCCATCGCTTGCCGTCCCATAAGGAGGACCTACGCCCATGTATCGCACGAGCACGACCGGCTGCTGGCCCATATTCTATTGCTCAGCTGAGGCTGAAGACCTGGGTCTATCCCATTGACGCGTTTGCCTCCATCTATACGACCTGTGAGAGTGCAACACAACATTTAAAGGCGATAAAGGCTGCATGCCTGTGATCTGTTGCTTCGAGGGGTGATGTCAAAATAGTCTGATATCTGACGTCACAAAGCCCCTTATCCTCAAACAAAGCTAGCATGAACTCCAATTTGTAAGCCATACAGAGCACACTCGCGCTACGATGCCGTATTACTCAAGACCCGAGAGTCAGATTTCTCTAAGTACTATCCAACTATGACGACGAAAAGTTCTGGCGATCTTGTTGGAAACTGGCATTCACCGTTGTGGTCATTTACCTACGACGGGTGTACACATGTGCAGCCGTGTCCAGCAGGCAGCCAAATCTTCAAGCTTGTTTCTTGCAGTTGCCACTGCCGCCATTCGATGTCTGTCTTCGACTCTTATCATTATTGTTTGCCGCTCTATTCCCCGCGACGTCGCTTCTACGTCCCGGGGGCTCCCGGGAGATCAGCCAGAATTCTTCATCTCAGGATGTCAGATCGCAATGGGCACTGCGGGCGTCGGCGCAAGGAGTGCGGGGCAGTGGATCTTAGCAGGAGCACGAGAGATTGCTGCTGTGGGTGCACCGCAGAGAATGAATCGCTGGCGGAGGGAGCGCGGTGCCAGGTGTGGGAGAACGGAGTAGGTGAACGAACGTGTGGTTGGATTTCGTTACTGGGCCCTTGCGCGTGCACGGCATACATGGTTTACCTACGGAGGTCGAGTTACGGTAAGATACCTCCCAGTTTTGCATTGTCATCATCATACCTCACTTGTTGGCAACGGACGTTGCGGTCATCGGCACAGTGGGATTGCGGCAGCGCCGGAGTTGACCGCCATAGTTGCCGTACCGTGAGGAGACGGGATCTGTGATGGAGGAAATACGTTCACGGTGCGTGTAGGAAAGGACCTTGAGTCTGGAAGAAAGCTGTACTTGGCTGTCCTATGTTTCTTATTGATTTGGTTCTATTTTCGTTTCACCTCCCGTTTATGATGGGATACACGCAGAGTTTTGGTACCAGATATGGCCTTTATTATGGACATTTTGCATCGCCGAAGTGTACAGTATTTCCCGTGTTTGTGCCAGAATATAAATATTTTACGAGTTGGACCTGACCATTTCTACTCGTGTCCGACGATGCTATGGCCTCGCGGTTCCAGGTGGGCAACCTGGATGTCAGAGGAGAGGACGGCGGATATCAAGGTTGGGTGCCCCACATGGACACCATTTTGACCCGCCTTTACCGAACAACTGTAACCGAGATTCAAGAAGGTCGCTCACAGAGTAAACCCCCTCCGGCCGTTCTCGGCCAGGCCTAGGCTTGGCGCGTCTCTTGACATCTGACCACACGGGCATTGCGCACGTTCGCCCGCACAGGTGAGCCACACGGCCCGGAGATGTTTCTCACAGATCTACATCGGCAACACGTAACGGAAGCCCTGTATATTTACAACGAATGCAAGGATATCATCCCTACTTGCCCGGAGTTCTCTGCTCCTCTACCTCACCTCATAATGCGGACTTCCTGCGTGTGCGCACTCGGCCTCATCTTGTCCGTGCCGCTCGTGTTCAGTCAGTCTCCTACCCCTTTGAACGTCTCGGTAGCGACATTGGGAAAGATAGCGTCAGACAAGGTAGCATGGTTCTATTCCACACCAAACACAAATGCTTCAGATGTCCTACTTGTGGGCAATGATGGAGCAGCGACTGGTGGATTTAACGTCTGGGAAGTACCCTTGGCTTCCAATAGCACTTTGACCAATCCAATTATCCACAATATCGGTCGGACGAAACTAGTCCACGTTGTCTACTCGATTGCAGGAAGAGACTGGATTGCTACCCTCGCCCAATCCGACTCTTACTTGCGACTTTTCGATGTGGGGACGCAGTTAGAGCTGGAGAGTGCACGCACAAAAGTCTGGGGAGACTACAGTGCCATGTGCGGGTGGCGA
>Ga0307513_10006167_pt1 | contig 15718 bp, 19 predicted proteins | sample 15_EM_MG_FD_202174 | JGI IMG/M metagenome (GOLD analysis project Ga0307513, IMG submission 202174) | Populus trichocarpa ectomycorrhiza microbial communities from riparian zone in the Pacific Northwest, United States - 15_EM | ecosystem: Host-associated > Plants > Roots > Unclassified | place... | reverse complement strand
GAACTATTGAGAACGAGGTAGAAGACAGAGAACACGCAAGACCGCACGCGATGGCGTTTTGGTGTTTGAGTGTCAGACTTTCCCACACGCACGGACATCGGACTCAGCGGGCCTTGGCGGTCACCACAAACAGGTACCCAAACACCACGTGCAACGTGGTTCAATTTTCTACTTGCTGAGTTTAATGCTTTGCCTTGCTTTGGCCACTTTTGAGGGACTTTGCGTTGGTGTGCGGTCTTCAACCTCAGTTTTCACACTTTTTCACACTTTGATCGACTTTGCTACTTTTCGAAAAAAACTGTTTTGCTGATGCCATATACCCAATTAACTTTGGGTTAGACACTGTGCTTGTCAAGCAATGAAATTTTTAGTACAGAGAACTTGAGGCATAAGTAAAGAAAATACACGTTCTTCATATAGGGCCTACTAGAGAGACACATGGCTGAAGTCAAGAATCACTACCTCTTTTGACTTGAAAGAAACAACAAGATAATGGCCATCCCACTGCACATGAATTGCCTCCCTGAATCTCTCAGGTAGCTGAACAGCTACCTTCCCAGTGACTGTATCCTTCATCCTGGACATCTTGGTTTCCCATACCTTGTTATCATTGAGGTGGAGCATCTCTGGGGGAGCTCTACTACCTGGAGATAGGACAGGAAGTGAGCCTGGAATCCCAAAGTCCCATCTCACAATAGAGAAACCCTCTGATGTAGAAAAAACAACCCAAATTTTTGATCCCTCTATTCCAAGGATACCCAGATGCACTTTCTTGCCAGCCCTAAAATGTGACCCCACATCTTGGGCCCTCACCTCACCCACAGCCTCTCCTGTTCTGATATCCCATGCTTGAATGGATTCCTTATATGAACAGAAAACCTTGGACCCATCCCCTGATATCCTGAGGTCTCCAACACCACCTGCAGGTACATTGATTGTCTGGAGGAGCTCCCCTTTCTCAGCATCCCAGATGTTGATCATCTCATCTGCATACCAAACAAAGATCAATTTATTGCCAATCAGCTGGGTGTTACTCTGGTGGGAGCCTTCAGCTGGGATTTGGAGGGATCCATTGTGGAGGCCAGTTAAGATACCCCAGGTCTTGATTACTCCATCTGGCAAATCACTGGGAATGAGCCCATTTTTTGGTTTCAGAGCAGTAGACTTGGTTGGGGCTAAGGTGAGGGATGTAGACCTTGGATCTGTCACGTTTGAGTCTGTTGATGAGGCACCAATCTGCCAGAACTTAACTGATCTGTCCATAGATGCTGAAATGAGGGTGGAGTGGGAAGAAAATGCAAGGGATGTGATGTGTCTGGTATGGCCAATGAAGTTGTAAAGAAGGTGAGGGTCTGAGCCAGTAATGTCCCAAACATTGATAGTATAAGGATTAAAAGTAGTAGCAGCCACAAGCCTCTGGTCAGGGGAGAAACAGCAGGAGAATTCATATGTAGAGTGGGGCACTGGTTTGGTGAGGCTGCATTTTGCCACAACTACTCCAGAATTGATGTCTTGAACTAAAACATCATTTCTTGCATATAAAATGAGCTTGGTACCATCTGGGGAGAAAGCAACCCAATAACCATCATATGTGGGTCCAACTTTGTGACCATTGGCATTCCACTGCTGAACAGTTTTACCAGATACAGATATGAGGCACTGGGGGTTTATGGGGGAGAAGATAACACAATCTACATGTTCTTGTTGCTCTATGATTTGATAACACTCCCCATTCTGAATGTTCCACAAACGGAGTGTCTTGTCCCAGGATCCTGATGCAATTGTGGTGTGGTCTGTTGAGATTGAAACAGAGCAAACATAGCTGGTATGGCCATGAAATGTCCTGATAACACCACCAGTCTGCACATCCCAGAGCTTGACAGTCTCATCTTCACTTCCAGATACAAGTGATGTCCCATCTGATGAGAAGGTGACAGATCTCACTCCCATTGTGTGCCCATGGAGGACAGCTGTCTGGCTGCCTATGATTGCATCAAAAATGATGATGAGCCTGTTTGAACACCCAACTGCAATAGTGTTGTTCCAGTATGAGAGAGAATGTAGATAATTTCCCAGAGGAGCTGTGTGGTAACACATCCCCCATTCTGCTGAGAGTCCCTCAATCACCCCAACCTCCTGTGAGAGCTCTAGACTATAGCACTCATGGAGCCATGATAAGGAAGGGCAAAATGGGAGGGCAGAATGGTATAATTGGGAAGGAGAGTTGTGGATCATATCAAAATGTTCCAGAAGTAATTGTTGGCTGTCATTTGTCCACATGCATGAAACACCTGCCTGAACAGAGAACATCAGTACAAGCCTCACTAATCAGTCTACACAGCACTCACTAAAGCATACCACTGCTCAATATCATGCATGGCATAAACCCCAACATCAAGATTCCCTGTGAGAGCAAGGACCTCAATCCAATACAGCAAATGTCTGGTGAAGAACTCCTTGATTGCTTTCTGCACTTCCCCAACATAAAAACCACTGCTAGGGACCATCAGGAGATGCTTTGACCAGAATCTACATGCATATTCCAAAGCTTCTCCAATGTAGGCCTTCTTGTGAGTAGGAAGATCTGTGACCTCACTGAGAACAGCATAGCCATCCAGGTTGCAAATGTTCTTCTTAAGCCTTTCTCCCATCAGGTGGAAGCATGAAAGCAGAACCTCTTCATGATGGACTGCAGGCTCCACAAAGAACCTTTTATCCTTGCACCGGACTGGGTCTATGAGGAAGTCAGGGAATGACTTGTGGAAGGCTCTGATGGGGTCTTCTTTGCTCTCAGGGACAAGGAGGAGAGAGTGGAGGGAACGGAGGGTGGTGGAGATGTTGGACACTCCCAGTAGGTCTGAAAGTGCCTTCATTGAAAGGGGATTGAATACAAGTAACACTGCCCCAACCACAGTCCTGAAATGGGAGTAGATTTCCTCAGTATGTATATCCATGCCATCAACTGCCTGCTCCAGGACCTGGGTGTAAAGGAGGTCTATCCCAGACCTTCCTTCATGGGTGGTGTTTTGTGGGAGAGAGATGATCTGGTCCAGCTGTTCAGTGGGTGTATGGTTCTTGGATCCAACTAATTTGACAACTGTTGAAGCATAGATGAAGAATCCTGCTGCCTTTTCACAGAGAATCTTGAGGTCTGATGGGTTTGGCCAATCTTCTGTGAAGCTGCAGTCACTTCGAGTTGTGGCAATTTCAGCCAACTGAGTCCTGAAGAACAGCTTGATGTCACTATCCACCAAGGAACGGTTGACCTCATGCAGCTTGAGCACTTCTGTGATGGGTTGGAGTGACTTGAGACGAAATCCAGACCGGATTCGGGGCTCTGGACGACTGGTGATAAAGAATTTGACATTGGGGATCTTGTCCACATAACGGGAGAGGATGGAAAGAAGAGCAGAGGCGGGCTCTTCATCTTTGCATTCATCAAGGGCATCAATGATAACAAGTGTCTGAGTTTGGGAGGATTTTAATGGGCCAACAATGATCTTCTCTATCTGGGAACAAAGAGACTCCTGTGCAACACTGGGGTTGGCCCTCAAGACTCGGAGCAGCTGCTCTCGAAATGGAAGGTACCGATAGGCAAGCTGGAAGGCAAGGGTTGGAAAGATTGCTTTGAGATTGCTTCTATCCTCATAATCTTGTGAGCAAAAGAAGCTTGCCCCAAGCTTTCCATCTGCAAAGCAAGTTTTAGCAAATGTGTGGGCAATGGTCGACTTCCCAGTCCCCGCAAGGCCATTGAGCCAGAACACACGGTGGTCCTGTTCATCCTTCAGCCAATATTCAAGTTGCAGGAGGACATCCGCCCTTGTTCCTCTAAGACACCCCTGTCTGTCCCTGGAACCATACCCGGCCTCATCGGTGTGACGCATATCCTGCAGAAGACGGCGATCCACATCCTCCTATTAAAAGTTACTACAAATGTGAGACCAGAAGGGAGTAAGACTCACAATCGGCTGACAGCCCTCGTTGTATATATCCCGTCGCAACGAGGTCTGAGGATATGTTAGCTATGACGAGAGCAAGTCTTTTGGAAGACAAACCTGGTAGTCCATCAAAGCATCGCGAATATCCTCCACCACATCATTAAGCTTGTGTGCATTCTTGGGGACCCTGAGGAAAAGCGCAAGGTTCTCCTGAGTTGCCACAGAGCCCATAGCTTGGCTAATCTTTTCCAATTTCCTGGAAATCCCCGACATGCATCAGGCCCGGCCCTCGATCTTGGAGAATATGGACTCACCCTTCCAGCTCCTTTGTCCTCTCCCCCTCATTGATATCACCCGGAAAGATAGGCCCGGAGAGCAGTTCAGAAACCCTCCTGACTCTGAGCGCCAACAATTCTATGGCATGTCCATTCACCTCCGTTCGCTAGTACGACCGTAAGCATTGAGAACCAAATGCGTGGGAAGGAGGCCATACCTTGCAAATGTCGAGGACAACGCCGAGAGATCCCGCGATAGACTTGAGTGGACCAAAGGCGCCTGGGGAGTCTCTCACTCCACGAAGCAATTCGACTGCGGCAGACACAGTAGACTTGCAGTTTGATTCATTTTCGTCCGCGTCGGCGCTCGGTTCGAGGGTCTCGTCGGGGCGGACAACTTCTGATCCAGAATCAGGAGGGGCAGAGGTGACTGCATTGTCAGAAGGGACGATGAGATGCAGCAACCAAAATAACCACGTTCACGTACTGTCAGGCTTCCCGTCGTACGAGATCGATGGAGTGGGCGGAGAGGAATAGACTCCCTCGAGTCCACCGTGTCCACTTCCCACCGCAACCTCGACGTCCGGGTATGCGTGAGAATGCATCTGGCTGGGTTCCCCTCCATCGAAGTCTCCCCCTTCCCCTTCTTGACCGACGTCGCCTCCACGGGCTGGCACAGATTCCGGTCCATCTGGCTGGGGGGGTCGATCCGTCGAAAAAACCGGTTCTCCAGCTGCGCCGGCTCTGTCCCCTTCTCCGTCGTAACCTTCGCCCACTACGACGTGAGGTTCTGGTTGTGGAACCGAACTCGTCGAGTCAGCCCCCTCTTCACTGGGGTTTGTCACCGCTCCGTCCGGTTTGCGTTTTTTCCTTATCAGTAGGTGCTTGGCTTTCTTCTTCATTTTGGAGAGCGAGCCTCGTATGTCGGCCATGTTGGTGTTGGTGTTGTATCAGCGTAGGTGGTGGTGCGATAGATGGTGGTGCGATAGTGGGTGATTGGCGCTCAGCGCGGGCGCAAAGGCGTTATGTGGCGGAATATTCGCCGGTTCTTCCTGCTCAAGTTCTCGTGTCGGTCCTCATGCATCATGTATGAAATACCTCAACGTTTCGTGGCCGAGCGTTCAGGGCAATACCTACGCCGGTACCCCCGCGATTTGTACTATAACTTGTCGCCGCTTCGGCTCTGGGTGTCCCTGCCGCCATGACCTCACAAATTACACGAAAAGCCGTCCAAATCATCCGTACGGGGGGCGTGAACCACCTTCCAAGCTGAATCCCGGAAAGCTGGGAACGACAACGAATTGCGAACGAAAATCGGCATACTGAGAATATACAGAGGGTATATAGGTAAATGTCACGGTCCCGAGCAGCATCTTCGAGCTACCCGTGGCCATGGTTGAAGTCAACATGGAAGGAGAGGACAGGATTATGGGGTCTATTACCGATGATGTGTATGCGATGGTGGAGGATCACCCTAAGATGGCGGTGACGGTATTTGAGATGTTCAACGCGTCGAGAATACGGTTGGCAGAAGACCGTCACTCGTCAGCATATCCACCTAGAGTGTCCGGGGTTCCACGTCAATGTCGGCTTCGAGGGCGAGGGATATGATGTTTTCTCATACCTTCGAGGGAATTCATAACGACGTGCCTTCCATTGACTTGCAAGACCCTGGAACGGGTGGCAGTTGCGCTTGCGATGAAAGCTATGCCGAGTGAGGGAGATCAGGCATGACACACGGCTGGTGCAGATGCACATCGTGGACCAGCGGAGAACGGCACATCCCTAGGTTTTAGAATCACCACGGGGCTTCCAGACGATCTATCAAGGTACACAAGTACGGCGTCGTAGAGCCTTCCCACTGAACCGACCTGGATGTGGCACACGAGACGATCCCGGGGGTGGGCCTCGTGGCGGCCGCAATGACTTCCGTGGGCATCTCGAACGTCCGGGAGACATTTAGAATGTTGTCCCGACTGGCGTTCTTGTTGTGGAGCGGGGACGGCTGATCGGATATGGTCAACTCGATGTGATCACTAGAGTTGGTCCTATCAACCTGTCCGCCTGTCCAGACCATAGAGACCGCCAGGATCTGGACTCGTGCATCCCACCCGCTTCTTATACAGCTCAGCGTACATCTTGTATCCGCTGCTGACACGAGTCGAGAAGTGGAAGATGAGAGACACGGGTCAATTGTGGGGTAGAGCGGCAGCGGGAGAGAGGTAGAAGAGGGAGCCGAATGCGGTGAAACCTGCGATACACTGGTGGCGACTTTGTTCGAGTCGGAAGGAGAGTAACTGAGAAGAGTGGCTTGAAGTGTGAGGGGAAAACGTGGAGAGGTAGAAATGCCGGGTGACCATTTCATTCATCTTGCGCTGCGATGGATTGATAACAGATCCACGCGTCTCGACTCGGACGTGAAAATTGAACGTCGAGCAACTGCTTGCCGAACATGGTGACGAATGCCACGAGGAGGGAAGTGTCCGAAGTGGTTTGAACACGGAAGATGGTGGGCTATTCGATTGAGAGCTAACAGCACCGCCGTCAGTTGGGGTGTTCTCAGGCGAGGAACTGGCGGAGATCTTTAGGAATCTGTAGCTCACTTCATCGGGTTCAAGCTTGTCCTCAACGTCGACAATGGAAACGGGCGTGACCGTGGAGAACAGACCGGCCTTATCCCTGAGAAAAGGAGTTCAAAACTCCACGACAGAAGTGGATGCGAAAAGGGACTCACAACATCAGCATGGTGCTCAAGGTTCGATAAATCCAAAACCGGATCCGTTGATCTGGCGTTTGAACTTGTCGTAGGACCCTGCGTGAACAACTTGGGAAGAGGAACGGCGATACCTTGAGCACAATATTCTTCAAGCTGGGGACTCGAAACGTGGTTGACAACGAGAACTCGAAACGTTGAGATGAAGGAATGGCTCAACCAAACGCACGTTCTTGGGCTGATGGTTGCTTCATCCACGTAGTACGAAGATCTGCGAAGGAAGGATGTGCTTGACGAGCCATGATGCATAAGGAATGGGGAGTCGAGCTTGGCCTGACCAGAGGGTGTAAGAGTGCGTGCGGTGTCGATCCGAACGGGTGAACGAGAACGTGGGTGGTTCCTTGAATGCACTGGGGAGATTTTCGGTGACTGCAGGCCGGTTAAACCAAAGGACGGACTTGAGGGACTTCACTCCATGACGGGTTGAACTTGAACGCGGCCACGGGCAGAAAGTTCCGCTCGATCGCAAAGCCCCCACTCGCCGGTTCACACAATCCCGTCGCGGGGTCTCTTCACGGGCTCGCCTGCGGTCACCACACAACTGGTACTAGAGACGCGCCATCGTTTTTGTCCGTTGCGGCCCGTCATAGCTTCGACGGACCAAACGCTCACCCCTCCGCATGCCACCGGCGTTTCGCAAAGCCAGGGCTCGGAGGCGAGGCCATCACCGCGGAAGGGGAAGAGCCCCATTCGCGGTGAGTATATTTCTGTTCCCTTCCTTCGAATTTCGTTTCTTCCCAACGTTTCGATCTCTGCGTTTCGGAGCTGACCCACCATCTCCCCTGACGTCAGGACCGGTTTAGGAATCACGATGCTCTCCCTGTGCAACGCATCTACCTCGAATCCACTTTAGCAAGTCGGAGATTTGACGGACACCGTCAGCAATCCATCCAATATATATCCCCGTTCTGGTTGCGACTGACTCTCCCTCCCGACGTCCTCACCCTTCCTGCCACCCACTCCCTCCACTCAGCTCGACTCTCTTCATCTCCCGCAGTCCATCGAGCGTGACCTTTCCTCGGGATTCCTCCCCGGCCTCTCGTAGCGCATCATGGGGGAAGCAACCATCAGCCCAAAAGCGTGCGTCTGATAGAGTCCGCCCTTTGTCTTTAATCCTTTACTGACGCGTTGCTTTATTTCCCAGCCTGGAGGATGCAATGCTCGAAGCGTTGTCATCTCTCTCTCCGAATCTCCTTGGGAAGGTCAGCAGCGCCCGCGTTGAGTTCTACGACAGGTCCCAGTGAGAAGCTGACGACTACGACGAAGACTTGAACACCACCTTGATCTTCGTGAGCATTCTTGTCTTTCATTCGTATTCACCTCGATCGTGGTTCTAACTTTGCTTTTCTGGGGGAATAGTCCGGTTTGTTCTCCGCCATCACATCCGCTTTCATTGTCGACGTCCAGGACAACCTACAGCCTGATTACGAGCAAATGAATTACCAGCTGCTCAAAATTATGGCCAGTGTCTCGCTAGGGAACGTCCCCACTGGTGAAAACGCCGCTATCCCTCAACAGACTGGCCCCGATCCCACTGTGGTCCACGCCCAAGCCATCCACTACTCCAACCTGGCCAATTCCTTCCTCGCCGCGTTCGTCGCCATCAATGGCTCAATCGTTACGCTCAAGTCGAGATGCGTGGATCCGCCATTGATCGCAGTCGGCATCGGCAGCGCAAGATGAACAGAATGGTCACCTGGCATTTCGACTTTGCCATGGAATGTTTGCCTCTCGTGCTTCAAGCTGCCCTCCTCCTCGGTTACGCACACTCCAACTACCTCTTCTTCGTCAACAAAGCTATCGCTGGTGTCCTGATCGGCTTCACCTCATTCGGTCTCCTCTTCTACTTGCTCATTGTTTCCGCCGTTACACTATCCTACAACTGCCCATTCCAAACCCCCCTCTCCCTCATCCTCCCCTTCTTGATTGTTTCGACGACGAACACAAGCCTCAAACGAACCAGGAAGTGGCTCAAGGTCATCTTCTCCCGGAAGAAGGGGCTGTCAAGACCCAAGTCTGGCGTTCCCTACGGTTTTGGAGGGTTCGGGACATTCGATGGAGCCAACTTGGAGCACATCGAGTTCCCTATGGCCAACACGGCCGACCAGCCAACCCCACTGTTCAACAAGGAGGCCGATTGGGATGGTTACGTCTTGGGCTCGAACTGCATCACCTGGATGTTCGAGATGTCGATGGACACGGATGTCATCATGGCCATCATGAGGTTTATCCCCGAGGTCGTTTGGTATGCCGGCATCCGGACCACTCCACTGGAAAGACTCTACGACACGGTCCTCGAGTGCTTCGATCGTTCGTCCGGACGACCCGTGGTGATCCCCAAGCTGAGGAACAAAGCGTACCTCAGCGCCAAGACCCTCCTCCACCTTGCGATCCAATGAAAGTGCATCGGTCATGAGTCCGACAAGGCAGTCTTCAAGTCCATCTCGAACCGGCATCCGATCATGGGAAGACATTACGAGGGAGGCTTGGATCTGGAGTCGACCCTGGGGATCATCAATCGCGTCTTTGGTGACTTCGAGCCCATGTACTGGCAGAATTTCACCTTCGATATTCCCCACCATGCTTGGATGGATCACATCCTCCTCTACCGCGCATGGGACATTCTCACAAAAGGCGAAGCTTTGCCCGATGACATCAAGGAATTCGTCCTTCACTCCCTCCGATTCGAACCTCCCCCTCCGGCGCCGATCGTGGTGGACTGCCTGCTTATCATCAGCCTGTTGCTCGGAATCAAGTTGTACGCCGATGACCTGTTGGTCGTCGACAAGAGGTGAGTAGATATGACACGTGTTCTCTACGATACATAAGGCTGAATTGTCGACCCGCTGTAGTCACGAATACAGTCCGCAGATCGCCAGGATCTACAACAGGCTCACTGCGACGTTCGGGAGCGCCAACCCCACCACCGACGAGATCAATCGCGTGCTGGAGGCCATGGAGCTGATCGCTCTCCTCTGCGAGAACGATATCGCCCAGAAGAGTTACCAGCCGCGCCACGTCGTCATGCAGACCCTCGTCCCTCTCGCCTGACCATGCACGGGACCTACACGTGGGACAAGTTCCTGCCGTGGGTCGAAGATCCTCAAGACATCCTCACGTTCTTGGATCACCACTTCAACTTGACCACTAGGGGTGGTCAGAACCACGACGAGCCGATCCAGAATGCTCTTCGTGCATTAGCCTACGCCTCTGGACCTGTCACCATCGAGGCCCTGAAGCGGTTCGACCCGACCGAGCCTTCGTTTGTCCGTGGTATCTGCTACGTATTCCAGAACGACAAGCCATTCCAGTTTCGCAAGGCTGCCCTCTTCTTCCTCCCCCTCATTGGCGACAGGTGGTTCAACACTCCCCATCCGATCATGGAACCCGATCAGATGAGGAGCTTGTGCGTCGACTGGGCCTCTGCCGTCGACGGCATCAAGCACACTTATGACGTTCAGAAGGCTGCTCTCGCGGTCCTCTTCGGAATGGCCAACTCTTCCCACTGACGTCCCCACATCGTTACGGAGAAATGGAAATGGTTGGAGTACTTCACTTCGGTTCCGGACGACTCTCAGCCTCTGAGGAGATGCATTGACAATCCGGAATTGATAGATGCGATCGCGAACATGGAAAACTCAGCGGCTATGGTTCTTTGGTTGGCGATCTTGTGGTTGAAGTATAAGGAGTTGATCCCTCAGGTACAGGAGCAGTTGCAGATGGTTACGAAGGAGGCCGCGCCGGGTAGGAGAAGGATGGATTTGGACATGCACCTGCTGGTGATGGACTCGGAGTTGAGGAAGGCCAAGGATGTGTTGACGCAGTACAACACGTAGTCTGCCCAGGCCCCAAGGACAAAGATCAATAACCTTCAGCAGGCCAGGGCCTTGTTGGTCAATCTCAAGAGGGATTAACCACTATCTTGTTTTGATTGTGTTAATGACTAGTACATTCTCATCCATCTCTCCTCATGTGTGTGTTATTGTATCATCTCTGTTTGTCACTTTGTGGTCTGTAATTTTCATCATTTTTTTGTTTGTTTGTTTCTGCTTGGGGCCTTCCTACCCTAACCACACTACCATGAATGTGGACCCCCACTTCTGTGGGGTTTTATCTTAGTGGTCACATACATATATTTTATAGACAACCTCTCTGAATCTATCAGCTAGTTGTATAGTATGAGTCTGAACACTGTGCTTTGCAAGCAATGAAATATTTAGTACAGAGAACTTGGGGCACAAGTAAAGAGAATACATGTTCTACATATAGGTCTACTAGAGAGACACATGACTGAAGTCAAGAATCACTACCTCTTTTGACTCAAAAGAAACAACAAGATAATGGCCATCCCACTGTGCATGAATTGCCTTCCCAAATCTCTCAGGTAGCTGAACAGCTACCTTCCCAGTGACTGTATCCTTCATCCTGGACATACTGGTTTCCCACACCTTGTTATCATTGAGGTGGAGCATGTCTGGGGGGTTTTCATTACTTGGAGACAGAACAGGGGGTGAGTCTGGAATACCAAAGTCCCATATCTTTTTACATCTCAGCTGTGATGCAGAGACAAGAATCCAAAATTTTGAGCCCTCTATTCCAAGGATATACACCTCCTCACCAACCCCAACACCTAACCTCACAGTATCAGCCCACAATTCACCCACAGCCTCTCCTGTTCTGATATCCCATGCTTGAATGGATTCCTTATATACACAGAAAACCTTGGACCCATCCCCTGGTATCCTGAGGTCTCTAACACCACCTCCAGGTAGATTGATTGTCTGGAGGAGCTCCCCTTTCTCAGCATCCCAGATGTTGATCTTCTCATATGCATACCAAACAAAGATCAATTTATTGTCAATCAGCTGGGTGTTGCTCTGGTGGGAGCTTCCAGCTGGGATTTGGAGGGATCTCTTATGGAGGCCAGTCAAGATACCCCAAGTCTTTATTACCCTATCTGGTAAATCACCAGGGATAATGAGCCCATTTTCTGGTTTCAGAGCAGTAGACTTGGTTAGGGCTAAGGTGAGGGATGTGGAATCTGGATCTGCCACAATTGGGCCTGTTGATGAGGCACCAACCTTCCAGAACTTGACTGATTTGTCCACAGATATTGAAATGAGGATAGAGGGGGAAGAGAATGCAAGGGATACAATTCTGGCAGTATGGCCAATGAAGTTACAAACAAGGTGAGGGTCTGAGCCAGTAATGTCCCAAACATTGATAGTAAAAGTATGACGATTAGCTGAAGCCAAAAGCTTGTGGTCAGGGGAGAAACAGCAGGGATAATCGGAGCCAAGAGAGACAGATATTTTGGTGAGGCTATATTCTGCTACAACTACTCCAGAATTGATGTTTCGAACTATAGCATTATTTCTTGCACATGAAATGAATTGGATACCATCTGGAGAGAAAGCAGCATGATAACCATTGTGTGTGGGTCCAACTTTGTGACCATTGGCATTCCACTGCTGAACAGTTTCAATAGATGCAGATATGAGGCACTGTGGGTCTATGGGGGAGAACTGAACACAAGCTACAGTTTGGTGTTTCATGATTTTATGACACTCCCCCTTCTGAATGTCCCACAAACGAAGTGACCAATCCAAAGATCCTGATGCAATTATAGTGTGGTCTGCTGAGATTGAAACAGATACAACCTCGTGAGTGTGGCCATGAAATGTCCTGACAACACCACCAGTCTGTATATCCCAGAGCTTGACAGTTGTGTCATCACTTCCAGACACAAGTGATATCCCATCTGATGAGAAGGTGACAGATCTTACTGCAAGTGTGTGCCCATGGAGGACAGCTGTCTTGCTGCCCGTGATTGCATCAAGGATGAGGATGTCACTGTTGGAAGTCCCAACTGCAATAGTGTTGTTCCAGTATGAGAGAGAATTTGGATAGTCATCTAAGAGAACTGTGCGGGAACACATCCCCCATTCTGCTGGGAGACCCTCAATCACCTTAGCCTCCTGTGAGAGCTCTAGACTGTAGCATTCATGGAGCCATGATGAGGAAGGGGAAAATGGGAGAGCAGAATGGTATAATTGGGAAGGAGAGTTGTGGATCATATCAAAATTTTCCAGAAGTAATCGCTGGCTGTCATTTGTCCACATGCATGAAACACCTGCCTAAACAGGGAATATGAGTACAAGCCTCAGCAATCAGTCTACACGGCACTCACCAAAGCATACCACTGCTCAACATCATGCATGGCATGAACTCCAACATCAAGGTTCCCTGTGAGAGCAAGGACCTCAATCCAATACAGCAAATGTCTGGTGAAGAACTTCTTGACTGCCTTCTGCACCTCCCCAGCATGAGAGCCACTGCTAGGGACCATCAGGAGGTGCTTTGACCAGAATCTGCATGCATATTCCAAAGCTTCTCCAATGTGGGCCTTCTTGTGAGTAGATAGGTCTGTGACCTGACTGAGAACAGCATAGCCATCCAGGTTGCAAATGTTCCTCTTCAGCCTTTCCCCCATCAGGCGGAAGCATGAAAGCAGAACCTCTGCATGATGAACTGCAGGCTCCACAAAGAACTGTTCCTCTTTGCAACGGACTGGGTCCATGAGAAAGTCAGGGAATGACTTGTGGAAGGCTCTGATGGGGTCTTCTTTGCTCTCAGGGACAAGGAGGAGAGAGTGGAGGGATCGGAGGGTGGCAGAGATGTTGGATATGCCCAGTAGGTCTGAAAGTGCTGTCATTGGAAGGGGATTGAATACAAGTAACACTGCCCCAACTACAGTCCTGAAATGGGAGTAGATTTCCTCAGCGTGCATATCCATGTCATCAACTGCCTGCTCCAGGACCTGGGTGTAAAGGAGGTCTATCCCAGACCTTCCTTCATGGGTGGTGTTTTGTGGGAGAGAGATGATCTGGTCCAGCTGTTCAATGGGTGTGTGATTCTTGAATCCAATGAATTTGACAACTGTTGAAGCATAGATGAAGAATCCTGCTGCCTTTTTGCAGAGAACATTGATGTCTGATGGGTTTGGCCAATCTTCTGTGAAGCTGCAGTCACTCCTAATTGTGGCAATTTCAGCCAGCCGAGTCCTGAAGAACAGCTTGATGTCACTATCCACCAAGGAACGTTTGACATCATGCAGCCTTAGCACTTCTGTGATGGGTCGGAGTGACTTGAGACGAAACCCAGACCGGATCTGAGGTTCTGGACGGCCAGTAATGAAGAACTTGATATTGGGAGTCTCGTCCACATAACGGGAGAGAACAGAAAGAAGGGCAGAGGCAGGTTCTTCATCCTTGCATTCATCAAGGGCATCAATGATGATAAGTGTTCGAATCCGGGTGGCTTTTAATGGGTCAACAATGATCCTCTCCATTTGAGAACATAGAGACTCCTGTGCAATACCGGGGTTGGCCTCCAGGACTCGGAGTAGCTCCTCTCGAAATGGAAGGTATCGATAAGCAAGCTGAAAGGCGAGAGTTGGAAAGATTGTTTGGAGATTGCTTCTATCCTCGAAATCTCGCGAGCAGAAGAAGCTCGCCCCAAGCTTTCCGTCCATGAAGCAAGTCTCGGCAAATGTCTGGGTGATGGTTGACTTCCCGGTCCCTGCAAGGCCGTTCAACCAGAACACGCGGTGGTCCTGCTTGTCGTTAAGCCAATGTTCGAGCTGCAGGAGGACATCCGCCCTAGTTCCCCTCAGACACCCCTGCCTGTTCCCAAAACGGTACCCGGCCCCATTTGCGGGATGCATGCTTTCTAGGAGACGACGGTCCGAACCTCCCTGTTTGCAGGTTACTACGGAGGATTGGGCCGTAAGAGAGTAGGACTCACGATTGGTCGAAAGTTTTCTTTGTCAATATCTCGTCGCAACGAAGTCTGGGCATATGTCAGCTATGACAGGGGCAATTTTTTTGGGAACCAAACCTGGTAGTTCGTCAGGGCATCACGAATATCCTCCACCAGCTCATTAACCTCCTGTGCGTTCTTGGGGATTCCGAGGAAACGCATGAGGCCCTCCTGGGCTGCCACTGAGCCCATAGATTGGCCGATCTCTTCCAATTTCCTGGTAATCCCCGGCGTATGTCAGACCCTGTTCTTGATATTGGGCAATGCAGGCTCACCGTTCCAGCTTCTTTGACCTCTCCTTCTCATTGATGTCACCCGGAGAGATAGGCCCGGAGAGCAGTTCAGAAACCATTTTGACCCTGGGCGCCAATAATTCTATGGCGTGCTCGTTCACCTCCGTTCGCTAGAACGACCGTAAGGACTGCGAATTGGATGTGCGGGAAGTGGCCATACCTCGCAGTTGTCGAGAATAAAACAGAGAGATCTCGCAATAGATTTGAGCGGACCGGAGGCACTTGCAGAGTCCCTCACTCCACGGAACAATTCGGTCGTTGTATACGCAGTAGACTTCCGGTGAGACTTGTTCTCGTCCGCGGCGACACACGGTTGGACGCTTCCGTCGGGATGAAGGCCTTCCGATACGTGGTCAGGAACGGTAAAGGTGTCTACGTCGTCCAAAGGAACGATCAGAGAAAGGACCAAACGACCACGTTTACGTACCATCGGGTTCCCCATCGTGCAAGCTCAGTGAAAGAGTGGATCCGGAGAGAGGAAACCGTTCGACCTCTTGACTAGATCCGCTTACCACCCCAATCTCGCTGTCCGGGTGCGGATTCTGACCAGTGGGATCCCCTCCATCGTCGTCTGTTCCTTCCCCTTCTTGGCCGTCATCGTCTCCACACGCTAGCACA
>Ga0307513_10006166_pt1 | contig 15719 bp, 20 predicted proteins | sample 15_EM_MG_FD_202174 | JGI IMG/M metagenome (GOLD analysis project Ga0307513, IMG submission 202174) | Populus trichocarpa ectomycorrhiza microbial communities from riparian zone in the Pacific Northwest, United States - 15_EM | ecosystem: Host-associated > Plants > Roots > Unclassified | place... | reverse complement strand
AATTTCAAGGGCATTCTGAATGTGCCACTTGGGAACATTTTGGTGCCATCGTTCTGGTTCGTTTTGGGTTTTACTGACTGGGAACACTGTGATCGCACTGATGGGAACATCACAAAGGAAATTCTGAATGAGCCACTCGGGTAAATTCTGGGTACTTTCTTTGGGAAAATTCAAGGTGTTCCCATGGTGTTCCTGATGGGAACATCCTGGTCACATGACCTGGAACACTGCAAATGTACTGGCCATTTCCTGACCCAGGGACAGGGAACATTCTGAATGAACTGCTCAGGAAAATTCTGGGTACTTTCTTTGGGAAAATTTTGAATGTTCCCATGGTGTTCCTGATGGGGACACCCTGGTCACATGATCTGGGACACTGTGAATGTACTGACCATTTCCTGACCCAGGAACACTGCAGGGAAACTGGCTGGGAAAATTCTGAATGGACTTGAGATGTACCAGGTGGGTTTTTGCCTGGTACTTTGTCCACATCCTTGTGATGGACTTGTGATGTACCAGCCCAGGACACCACCCCTTGCCCCCAGTGTAAGTATGTTAGTATAAGGATGAAAGCGGTTTATTGAGAGGTATCCAACTCACTGGTTGGAGTAGAGGTTACAGAGAAGATTGAGGATAAGGGGAAAAGAGAGCCAGAGGGGCTCGTCCTTATATACTCCCAGATCCTGGTCACATGATCAACTACTTTTTGTGGCTAAGTGCTACTCTCCCTTAGAGGCGTCTACTAATGAGTCATTTGATACTTCTGGAACATTCCTATTTCCAATTGATAAACGGAACATCCTTCTCGGGCTATGCTTCCTTTCTGATTGATGGGAAGGGCTGTTCATTGATGGGGCTGTGTCTTCTGAGAAGTTTGATGGTGTTTCAGGGAGAAATCCCCGGATCTAAAACTCCCCTTCAATTATGGCCTGATCGGGTTACATTGATGGAAGGGTCTGATGGAATCTAAGATCCGGTGTATCAGGGTTAGGGTTCTCACCATCTATTTAATGATTGGTCGATGGCTGGTTTCTTTCCTCAGTTCGCTTTTCCTTTCTCCCCCATCAATCCTCTCGACTCTCTTCTTAAAGTTCTTCCCCCATCGTCATGCCCATCAACTTGGTTTTCCCCACTCCCTCGGCTGACTTCAACGAGGTTTGGGGTATGGATAATGGAGACTTCTATCATCCTGATCCTTCTGAATTGGTGCGTGTTGTGAAGCGTCCAGGGATGTTCCTGTGCTTACCATCATGGTAGATTGATCTTTCTTACCGCGCTGGTCAGCGCATGTATCAACATCCTCCTACTGAGTTGCCACACATGATCTCGGAGGTGATCGCCCTTCGAATGAATGAGGAAGTTGCCGGTCAACTTCATGCCGGTCTTATTTCTATTACGGATACCCATCAAGACCATCTCCACCAGACCGATACTCGTGTTGAAGCATTGGAGGAGGACAACATTCGGTTGAGAGAAGGGATCATTGGCCTTTCCAAGGCTTTGTCGGAAGTCCACATGCAGTCAGTAATGTGTCACACGATGTTGATGCATTATGCAGAATCTCATTGGGAACCTATTGGTCGTTTGTTTGGACAGATTGGGGAACTCTCAGGATGTGGACTCGTCCCTCCCTCAGGAACTTGCTCATGCGACGTTGTCAATGAGCCGTTTAACTCTCAGGGAGCAGATGGACCAGGGACGCCCTCTTCCCTCCCTTCGCTTGAGTCTCAGTCCCCCTCAGTCATATCCGGACCTACCACTTCCCCCATCGACAGCATCTACTACACCCCCGCCTTCTTACACTCAGCGCCAGGTCCGTCGCCGGTCGCGACGCAAGAGGAGTTCACCATCATCTTCCAAGGAGGATCAATCTCCTCATCCTCGGCAACGTTGCCTCCCTCGTTCTCAGGAGACTTGGGACCGATTGGCAAAGTTAACCAAGGAGGAGTCATTGAAGTCAGCTCTGAAGGACTTCCATTACTTGGTGATGAGGGATGGAGTTCAGGAAGCGGTGGATGTGATGAGGTGTAATGTACTTGGTTGCTCTTACTGCGAGGTGGTGGATGGATGATTTGTGTACTGTTCTCGTAGTGTACACCATCCTCATCATGTTCTTCATGACATTCTTGTAGAGGACCATTCGGTTTGTGGTTGCGAACATTGATTGTATCGTAATTAGCCGAATTAGAATTCATCTTGTTCTTCCTCCTCATCTTTATGTCACAAATCTCAATTGTGATTCTCTTGATCTGATCAACTAAGTCTTGAGTTCGTGACAGTAAGTGTGTCTAGTGGGACTTCATCTCAGGCATTCCCCAGACATTCCCTTAAGTGATCCAATAGAATGATCCATTTTGATTCAGATTAACATCCACCATCTGACTGGTGTTGGACACAGACAATGTTAGGCAAATGACTATTTATATCCACAGAGATACAATTACATAAACAGTACATCATATATCCTTACTGAGATCCAAAACCATCAAAATCCAAGATTACTACCTCCCCAGACCTATAACCAGCAACTAGATACCGACCGTCCCATTGCACTCTACAAAATTCTGCATATCTTCCAGATAGTTGAAAAACCCTTTTACCTGTGACTATGTCCTTAATCCAAGCTAGATTTCTATTTCTCCATAAAGGACGACCAATAAAATCCAGATGAGGTCTCTCTGGGAAAGCCTTGGATAATGGGACAGGGGGGGAGTCTGAGACCCCAAAGTCCCACCCCTGGATAGATGAGTCCTCAAATCGAACCCAGATTTTGGAACCACCTGGGTGGAAGGAGTCCAGGTAAAAACTATTCCACTTTAACCCCACCTCACTCATGCACTCCCATGTCTGCATATTCCATGCTTGAAGGACCCTATCACCCAGGCAGAAAAGTTTGGACCCATCTTCTGATATCCTAAGGCCAAGAGATCCAAATATATCCAGTTTTTGGAGGAGTTCACCTTTCTCAGTGTCCCAGATATGAACACCCTGCCCCTGCCAAACAAAGATCAACTTGCCATCTACCATCTGGGCATCTCCTGAGAAGCTATCTTGAGCTGGGGTCTGGAAGGATGCCTTGCAAAGGCCAGTTGAGATGTCCCAGGTCTTCACCACTCCAGCTGAGTCACTTGAGATAGCAATCCCATCCCTTGCTTGTAGACTAATAGACTGAATTGGGGCTGAAGTGGATGGAGCAGACTCTAGACCAGTTGCAACTGGATCTGCTGATAAAATACCAATTTTCCAGAATTTGACTGATCTGTCACTGGATGTTGATATGAGGCAGGAGGAGGAGGAAAATACAAGGGAGATAATGAGATCCATCTGGTTACCACTGCTCTCAACAAAGCAAGGGACTGAGCTAGCAATATCCCACACATAGATCATTTTACCAGCAGCTGCTGCAACAAACCTGCCATCAGGAGAGAAACAGCAGTATTTAGCAATGTGATTGGCTACAGTGAATTTAGCAACAATTGCCCCAGAATTGTAGTTTTGAACTGTGACAACTGTTTTATTGCACAGAGCAAACTGAGTGTTGTCTGGGGAGAAAGAGATGTGACTGCCATCATATGTAGGGCCAGTTTGGTGACCACCAATGTCCCATTGATGGATTTTGTTACCAGAAAGGGATATGAGGTGTCCATGGTCTATGGGAGAAAAGCTAACATACTCTATAACATCCTGCTGCTTTATAGTATGCTTGCACTCCCCTGTCTGAATGTCCCACAAACGAATTGTCCTATCATCAGATCCTGAAGCAATCCTGGTGCAGTTTGAGGAGATAGAAACAGAATTAACCTGATTAGTGTGGCCATAAAAGGTCTTGACAACACCACCAGTCTGCATATCCCAGAGCTTTACAGTCCTGTCCTCACTTCCAGACACAAGTGAAGTTCCACCTGGTGAGAAGACAAGGGACATAACTAAACCTGCATGCCCAGACAGAATAGCTGCCTGGCCACCAGTGATTGCATCAAGGATAATGATGTCCCCAGATGACAAACCAACTGCAATGGTGTTGTTCCCACATGAGAGGGTGTATGGGACTTGATCAAACTGAACTGTGCGAGAACATGTTCCCCATTCATCTGGGAGTCCCCTGACCACCTTAACTACTTGTAACAGCTCTGCAGCATAGCACTCATGAAGCCAGGATGAGGGAGGGCAGAGTGGAAGTGCAGAATGGTATATCTGGGAAGGAGACTCATGGATTGTGTCAAAGTGCTCTAATAGAAATCGTTGGCTATCATTGGTCCACTTGCAAGGAACTCCTGTCTGAATAAGTATAAGCACAGGTAGGCTTTGGCAGGTATTTTGCATATGACTTACCACCATGTACCATTGCTGGATGTCATTGAGGGCATAAACACCAATGTCAAGTTTCCCCAGGAGGCTGACGACCTCAATCCAATACAGAAAACAGGTTGCAAAGAATTCATTGATTGCACTGTGGACTTCCTCAACACCAGGGCCACTACTGGCACTCTTCACAAGATGGCTTGCCCAGAAGCAGCAGGCATACTTCAGTGCATCCCCAATGTAGGTAGTTCTTTGTGTAGGAAGATCCTCAACCTCACTAAGAATGGCATATTCATCCAATTGGCAGATATTTCTCTTCAACCTTCCCTTCATCACCTTGAGACATGAAAGCATGATTTCTCTGTGGTGGATTGGGGGGCTTATTGAGAACCTTGGGTCCATGCACCGTCCTGGATCCATGATGAAGTCAGGGAATGATTTGTGGAAGATGAGGGCTGGATCTTCCATGCTGTCTGGGATGAGCAGGAGAGAATGGAGGGTGCGCAAGGTGCTGTATATCCTAGATGATGTGCCACAGTTCCTGAGCAGGTCTGAGAGCGTGTTGATTGAGAGTGGATGGGAGATGAGTAACACTGCCCCAACCACCGATCTGAAATGCAAGCAAAAGTCTTCATCTCCATTACGGAGAGCCTGCCCCAGGACTTGGGTGTAGAGGATATCAATGCCTGACTTCCCTTCGTGAGAAGTGTCTTGCGGAAGTGATGTGATGAGGGCTAGCCTCTCGTTCGGTGGGTGGTATTGGGATCCAACAAACTTGATGACCGTGGAAGCGTAGATGAATAGGCCAGCCGCCTTCTTGCAGAGGGTGTCAATATCCTGCGGAGCTGGCCAACCCTCTATGAGATCGCAGTTGCTCCGGTTCTTGGGGATCTCTGCTAATCGGGTCTTCAGGAAGAGCTCGATGTCACTGTTCACCAAAGACCGCTCGACTTCGTGGAGCTTGAGCACGTCCGTGTGAGGCCGAAGTAGTTCCAGGCGAAATCCGGAGCGAATTCGAGGTTCCGGTCTGCCAGTGATGAAGAATTTAACAAAGGGGATCTTGTCGACATAGCGGGAAAGTACGGAGAGAAGCGCGGATGCAGGTTCCTCGTCTTGACACTCATCCAGGGCGTCGATGATGATCAGAGTATGGACCTGCGTCGCTTGTAATGGCTCGACGATGAGCTTCTCCATTTGGGAACAGAGGGTCTCCCGTTCTACATCGGGGTTCGCCTTCAAGATCGGAAGCAACTCCTCTCGGAAGGGCGGATATCGGCGAGCGAGTTGGAAGGCGAGGGTGGGGAATATGGATCGAAGGTTGCTCCTGTCGTCGAAATTCCTCGAACAGAAGAAGCTCGCTCCGAGTTTCCCGTCGGCGAAGCTCATCTCCGCAAACGTCTGGGCGATCGTCGATTTTCCGGTTCCGGCGAGGCCATTGAGCCAGAACACCCGTTTGTCTTGGTCATCGTTCAACCAGTTTTCGAGCTGGGAGAGGACATCTCTCCTGGTTCCCTTCATGCATCCCTGTCTGTCCCCGCAGAGGTGACCGGCGTCTGGAGTATGATACATCCCCTTGAGAAGGGCAACATCCGTACTGCTCTGCTTTCCAATTATTACACGCGAACAGATACTCGGCGACAGAGACTCACGATGAGGCGACAACTCTTGTCGAAGAGGTCCCGTTGCAACGACGTCTGACATAGATATTAGACCACGTTAGGTGGGGTGGGAGCAAGGACAATGAGGGCAAACCTGATATTCCATCATGGCGTCACGGATATTGTCGGCCAGTTCGCCAAGCTTGCCCACATCCTCTGCGCTGTTCAGGAACCGTGTGACCCTGCCTCGCTTTTCCAATGGGATGAGGTCTTGAAGGATAGTACCCAGTTTCCTATCGAGTCGCGCACATCAGACCGGCCATCGACCTTGGATATTATAGGGTTACCGTTTGAGGGTCTTCCTCCTCTTTTCCTCCTTGACCTCACCCTCGGGACCAGGCACACTCAGCGAGTCTGCAAGTCCTTCAACCCGGGGTATCAACGCTTCTATCGTTTGGCGACACGCTATCGTTTGCTGGGACGACTGTTAGCAGCTAAGATCTGGTGGTGAACGGGAAGTGGGCCATACGTCACAGGATTTCAGGATGGCTGAGAGGCCACCGGCAATAGACTTGAGGGGTGGAAAGACGTCCGAGGATTCCTTCACCATATTGATGGCTAACTTGGTGGTAGCATACGCGGTGGACTTCCAGTCGGATTTGTTCTCAGATACAGTACCTGGTTTGACGGTGTGATCTGAATATTCCGGGAGGGTGCTTTGGTTTCTTGCGGGAACGGACGGGGTTCGGTCGGAGATGGTTTGGGGGTCTGTTGCGTGAAAAGCGCGGTTAGATGGATGGTCTGGGATAGGGCTGCTTGCGTACCGTTTGATTCCTGATCGCGAGGGACCGAGGGACTAGACGTTGACAAAGCTGAGGTACCGATCCGAAGATCTGGAGTTGATTCCGAGCGACGTGGCATGGTCAGGTCTTCGGCGGAATCAATCTCGCTCCTGGCTTCGCTTTGCGCTCGATGGAGCTTTTTTGGTACACGGAGGAGCTTTCGCCACTTCATAACGTTGCTGGATGGGTGTTGACTGGTGTAGATGGCGGTACTGATAACAGACTGCTTGCCTCGTGACATTCATTCAATTCCGAGTCAACACTAAGCGCGGGGGCAAAGTTCCTCACACCGGCTTGATGTGTCCGTTACACTTACTAACACTCCTCCAGCCACTATTTACCCTCTGTATACAAGCTGTCGAACTCCCCGAATGTAGGCCCGGTGATGGTGTCAACGGCTCCCCTTCGTGCTTCAAGCTTCAGGACGCGCCCCGTGCATTGTATGCTAGATACTCATCCTAGACCTTTCTAAATTGAAAAGCTTGGAGTACCAAGTACGCGCTGAGATCAATCCAGACGAGAGGGTACGAGCGGCATGAATCCTCGTGATAGGTTGCGAACCTACATACATACATCGACGACGAGATGACGGAGAGATAGAGATACGTTACACAGTGTTACACTACAACGAACACAAACTGGAAAAGAAGTGAAGAAGATCGAATGGGGAGAGAGGGTACAAAAGTTGACACGGCGGATGGCAGCAGAAGGTCTCAAACCTAGAATTTCTTAGGTATCCCACTGGAAAACTGCAAGGGCTGTATGGTGGTGATGCGGAACAGTCGTAGACATGCGGCTGAGGAGGATATGGATAGAGATGCGAGGTGGCTTGAACAGAAAACTGCAGAGTTGATCATGTTCAACAGATTATTCGAAGCGATCGGTGGAAATCGGGAGTACCTACCAGACGATAGAGATACGCCAGATCTCAGTGGATGAACACCAGTTTCATGCAGCTCACGACGGTCGTCCAAGTGCTTGAAAGCGCCGTACTCTGGGCTGAAGATGGAGAGGAATCCTGGGGTAGGACCGACGAAGGGGTAGGAGAAGCGTAGAGCTCCTGATCGTCGAGAAGAGATGACCAAGCCTTCATGGTGAGTTGGAAGTGTACGGTTGAGAGATGAGGAGGGCGAAGGAGAGAGGACACAGGGAGAGAAGGCACGAGGTGGGAGTGTGCTTGAGCCTTGTGGCGGACTCTATGCGAACCCTTATATAACCTCCGGCATGTCCAGTAGTCGCCTGCAAGGCCCGCGCAGCTGACCTGCCTTGTTCGTCATTCCAACTACGATGCCGTCTTCTTTCTTCCGGTACTACGCGGATCTCAACGCCAAATCTTTGTTTCTCTCAGTGGAGCCAACCGTGATCTCCGCTTGCTAACCGAGGCGCCCATCGTCGGGAGACAATAGACGATCCAGCAAAAGTAAAACCTCGTAACGTCCCAGAACAATTGTAGATTCACGTCTAGTATACGCGTACGTGCATTCGGTCCTCTCTTTTGTTGTGTCCAGTCCACCCAGAGTCGCCCCGCAAACCTTGTCGCTGACGGTAACCCCATTTGAAAATTCCCCAGCACTCCTGCCTTCCTCCTTGTCCTGGATCCGGCATAGCGAACACCCGTCATCCTCGACACCCTCCCTGCCGGTCGATAGCCGGTAGACAGCCCCACTCAGGTTCTCGATAGGATGACGCTCGCCGCGTCTGCTCCACCGTTCACCCTTACCGTTTGCATCGACCTAAGAACCACGGGAGTTTCGATCGACTAATTGCAGTCTGATGATATCCTAGAATCTGACCTCCCGAACCAGACACATTCCATGCAAGCCGGCGGGTACGACCCATGACAGAGGATGGGGATCAAGTAGATACCGTAAGCAGCTCTGGAAGACGAATACTGTTATGGTAGAGGTCAGGAACCTTGCACCGGAAACTGGACGTAATCCCTGCCACCGCCAACCCTGAGCATAGTAGTACCTCGATAGAACTCGCAAAATGGGTGGAACCGAATACAACACCCCACCCGCAGTTGTATTCACCGGTATGCAGTATACGGGTGCGAGCGAATCCGACGCACTGCCAGTGTTGCAACCCACCTGAACCCCGCACACCGCAACCCTGGCCTTTCGTGAGAAAATGGTCCCTGGATAGACCTGAGATTCTAGTCGATTCGAGTCTTCCGACAACCCAGAAGTGTTGTCAATAAATGCCTCGAGATTGTGTCCGTCCAGTTTGGCAGAGGCTACCCCGTGGATAACGTCAGCGGCAATTTGAGCGCTCTTCTCCGTTACGGCCACGGCCTCAGCCTCATCCGCAACTTGCAATCGCGCCATTGCATACACCCCTCTGGTCCACTTTCAACCCGACACCACGCTCCACTGGTAAGCGCGACGTTGGGACGCCTGCTAGTATCCTACCTTCTACCGAATCGCTCAAACTTGGGCCGGGGGCTCGGATTAACTCCGATCCGAGGGGGTCTCGTGCTCTAGCACGCGCGCTCACCCCAATATATAACAAAGCCCAGCTGGTCAGGCTTCGAACGAGCTAACTAGAACGGAATTGGTCTGGATAACCTTATAACTTTCCCTTCTTTCTTGCCCGTGGGTCCTCAGGCCTCCTCAGTTGCCCCCCCTCTGACCGCACCCAGGATCTCGTCTCTTCAACCCACTATCCGTGATGAAAATCCGGGTGTTCGAGCATTGTGTAGATCCAAGAGTCCAGGATACTACGGCAAGCGATCCAAGAAGGAGGAACGGCGATCCATCGAATGCCCAATCGTCTTCTCCGGCCCTGGTGTCTCCTCTGCACCCACGATCGCAACCGTCTGGCTTAATCTACATCGGTTGGATAATCGTGGAGTGCATAAAACTGTTTTTCCTCTGATTCCGTCTCCAATGTCTTCCTCGGCTCGGGGTTATTCATATCGTCTGACCATACGGGGACTCACATGAGGTGCGTACGCTTTGGTCATTTTACGGGATGCGAGGCGGGTTAATATTACATACTCACACTCGTGTCCGTGAAACATCTCAGGTCCGGGCCGTCTCTGACTCTCATTACTTACGCGTTACCCGTCCATTCCACTTCCCGCGTCGACCCCAGCCCGCGTTTCGCTTTATTTCAAGGATCTACAGCCACAAGTAATGGTTATGACGATCCACCCCTCCATTCTGTAACACCACGCAATCCTCACGTGTGCCACGTTCCTCGATTTGCTCTCCTCTGTATCCTGTTCCTGGGTATGTGCGTCTCACACCGTCGTACTGTATCCTCACGCTACCAGGCTACCACCCTACGGCTGCCATTATGTACCTGCTTATCCCACTGTACCAGATGTAGCAATGTCCCATATTTTTTCGTTCGGTTCACCCGAGTTCTCGACCCCAATCTTCCAAATCCAATTCACAACAGCATCCACGGACGTCACCAACCGCTCTCCCATGCAGTCATGTATACTATTACGCTTATGTGTTATCACATCTTTGTACCCCATAATCGTCCACTTAGACCCTTCACATATTCTCCACGGCGTTGTGAAAGTGGAGCTGCCTGGCTCGGAGAGGCGAGCCGTGAAAGTAAGGCTGAAACGCTGCTAAAGTTAATCTGGAAAAAGCCGGCTTCGTCGACGACGAGTTTCACGGAGTATCCACGACGCCGTCGGTCGATATATCCCCATCATCTATAGTAGGCCGCCCACTTACGACCGGGCCCCTGGGCACGAAGAGGCGTCCGCAAAATCACTTTTTCACCAGGATCTGATAACACCGCGGACGCGAACTGGCCGGCCCCGTCCAACAACGTGGCTCGAGCCCATCCTGGATCATCCCGAAGTTCATATGCACGAGCGACCAGTTGGAACTTTGATTTCGAACCCCTCTCACCCGTGTGATGATGGGCCATGCTTTTTTTTCCTTGATGATCGTTGGAGCACTGAGGCGCTGGAGCGCGTCTGTCCCCTCGCACAATGGCAAATCTCAGTGATCACAGCTGCGTGAGAGTGCGGGGGGAGGGACCCGGTGACTCCCAGGGAATCCTCAGGCACAGATCCGAACCCGAACCCAGGCGCGGGGGCGGTCGACGCTGTGTCAGGACGCCCCAAATGGCCTAGTAACGCGATGTGCATCCTGCATGCCTGCGATCGATATATCGCAGCCAATGGATCTGTCTGGCCCTTCCAAGGGTGGTCAAGCGTGATTCGCAAGTTTCGTCGCCGTCGCGTCTTTGGCACAATCTCCATGATCGCCACCGATGAGCATGCACGGTGAGGGTTGACACGGACATTTCAGCCTCGTGAACCCAGGGGTACTACTTACTGACGCCGTCTCACACATTCCCGCGCAACATTTCGTAACTCGTTCTTGTAATGCCCGAGAACTAAAACAGCAGTTTTTAGACTCGGCGGTGCGTCCCAGACCTGAACAGACCAAGAAACGCCGAACCCTGTTCTCTTTTTTCTAAAAACAGCGATCTAAAAACAGTAGGTGAATTCAACAGCGCCGGAATGAGTTACTAACTGGCGCCCCCCCCAAGATACAAGATCCTCCTACCAGGGCTCCACGGCCGACGGTCCCACCCGCACGTTTGAAACCAACGCGTTCGTATTGCACATATCCCCGAAACGCATAGCTCCAAAACCCGGAGCGCTTTAGATCCTAAAAACCCAAATACGCGCAAGAAACCACCACATCACCCAGATCCCGGATCGACTACTTTTACAAGCAAAAAAAAAAAGACTCCGTGCATCCTTGATTTCCTCACCATCAGATCGGGCCTCTCCGTGATATTCATTGACTTTTGACGTCCGTGGAGGGCCTTCCGCCAAATCCCGGGAAGAGAGAGATCTGGTATCATCGATGGTGCATCGTGTATCCCAATCGCGAGCTAGATCTGTACGTACCTCGGTGAGTGCCCCCGGGTAAACCGGTGAACCTCGTTTTGCAATTGAACGACATGGGAAGTTCTCGCCCACATCATGTCTAACGAGATTGATCTCTTTCAAGTTGCACATTCGTTGATGACAGGTAGGGCAAAAAAACGTTTCCGTAAGATCTGGAGACTGCGAATTTCGGAACGAGATTCCGTACGCGAAAGCACAACCAGATCCGAGCTGGCCAGACACACCTTACTTCATCTCGAAGTGTGGTCAAACGGTCCCGCTGAGCAGACCTGCGGGTACGTATAGTAGTGGGATATATACGGTGATGGGGTGACAATAAAAACTAAGAGACTAACTACGTTCGTACAAAATCCGAGAGACTGCACAAAGAAAAGAAAAAAGTATACTAAGAAATATTCGAGAGGGACAAGAGAGATGGGGGGTAAGGGGTGCACTCAACGAAGTATACTGAGACAGAAAGAAAACGACATGAAAACTGGGCATGATCGAAAACGAGAACTTGCTTAGATTTGCTTGGGAAGATTGACGGTCTGGGGAAGCAATGGGTGATTACTGATGGTGTAGACATGAGTACATGTCAGGGAGGCAGGCTGAATGTGTGGGGTGGCATTGATTTGTTGCCATGTAGCTTCGAATACTGATGGTACGGGGTCGATGGGGACAAGGGTGGGGAGGCCGAGAATGCGTGCACTACGACGAATCGAACAGAACAGAGCATGATGGAAAGGATAGGTGGTGATGGTATATCAATTGTTGAGAAGGAACCGTCACGAAGGACGAGAGAGCGTGTGACGACGTGTGGGTATTCCAAGAATGATCGTTTGGAATGGGGGAATGACTGAACGTGGTTAGACACAGCATACACGCGGATAGAGATAGGCAGTTCGCAGATCGATCAAACAACAAGATCAGTCAAAATAGGGAACTAACAGGCGGCTGAGATGGTTGCAAAGCGGGTTTCTGTTGGTCGGGGAGGGGGGGTATGATTGCATGATGGATTATCGGGGGGATGGAATGTGCCGTACTGACGGGAACAAAATGCTTGGTCGAGAGGGGAGCGACAGGCACCGGAAATACGGAATCTTCGGTGCTGGTCCGAGCGATGAGAGACAGCCATCTTTCTAACCCTGGGGAGATTGGGGACCGGCGCGCAAAAATAGGCAGGGGTCCGAACGGGTAGGACGGAGGTAAATTTTCATCCCAATCCCCAAACAACGACGCCCAGTCCGGGAAGAGGGGTGATTTGTTCTATCGGATTAACTTCCCGTAATCCAACGCACTTTCCTTCCTAGCATCTCCTAGCTCCTTTTTGGGGAACGCACTCCAGAACCTGAGCGTTTCGTCCCCTGCACCAGTGACGATCGTCTCCCCGTCGGGGCTCATCGCCAGATACAACACTCGATGTGTGTGCCCGCTCAATGAGGCAACCATATCCAACGTCGGGTATTTCCATATGCATATCTGGTTCTGGGCCGTCGTCGAAGAGAACCCGTGTGTTGACACGAGTTCGTGCGAGGTCAAGGACCAGGTTAGGTTGCAGACCTAGATCCAGTTAGAACCCAAACCTTAAACGCAAAAACGGTAAGTGGATCGTGGCTTACCTGACTCCCAGTGTCCAATTCACTGAGCAACGTGCCCTGCGCCGTGTTTGTGTTCCAAAACCTAATGTGTTTGTCCTGCGTACCTCCACCCGTCGCCAGAATCCCTGGAACGTGGGGGTCCCAAGCGAGGGCCTTGACGGCTGCGGTGTGTTGGGTGAATCTATGCAGGGGCATCTCGCCAGGATCATCCCCCGCGGCCACCCCAGCGCCTACGCTCGAACTCGTTGACCCCGTTCTCGAATGCCCCAACGCCCCGCTTCCAGTTCCGTACGGCGAAGTCCCCCTGCCTCGAGCGGATCCTCGAAGATCCCATATGAACACCTTATTATCGTTCCCTCCGCTGGCCAGCAGCGACGAATTAGCCCCATCGTCGTTTGACCACCTCAGTCCGCAAACTTCCTGCCGATGCGCCGCGCACTTCTTGAACGGTCTTGAATCCCTTTCCCGGAAGTCCCGGTGATAGATCATCCGATCTCGAGAGCCCGAGCTCAGAACGGACCTATTCCACGAGATGGCACCGATACGTTGATTATGGGCCTGATTATAAGTCCGCAGGGGCTGAAGGGTGCTCGCGTCGTAAACGTGGAGGCGGCCAGCTAGCGTACCAACTGCTAGTGTCGATCCCTGAAATTGGAACCGTAGATCAGAAATCGCGTAAAAATCGCCCAAAAAAGTCACAGCTCACCTTCTGGACCCAGGCCACAGAACTGATTGTGTCGTTGCTGCCCGATAAATCGCATAGTTTCGACACAGCCGCTGTAGTTGCTGCCCACAAATACACGGCAGACCCCAGACCCACACCGAGCACATTGGTACTTGACCAATCGACAAGGTTCAGGTAGAAGTCGTCCGCGAGTTCCGGTGCATCTAATACCCGATACGGGGTCTTGCAAACGCTACGCAGTTTCCGTCTCGGACTTTCTAATAGTTGCCGGCTCTCAGCTCGTACGGGGCTCATCGAATAGGCATCGTCTCCTGTATTGTCTAACCGTCGCGAGGGCGTCGTGGAATTTGACCGGGAGGGGGAAGCATAGGAAAGCAGGCGTTTTCGTGTCGGAGTCGTGGGAGGTGCGGAGGAAGTGGATGCTCGGACTGGGGATGGGGCCCGATGGACCGGGGTTGTAACCTCGGAGTGTAGTACGGATGTGAAAATGGAATTAGCTTGTTCTGCGGTCGGTTCCAAGTTAGTTCAGCTCTCGATCGAAGGCCCGGCGGGACTGGGTTGGACGGAGATCAAAGAGGGGGAGACATACCTTTGAGAGCGTCGGATTCTGTGGGAATCAGTCTACTTTTCGACGGGGTAGATGGGCCACCTTCGTCTTTAAGATGGTAGGATGTGCGCATGTCGCCGGAATCACGGTTCGGAACGAAACGATCTCCGTACTCCTTGTCTCGCTCTCTCATGCTGTTCCGCCGGGGCCGGGGAGAGTCGGGAGTCGTTTCGGAGGTGGTAGAGAGCGTGCTGTCGAGAGAAGGAGTGGAGGCGTTGGATAGGCCGAAGATGGCATGGATTTTTGGACGGTTCCTTCGGTGACCGTCAGCATCTTCAATATCCTGTTGAGCGGCGCGGAGACGCTTTCCGAACGGAGAATTCTTGAGACCGGACATAGATGGAGGGGGGTGAGCGGCGATGGGGAGGGTCAGAGGACGGGTAGCATATGTGGTGGCTGTAATCGGCCAAGAGAAGTCGCGGGATCAAACAACGCGTCGCGTCGTCTTCGTTCAAGTTGTGCCCCTGCCCGACTGGCCGCAGAACAGGCAGAAATATTCCTCGCGGCTCTCCTGCTCTCCTCTCTCTCTCTCTTCCGCACGACGCGTAAAATCCACAGAATGCGGAATATCCGCGTTGACCGTGTTTGGTTCGGTTTTCAACATACACGTGCGCACGGACCACTCGCCCTGCCCTAAACTCACCGCCATAAAAAGGCGCGCCGGACAATTTTTGTTTCTTCAGATTATACTCAGCTAGGTACGGTGACCATAAGGATTTCCTCTCTCTGCCCCCCCTGCTCACACACCCTACAGGATCTATTTTATAGTTTCTAACTTGAGTCTCGCATGTTTAATCATGCCGCATTCTTCACATCCAGTAGATGACATCCACGTCCCCTCGTTTGACTGAGAACATGGCGGTGCCTTCGTGCACCGTCTCGAGGACGTTTGGTTATGTATTTTCAAGAGGTGCTTTTCAAGCCCTCTTGGATACTAGCCAGCGAGCGGGGCGTTTGTCTGATGGATGCCTTCTTTTTATTACTTGCACTCTCCAATAAACACGATTTCTGTCTACCTCTACGCATCATAAAATTTTCACTACACTCCGAGCGCCTCATCCAAAACCTCAATGAGTCGATCGACCTCTTCGATCGTGTTGTAATGAACCAACGAAATGCGGACTAAAGCATTGTTTACGTCCACCTTGGGTTTGAGCGTGTCCACCAAGGTGTATGCATAACAGTGACCATAGCGAATGCCCAGCTGCAGGACC
>Ga0307513_10006165_pt1 | contig 15723 bp, 16 predicted proteins | sample 15_EM_MG_FD_202174 | JGI IMG/M metagenome (GOLD analysis project Ga0307513, IMG submission 202174) | Populus trichocarpa ectomycorrhiza microbial communities from riparian zone in the Pacific Northwest, United States - 15_EM | ecosystem: Host-associated > Plants > Roots > Unclassified | place... | reverse complement strand
CATCGCCCGTGTTCTCGTCCCCGTCAGTCGCTTCGGGTTGGCGGCGATGTGGTTGTTTGCGGCGGGGGCGAAGCTTTACACGCTCGAAGAGTTCACTTTTAACCTGACGAATCTCGTGCGGGATAGTCTGGCGTCGCCGGTGGCGATCTCGGTCATCGCGGCGGAGATACTGGCCGCCGTGCTGCTGCTCGTCCCGCGCACGGCGCGACTCGGCGCGGCGTTGACGGCGGTGATGCTCGTCGGCTTCGCGCTCTACGGCCTCGTCTACGTTTACGTGTTGAAGGGCGAGCCGCTTGAATGCGGTTGCTTCGGCGGCATCATCGGCAGCCAACTCGGCGTCAAGACGGCGCTTAGGAATCTGTTGCTGCTCATGCCCGCCGCGCTCGTCTTCTTCGGCATGCCGCGCGTGCGTGGATTCAAGTAAGAGAGTCATGAGGCGGCGTCGCGGAAGTCGCGCGTCGCGTTGGTGAATGTGATGAGAGCGAGACTGAGAAATTTAACCCTGTTCGTCGTCGGCCTGATGATCGCGGGCGCGCCGCCTGTCGCGGGGCGCGGGGCATGGGACGGGCGCGCGGCGCAGACGATGGGCGCGCGCTTGGTTGAGACGGTGGAGGTGCGCGTCGGGCGGGAGGTCGCTGTTGCGGAGCGCAGGTTGAAGATCAAGTTCGTCGCCGTGCGCGAGGATTCGCGTTGCCCGGAGGGCGTGCAGTGCGTCTGGGCCGGCAACGCGCGGGTCGCTTTGAAGTTGACGAGGGCGCGGATGCGAGCCGCCACCGTCGAACTCAACACGACGACCGAGCCGCGCGAGATCACATACGCGAATTACACGATCAAGTTGACGAATCTCGCGCCGCGCCCGGTTCGGGATAGACAACCGAAGGCGCGCGACTACGTGGCGACGTTCGTCGTCTCTAAAAAAAATTGAACGCGCGTAAGTTGAACGCACAAAAGTTGAAGGTGCGAAAGTTGAAAGCTCGTTGGGGTTGATAGTCCGGCTACGCTCGTCTCATTCCCGTAAACAGTCTGGAGCAAAAATGGCGACACTTTCTTTCTGGGGCGGAGTCGGCACAGTGACCGGCTCGAAGTATTTGATTGAAGGTGCGCGCGGGCGCGTGCTCATCGACTGCGGGCTGTTTCAGGGTTTCAGAGAACTGCGCGAGCGCAACTGGCAAGACCCGCCCTTCGACGCCGCGAGCCTCGACGCCGTGCTCATCACCCATGCGCACATAGACCACACGGGCTATCTGCCGCGCCTCGTCTCGCTCGGCTTCAAAGGGCCGGTCTACTGTTCGCGCGGCACGTCCGAACTGCTCAAGATCATGCTCCCCGATTCCGCGCGCTTGCAGGAAGAGGAAGCTTCCTATCGCAACCGGCACAACCTCTCGCGCCACGCGCCCGCCCTCCCGCTCTACACCGAAGAGGACGCGCGCGCCACGCTCAAACTCATGCAGCCCCTGCCGAACACGGGCGAGTCGGTGGAAGTCGCGCCGGGCATCCGGGCGGGTTTTCGCATCGCGGGTCACATCCTCGGATCGAGTCTCGTGCTCGTCGAGATCGCCGACGCGGGCGACGACGGCAAGGGGCGCAGCGTCCTTTTCTCCGGCGACCTCGGCCACTACGACCAGCCGATCATACGCGACCCCGCCGCGCCGCCCGCCTGCGACTACATGCTCGTCGAATCAACTTACGGCGACCGCCTGCACGACCCCGTAGACCCGAAAGACGAACTCGCGCGCATCATCAACGAGACGGCGGAACGCGGCGGCGTCGTGCTCATCCCGGCCTTCGCCATCGGGCGCACGCAGGAGATGGTCTATCTCATCCGCGAACTCGAAGACGAGAAGCGTATCCCCGTCCTGCCCGTGCGCGTGGATTCGCCGATGGCCGCCGCCGCGACGCAGGTTTACAGTCGCCGCACCGAAGAACAGGACGAAGACTACGCGAGCATCCTCGCCCAACGCCGCCACCCTCTGCGCACTCACTCGATGGTCACGGCCTCTTCGCGCGAAGAGTCGAAGCGTCTGAACGAGGAGCGCGGCACGCGTATCATCATCTCCGCGTCGGGGATGATGACGGGCGGGCGCGTGCTCCACCACGCGCAACGCTTCCTGCCCGACGACAAATCAACCATCATCTTCGTCGGCTATCAGGCCGCCGGGACGATTGGCCGGAAAATTCTGGACGGCGCACGCGAAGTCAGCATCTTCAAAAACATGATCCCCGTGCGTTGCCACAAGGAACGCATCGGCGGCTTCTCCGCACACGCCGACTACGCGGAGGTCTTGCGGTGGCTCGAAGGGATGCCCGCCGCGCCGCGTCGCTCCTTCACCACGCACGGCGAACCCGAAGCCGCGCGCGCGATGGCCGGACACATCAGGGAGAGATTCGGGTGGCGAGTTGACGCGCCGGAGTACGGCGATGTGGTAGAACTTGAATGAGTCGAACGCATCCGGCGGAGTGAAATGGGGAAGAGATATGCTGTCGGGCAGTTTCAAACATCTTAAAATATTGCCGCTGGCCGATAAAGAGAGACGGAAGCTGAAGGAGTCGGCTCACAGCGAGACGAAACTCTACACGATTCCTTTCAGTTTATCCGCGCCGCCGCCGCCCGCGTGGTCTGAAATATTCAAGCTCGCGTGGTATCAGACCGGCAGCCACGTGCCCGTGCGGCTCGACAAGAACGTGCTGCAACTGACCTGCACGCTCGACGGCCTCCCATCCGTCTTTAACAACCTGAAAGCCGCCGTCGCCGCCACCAATGAAAAATACGACGCCAAACTCCGGCACGAAGCAGACGAGCAGGCCGCGACGCGCCTGCGGCAACAGGAAACAAAACGCACCGCCGAGCACGCCGTCGATGCCGCCCTCGACAAACTGGACTATTCGTAAACGTTTGAGGCTGCGTTAGCACGCTAAAGTCCGGTTCATCAGCGTGAAAGTGCGAATTTGCAGCGTAGAAGCGTGCGTTAGCACTGCGAAAGTATGAATTAACAACGCGAAAGTGTGAATTATCAGTGTAAAAGTGCGAATTTACGGGCGCGGGCGGTAATTCTGGATTCGCGCGGACGCCGTGCTATACTGCGCGGTCATTCCGAGTTAACTAAATAACACCTTGAGGAGCAGACACCTTTGAGCGTTCTGGTTGATAAAAACACGCGCCTTGTCGTGCAGGGCATCACGGGCAAAGAGGGCAGTTTCCACACGAAGCAGATGGTGGAGTACGGAACGAACGTCGTCGGCGGCGTGACTCCCGGCAAGGGCGGGACGATGCACGAGGGCGTCCCCGTCTTCAACACCGTCGCGGAGGCCGTCTCCGAGGCGGGCGCGAACGTCTCGATCATCTACGTGCCGCCGCCCTTTGCCGCCGACGCCATCCTCGAAGCCGCCGACGCCGGGATGCCGCTCGTCGTCTGCATCACGGAGGGCATCCCCGCGCTCGACATGGTGCGGGTGAAGCGTTTTCTCGAAAGCCGCAGCACGCGACTCATCGGGCCGAATTGCCCCGGCATCATCTCGCCCGGCAAGTGCAAGATCGGCATCATGCCCGGCCACATTCACAAGGAAGGAAGCGTCGGCGTCGTCTCGCGTTCCGGGACGTTGACGTATGAAGCCGTCGGGCAGTTGACCGCGCTCGGACTCGGACAATCCACCGCCATCGGCATCGGCGGCGACCCCATCGTCGGCACGACGCACACAGATGCGCTCGCGCTCTTTGAGGCCGACCCCGAAACGCAGGGCATCGTGATGATCGGCGAGATCGGCGGAACCGCCGAAGAGGAAGCCGCCGCCTACGCGAAAGAGCACGTCTCGAAACCCATCGTCGCCTTCATCGCCGGTCAGACCGCCCCGCCGGGACGCCGCATGGGTCACGCGGGCGCGATCATCGCGGGCGGCAAGGGCACTGCCGCCGAGAAGATGTCTGCGCTCGAAGCCGCCGGAATCCGCGTCGTTCACTCGCCCGCCGACATCGGCACGGCCATGCGCGACGCCCTCGGCGCGACGGCCTCCGCCTGATTGACGTGACAACCTGTGGTTGACGAAGATAGGTTATCGAGAGCCGAAGAGATTATCGCTAATCTCGCCGTGCTGGCACGCGACTCGAACAGGCGTTTAGACATTCTTGTCGAGTTGGCGCGCAGTCACGACGAGCGGATGGAAGCCCTCGTCGAGTTGGTGCGTAGTCACGACGAGCGGATGGACGGGCTGGAAGAAGCACAGGAAAACTCGGAACGCAAAATCGTCGCGCTCGCCGCCGCGCAAATTCGCACCGAAGAGGCGATGGCTAATCTGACGATTAAAATGGCCGAACTGACAACGCAGCACGCGCACACGGACCAGCGTCTCGACGCGCTCATAGACATCGTGCGCTAGTCGCGCAACGGCAAGCCGCCGCAAGAGAGTTGATCGGAAAACTGAGAAAGGTATCTTTTAGAGAACATGTCGGAACAAATCGGAAATCTTACTTTCGGAATCATCAAGCCCGATGCGGTGCGCAACGGGCGTGCGGGCAGCATCATCCAGAAGATCACGGACAGCGGTTTCAAACTGCGCGGGATGAAGTTGATTCGCATGACGCTCAAAGAGGCCGAAGGGTTTTACGCCGTACACGCCGAGCGCCCGTTCTTCGGCGAGTTGACCCAGTTCATGTCGAGCGCGCCCTGCATCGTGCTGGCGTTGGAGAAGGCGGGCGCGGTCAAAGCGTGGCGCGACCTGATGGGCGCGACCGACCCGGCCAAAGCCGACGAGGGGACGATCCGCAAAGAGTTTGCCACCTCCATCGGCGAAAACGCCGTCCACGGCTCGGACTCCGAAGAGAACGCGCGCATCGAGATCGCTTATTTCTTCAGTCAACTGGAATTGATTTGAAGAGCAAGAGGAGCTATCAGCCGTCAGCATACATCATACGGATTGGCTGAAAGCTGGCGGCTGATAGCTGATAGCTTAAGAGGTTTTTTATGTCCATCATCAGCGATGTCATCGAAAATACGAAAGCGATCATCAAGGGGATGAGCGTGACTTTCTCTTACATCCCGAAACAGAAGTGGACGGTGCAATACCCCGACGAGCCTGTGACGATGCAGCCGCGCTATCGCGGCCAGCACTTGCTGCACGTCGATGAACTGGGGCGCGAGAAGTGTGTGGCCTGTTTCCTGTGCGCGGCGGCCTGCCCGTCCGACTGCATCTACATCATCGCCGCCGACGACCCGCGCCCGCCGGAAGAGCGCACTGGCGTAGACGAGCGTTTCGCGCAGGTCTACAACATTGATTACGGGCGGTGCATCTTCTGCGGCTACTGCGTCGAGGCGTGCCCGAAGGACGCCATCACGCACGGCTACAACTTTGAACTCTCCGTTTACAATCGCGCCGATCTATTGAAGACCAAAGACGACCTGCTCATCACGAAGCAGAAGCAGTCGTCCAACTACCGCGTCGCCTTCGCCGACGAAGACGTGGATTCGGAATATAAAGAGGTCTGACGGAAATTTCCTGCAACCGACTTGAACTCGAAAGCCGTCGCGTGTTATTTGCACGCGACGGCTTTTCGGTAGTCAGCAGTCAGTATTCCGTGGCCGGTTGTCAGTAGCATGCAGCAATCACGCAAGTGGCTAAAGACGGATTTGCACAACTGACGACTGACCACTGACGACGGACAATGTAACGACGCATGAAACAGTTTCTGATTGAGACGCGGGAAGTTTCGAGGCATTACCAGATGGGCGCGACGACGGTCGTGGCGTTGGATCGCGTGTCGGTGACGGTCGAGGAAGGCGAGTTTGTGGCGTTGCTCGGCACGTCGGGGTCTGGTAAATCGACTTTGCTGAATTTGATCGGCGGGCTGGATCGTCCGAGCGAGGGCGAGGTGTTTTTTGACGGTCGCTCGCTCACGCCGTTCACGAAGCGCGAGATGGCGCGTTACCGCCGTCATTCGGTCGGGATGATCTTTCAGAATTTCAACCTCATCACGACGATGACCGCCGCCGAAAACGTGGAACTCGCGCTCGCCTTCGGCGGCCTCGCCGGACGCGACAGAGAGACACGCGCACGCGAACTGTTGGAGCGCGTCGGACTCGGCGAGCGCGCGGCGCATCGTCCTTCGGAGCTTTCGGGCGGCGAGCAGCAACGCGTCGCCATCGCCCGCGCGCTCGCCAACCGCCCGCGCGTGCTCCTCGCCGACGAGCCGACCGGCAACCTCGACTCGACCCGCGCACGCGAACTCCTCTCGCTTCTCAGAGAGATGGTCGCCGACGACAAATTGACCGTCCTCATGGTCACACACGACCGCGACCTCGCCGCCCGATTCGCCGACCGCACCATTCAGATGAGAGACGGAGCGGTGGAAACGATGAAGAATTGATTCATCGGTTCATTTCTTCATTGAATCAATGAACCGATGAACCGATGAATCAATTCTTCTTCATCCCTCAAACGTTCCCCGGAGGTAAGGGATTATGGCCGATGCTTCTCAGGTAATGACGATTGAGTCTCTGCGCTCCGTGCCGCTGTTCGCGTCGCTGGACGACCGTGCGGCGCGGACGTTGCGCGATCTGATGTCCGTGCGCGAAGTGCCGACGGGGACGCTGCTGTTCAAGATGGGCGACCCCGGCAACGCCATGTATCTGATCGAAGGCGGGCAGGTGCGCATCTACATCCACGACGGCGACGGCGAAAATCTGACGCTGGCCGAACTCGGCGACGGCGACTTCTTCGGCGAGATGGCGATCATCGACGGCAAGCCGCGTTCGGCCAACGCCGCCGTCACGGAGCAGGCGTGCCTCGCCGTGCTGGAGCGCGAAGATTTCCTGCGGTTCGTGCGCGGCAATCCGGACGTGGCTCTGGAGATGGTCAGCGCGATCTCCGAACGCCTGCGCCGCACGGACGAACTGTTGCGCCAACGCGTCTCGCGCAACGTCAACGAAGAGGACGAGGCGCGTCTGACGTGGGCTGATCACGTGGCCGACTCGCTCGCCGCGTTTGGCGGCAGTTGGAGATTCATCACCTACTCGGCAATTTTTCTGGTCCTCTGGATTCTCCTGAACACGGTGTTGAGCACGCGGCTCGACCCGTTTCCTTACGAGTTGCTCGGCCTGCTGCTCGGCGTCGTGGCGGGCGTGCAAGCGCCGATCATCATGATGTCGCAGAACCGTCAGGCGGAGAAGGAACGCCTGCGCGCCGACCTCGATTTCCAGATCAACTTAAAAAATGAACTCGCCATCTCGGAAGTCTTGCGCCGTCTCGACGTGCTCGAAAGCGAACGCCTGCCGCTCCTCTTCGCCGAACAAAAAACAATCATCACGGGCGCGAAGGCGCAGGCCATCACGAGCGAGGACGGGAAGCACCCGGCGGCTTGAAGCGTGGACGCGAGCGCAAACGCGAAAGGCGCGGGTCGGATTTTGGAGTTTGACACGAAGCGTCGTATCTTGGACGGGCAATAGTCGTATCTCAAAATTCGGTTGCCGGGTTACAAGTTTCGGAAGCGGGGGCGAAAGTTTGGTTCCGCGTCTGACTGTTCACACGCATGATCAAAGCAATTCTTTTCGACTTCAACGGCGTCGTCATCGACGACGAGCCGCTGCAACTCAAGGCCGCGCAAACCGCGCTTCAGGCCGAAGGCGTCACGCTCACCGAGCAGGATTATTACGACTCACTCGGCATGGACAACGCGACGTTTTTTCGCACCGCCTTCGCCCGCGCCGGGCGCGAGTACACGGACGAAGACCTGAACCGCGTGCTCGCGGAATGGACGAAACTCCACCACGAGTTGATTAGCGACGAGTTGCCTTTATTCCCCGGTGTCGTGACGTTCATCAAGTCGCTGGCGCGTCGCTACCCGCTCGCCGTCGTCAGCATGGCGCAGCGCGCGAGTATCGAATACGTCCTCGAACGCGCGGGACTGACAAAGGCTTTCACGGTCGTCGTCAGCGCCGAGGACGTGAGCGCGTGCAAGCCCGACCCGGCCTGCGTCAATCACGCGCTCGAAAAACTTAACGAGGCGCGTCGTAGCAGCGGGCAGCCCGCACTCGCGCCCGCCGAATGTCTCGTCATCGAAGATGCGCCGCCCGGCATCGTGGCCGCACGCGTCGCGGGGATGCGCACGCTCGGCGTCACCAACACCGTCACGGAAGCCGCCCTGCGCGCCGCCGGAGCGGATGTCGTCACCCACAGCCTCGCCGATTGGACGGACGACGCCGTGAGACACGTTTTCAGTGAACGCGGAAGCAGGAACGCGGAACGATGAACTGAAAATAGGTGTCTTTCGTTCCGCGTTCCGCGTTCCTATTTCCTCCTTTTTCTTATGACTCCTCAAGGTAAATTGTTGATGGTGGAAGCGCGGCGGCGTTTTGCACGGCTGGTGGCGCAGCCGGAGGCGTCTATCGAGTTGGCGCACGCGGCGTTGCTGGTGGCGGCGGAGGAGCGACCGGGGCTGGATGTCGAACATTATCGCGCGCGGTTGTACGAGTTGGGACTGACGGCGCGTGAGCGCATCGCGCAGGCGGGGGATGCGAACTCGATTGCCGCGCTCAATAAATTTATCTTTGAAGAGTTGGGCTTCGCAGGAAACCAGAGCGACTACTACGACCCGCGCAACAGTCTGCTGTCTGACGTGCTCGAACGGCGCACGGGGATTCCGATCACGCTCTCGGTGGTTTACATGGAAGTCGGGCGGCGCGCGGGTGTGCGCGTGGAGGGCATCGGGTTGCCCGGCCATTTCGTCGTGCGCGCGGAAGACGCGAACGGCGAGCCGGTGCTGGTTGATCCGTTCAACGGCAAAGTGGTTGACGCGGACGATTGTCAGGAGCGGCTCGACACGATCTACGGCGGGCAAGCGCCGCTCACAGACGCGCACCTCCAACCCGTCGCGACGCGCGAAATCCTCGCGCGCCTCCTGCGCAACCTGAAAGGCATCTACGCGCAGGCGGGACTCTATCAACGCGCGCTCTCCATCATCGAACGCATCCTGCTCGTCGCGCCCGGCGCGCTGGAGGAACGACGCGACCGTGGCGCGCTGCTCGCACAACTTGGCCGTTACTCCGAAGCCATCGTCGATGTGCAAGCCTATCTCACCGGCGCGCGCAACCCGCCCGACGCCGAACGCGTCACAGAGCAATTAAAGCAGATGCAATTACAACTGGCGAGGCTCAACTGAGTTTCAGGTTTCAGGTTTCAAGTTAAAGAACGAAGACCTCTCAGACTTGAAACCTGAAACCTGAAACCTGAAACTATTTCTTATGAAGTTTCTAGACATTCTCCGGCTCGCGTTGCGGAATCTGCGTGAGGCGCGTTTGCGCGCGGGGTTGACGACGCTTGGCGTCATCGTCGGCGTTTCGATGATCGTGACGATGATGTCGTTCGGGCTGGGCTTGCAGCGCAACGCCGTGCAGCGTTTCCGCGACCTCGACCTGTTCAACGAGATCACCGTGAGCGGGCGCAGCCTCGTCGGCCTCGTCTCGTCGGCGATGGGCGACAGGGGCGGCGACAGTGGCGAAGGGCGTCGCGGGCGGCGTGATCAGGGGGAGACGAATGATCCGGCGCGCAAGACGCCGGAACGCATGTTGACCGATGCCGCGCTCGCGGAGATCGCGCAACTGCCGGGCGTGGCGTCGGTCGAGCCGAACATAGAGTTGAGGACTTACGTGCGCGCCAACAAACGCGCGCTGCTGCGACAGGTGGGCGGCGCGCTCGTGCCCAACGGGGCGACGCGTTTCAAGACGTATCTCGCGGGACGGATGATCAGTTCGCCGGAAGCGGACGAGGCGGTGGTTGACGAGTCGTTTTTGCGCAGCTTCGGTTTCGAGAATCCGCAAGCCGCCGTGGGGCAGACGTTGGAATTGCTCGCGCCCGCCGGAGCGAGCGCGGAGAAGGCCAGCGGCAGGGAAGCGGCGGGCGAGAAAAAGAGTGCGAACACGGAGGGCGAAGCGGGCGCAAGAGACGGGGCAGGCGCAAAGGATGTGACGGGCGCGCAGGATGAACCGGGGCGGGGCATGGACGATGAAGGATTGAGTTTCTTCGGGTTGCCGCTGGAAGAAGAGTCGCCGGAAGACGACCCCGCGAGCGCGTTGGCGGCGCGGACGTTTCGCATCGTCGGCGTGTTGAAGTCGGAGGTGGAGGGCGGCGCGCAGGGCAGCCGGCAGTTTCGCGGCATGATGCCCGTCTCAAGCATCTACATCCCGCTGCCTGCGGCGCGTGCGTGGGCGGACAGGTATCGCAACTCGATCAGCGAGGTGGCGTTTCGTCTGGCGCGCGAGAGCGGCGTGCTCAAGGATGACGAGGCGGAAGGCTACGCGATGGCTATCGTGCGCGTCGCCGACCCGGACGTGTTGCCGGACGTGCAGCGGCGTCTGAACGAACTCGGCTTCAGTACTTTCTCCATCGTGGACCAGTTGAAGGAACTGCGCACGCTCTTTCTCATCCTCAACTCTGCGCTCGGACTGCTTGGCGGCATCTCCCTGCTCGTGGCCTCTTTCGGCATCGCCAACACGATGATCATGTCCATCCTCGAACGCACGCGCGAGATCGGCATCATGAAGGCCATCGGCGCGGAGGACAGGGAGATCAAACTGATCTTCTTCGTCGAGGCAGGCTTGATCGGTCTGATGGGCGGCGTGGCGGGCGCGCTCGCCGCGTGGGCGATTGACGCGGTGGCGAATCGCCTCGCCTACAAGTTCATACTCCAACCGCGCGGCGTCTCCTACGTAGACTTCTTCGCGTTGCCGCCCTACCTCTGGCTCGGCGCGATCCTCTTCGCCGTCGCCATCGCCATCCTCGCCGCCCTCTACCCCGCCGCACGCGCCGCGCGCATCGATCCGGTCAAAGCCCTCAGACACGATTGAAGAAAGGGATGAGAGATGAATCAAAGCAGCATTCAACCGAGGCGAGTGTTTCTCTGATTCATCCCTCCGACCTCAGCCCTTAACTTTACGCTATCGCGCCGCGACACCAACTGCACATGCGGTATTCCTCTTTGATGAAGAGGCCGATGAAGCAGAGCGGGAAGCAGATGATGAGGAGCGCGAAGAAGACGACCCAGCCCGCCGTGCCGATGCGTTTGGCGATGACGGGCGCGGCGTTTGAGTTGCAGTGGGGGCAGCGAAAGTTTGTTGGCGTGTGCGGCGGCGCGAAGGGTTGGAGGGGTGGGGGCGGCGGGTCTATCGCCCAGAGCGGCATCCCTGTGGAGTCGCTTTGCGGGGGCGGCGCATAGTCGGGCGGGCGCGGCGCGGATTGACTGTTTGAGGATAAGGCCGTGCCGCAGTAGCGACAGATGCGCACGATGTCGGCGTTCGGTTGGCCGCAGTTGTGGCAGAAGATCGTGGACATAAAGTTGCGAGGCGTCGTTTCAGCGGTCGCGCCTGTTGCGCCGCCTCGCTCAGGAGCAGAGCGGCGGATTCAGCACGGAGAACGTGCGGAAGATGCGCTCGGCTGTCTCGATGGCGGCGACCGTGAGCGCGAACTCGAAATTGGATGAGGCTTGAGGGAAGCAGGGCGGCAGACGGCGCAAACCGCCGAGGACGCCGCCGCCCACGGGGCGCAGGTGGACGCTGCCCTGATCCTTGAGTCTGCCCGTGACGGGTTCGACCACGATGTAGCGGATGGTCAGGTCTTCGAGGCGCGTGCGCCGCGCCATCGGATCGAGGTCGAACGAGTCGTTCTGTAGTTCGAGCCAGACGATGAAGGTTTTCGACTCGGGGTCTTTCGCGCGTTTGTTCACTTCGCCACGCGACATCTCGCCCCCGGAAGCAACCTGCAAACGCTTGCTGTCTTGCAGCCGCCGCCCCACCACGCCCGGCATATTATCAACCACGCCGAGCGCATAGCGCATGCCCGCCGACGGTGAACCAGCGACGAGCAGGGAAATCTTCTCCGGTTCGGGCGTGGGTTCTTTGACGGGCGCAGCCGTCTCGGTGGGCTTCGGCACGGGCGGGTCGCTCTTCGGCTTCGACACCCGACGCCCCGCCTGCGCATAACCCGCACCGACCGCCGCCAGCACCAGCAACGCACAACCAAAGACGACCGCGACGCCGCGCGTCGTAATCCTCCGGTTGCGATATGACAAATTTAATTGACGCATGACTATCTCACTTCCGTCGCAACTTTAACTCATCAAGTTTAGCTCGATGAAACTCAGGCTTTCGCGCCGAGCGGTTTGCCGCAGCGATTGCAAAACTTGGCCGACGGGTCGCGTTGCGCCGCGCCGCAGTTTTCACAGGCGTTGGCGCGTCTGAGGTCCGCGCCGCAGGTGGCGCAGAAGGCCGCGCCCGACATGTTGGTCGCGCCGCACGTCCCGCAACTGCCGGGGACCGGCGGCACATACCCGCCCGCCTTGCGCGAGATGTGCGCCTCGATAATCTTCCAGGAGTCTTCCGTCAGCCGGTGCTGCCAGTACGCGCCAAGCGCGGGGAGCGCGAGCAGCAGCCCCGCCGAGAGGATGACGGCGACCGCCGCCACCGCCGCCTTGTCCAACCACTTCTGCATCCCGATCTCGACGCGCGTGCCACCGTGCTCCGGCGTGATCTTGATCGTCAGCGCGGCGGAGAGTCCGGTCAGGTCGCGCAGCGTCCCGGACTTGCGCGCCTGCAACACGGCGGTCTGCGCCACCTGCATAGATTGCACTTCGTAGTCGCCCTCGTCGAACAGGCGACGCAACTCCGCGACCAAACTCTGCACATCAATCTCGACGCCCGGATAGTACCTGTTGTCCATATAAAAATTGCGGAAAGATGAAGGGGTAAAAGTTAAAGGTCGAATGGAAACCCGCGCCGATCTTTTTCTTTACCTTTCCCCCTGACCCTTTCCCCTTTCCCCTTCTTAACTTTGTTTAGCTTTGCCGCGCCTTTTCGCGTAAACTCATTCTACGCTCAAACGCGCCTGACAGTTCAACGTAGACGCGCAATCTTCCTTAGGAGTCACGACTACATGAAAACGCCCCTGCGCGCCCCGCTCGCGCTGTTTCTGACTATCAACTTTCTCGTCCCTGCCTTCGCCCCACGCGCCCACGCCCAAACAAACGCTCCCGCAACTACCGCGCTCGACGGCTTCACCGCCACTGAGTCGGCGACGGAGCGACAATTCGAAGAGCGTTTCCGCGCCGTGCCGCTCCCGGCTTCAGCGCGCGAACACCTGCGCACGCTCACGCGCGAACCGCACGTCGCGGGCACGCCCGAAGATTACCGCACCGCCGTCTACGTCCGCGACCAACTGCGCAAGTTCGGCATCAGCGCGGAACTCAGAGAATATCAAGTGCTGCTCCCGCAACCGAAAAGCCCGACGGTGCTCGAACTCGTCGCGCCGCGACGCGAGCGTCTCAAATTACAGGAAGCCGTCTTGCCGCAAGACCCTTCATCTTCGCATCAACGAATCATCCCACTCTTCAACGGCTACAGCGCGACGGGCGACGTGACCGCCCCGCTCGTCTACGTCAACTATGGTTTGCCGGACGACTATGCCGCGCTCAAAAAGATCAACGTGGATGTTAAGGGTAAGATCGTCATCGCGCGCTACGGTCGTTCGTTTCGCGGCGTGAAGGCGAAGGTGGCGGAAGAGAACGGCGCGGTCGGCCTCATCATCTACTCCGATCCCGCCGACGACGGCTACGCGCAGGGCGACGTTTACCCGAACGGCCCGTGGCGTCCGGAGACTTCGGCGCAGCGCGGCTCGGTCATGTACATCTTCCAGTATCCCGGCGACCCGCTCACGCCGGGCACGCCCGCCACGACCGGCACGACGCGTCTCAAGCAAGACGACCCGACGCTCAACATCCCGCGCATCCCCGTGCAGCCGATCTCCTACGGCGACGCGCGCCGCCTGCTCGAACCTCTGCGCGGAGCCGTGCGCCCCGACGGATTTCAGGGCGGCTTGCCGTTCCCTTATCACGTCGGCGGCACGGCGGACGTGCGCGTCCACCTGAAGACCGACATGGATTTTCAGGTCCGCACGATCTGGAACGTCATCGGTCGCATCGAGGGCGCGGAGGAACCGGATCGCTGGGTCGTGCTCGGCAATCACCGCGACGCTTGGACGTTCGGCGCGGTTGACCCGAACAGCGGCACGACCGCCATGCTCGAACTCGCGCGCGGCTTCGGCGAACTGCTCAAACAGAACTGGCGACCGCGCCGCACGATCATCCTCGGGAGTTGGGACGCGGAGGAACAGGGACTCATCGGCTCGACCGAATGGGTGGAAGAGAACGCCGCCGCGTTGAGATCGAATGCCGTCGCCTATCTCAACATGGACTCCGCCGTCTCCGGCGCGAACTTCGGCGCGTCGAGCGTGCCGACGCTCTGGAAACTCGTGCGCGGCGCGGCGCGCGACGTGCGCGACCCGAAGAGCGGAAAGTCTGTCTATCAGGCGTGGCAGGATCGCGTCCGCGAAGCGCGCCCCGAAGCGGAGTTGACCGACGCGGGCGCAGGCACGGACGCGCCCATCGCAGAGGCTCGCATCAGCGCGCTCGGTTCGGGTTCGGACTACACGCCCTTTCTTCAACACCTCGGCGTCCCCTCGCTCGACATGGGCTTCGGCGGCGACTACGGCGTCTATCATTCGACCTACGATTCCTTCAACTGGATGGAGAAATTCGGCGACCCCAATTTCGTCTACCACGTCGCCGCCGCGCAAATCTGGGGCACGATTGCGCTGCGGCTCGCCAACGCACGCGCGCTGCCCTTCGATTACGCGGACTACGCAACCGAACTCCGCGACTTCATCAACGAGACGCAGAAGACCGCCGCGCGGCGCAAACTCGCCGACGACTTCGACGGGAAAGCTTTGCTCGACGCCGTCAAAGATTTAAGCGACGAAGCGGCACGAGTGCAGTCTCGACGGAATCAACTGCTCGAAGAGATCGAATCACGCGTGCGCGTCGGTGACACGCAACCGCGCGCCCGGATGCCTCTCAAGCGCATCAACGACAGCCTCATCGCCGCCGAACGCGCTCTCACGGACGAACGCGGCCTGCGCAATCGCGTCTGGTACAAACATCAAATTTATGCGCCCGGTCTTTACACGGGCTACGCCGCGCAACCGCTGCCCGATCTGCGTCAGGCGATTGAAGACCGCAACACCACGAACGCACGCGAAGCCGCCGTGCGCATCACGGAAGCCATCCGCCGCGCGGTCGCAGTGTTGAAAGGCGGAAGGGAAAACTAGACGCGGGCGAGGCAGGTGAAGCAAAAGTTGAAGGCCGCCGGATAGTTGATCAATCCGGCGGCCTTCGACGTTGCGGTGACGTGCGCGAAGCGATCATGCGCGCTTCAGTTTTTCTTCTTCTCGTCCTTCTTCTCCGTCGCCGCTTCGGGCAGTTGCTTCGCCGCGTCGATGATCTCTTGCAGATTGTCGAGGGCTTGTTCGAGGGCTTCGCGTTCGTTTGCGGCAGCCGCGCCTGTGCGCAGCGGCGTGAGTTGGGGGAGGAAGCGCGCGGCGGCTCCGGCGAGATTTTTGAGCGCTTTCGGGACGAGGGAACTGCCTGGCGTGCGGACGGCCACGTCGTCTATGTTGTTGATGGCTTCGTCGAGGATGCGCGCGAGGTCGTGCAACAACTGGGCGCGCGTGCCCTTCGGGAGTTCGCCCCACTTCTCCAAATCTTTCTCCGTTGGAGTTTGCGCAGCCGCCCCATCGTTGACGACGGCGGCGACGCGCCGCTCGGCGATCTTGACGAAGAGCGAGATGCGCCGGTCGAGTTCCTGCGTGTCGCGTACCATGTCCGTTTCCTGCTCGGTCAGGTGCTCGCGCCGC
>Ga0307513_10006164_pt1 | contig 15723 bp, 18 predicted proteins | sample 15_EM_MG_FD_202174 | JGI IMG/M metagenome (GOLD analysis project Ga0307513, IMG submission 202174) | Populus trichocarpa ectomycorrhiza microbial communities from riparian zone in the Pacific Northwest, United States - 15_EM | ecosystem: Host-associated > Plants > Roots > Unclassified | place... | reverse complement strand
ATTCGACTAAGGAGTCGACTCCCAATGGACGACGCGTGCCTCATCTCCAAACTAGTCGGGACACCCCTCCCCCTCGTCGACATACCTGGCTCCCTACTCGAATCCAAGTCTTGAACCCCCATGGTGATGAGGCGATCCAAGATCCTGTCCCTCTTTGGCTGGGAGAATCGACGATCACTCTGGAGCCTGACAGTCTGGATGGAGGTTCCCCACAAGAAATCCTTGTTGTAGAGGTCATTCATGGGGTTGTCGAGATACGAATTACCCTCCCCATCCAGACGGTCGATGATACGGGTATTCTTGGGGTAGGGATCGATGACGTTGGCGCGAGAGACGTTCATCTCGGCGATACGATAGGTGTTCTGGGTGACGCGAGGCATGGTAATGTGAAGATGGGGAGATGAGAGAGTAAAACTAGGCTTGTTGGTTTTGGAAGACGAGCGGATGATGAGTTGGCACCCTAGGACGCCCCCTTTTATCCGCCTCTCCCAAACCAGGCCACGTCACCACGGTTGCCATCACTTCCCTTGACAACACAAGTGGTGCCACTCCTCCCTATTTTCTTATTGGTTATTCCCACGTTCCCCCATCAATCCCCCTGACGACAATGGTGTCACTTTCCTTTCTATTTTTCTATTGGACGTTCCCACGCTCCACAGTTCTTCTTGGTCATGAACAATTCTCACGGTTCATTTCCCTTTGTTCTTATTTTCCCACGACCCACTTTCACTCCGATCATGATATCATAACGTTCCCACGACCCACACTTACTCCAATTATGATCTCATGTCACAGTCACTTGTCACAGGCCACTCTGATAGTATATAAGGACTTCAGATAGCACTTGTATTCTTTAGTTTTGTTATTACAGGATTTCCTCTGCTTGAAGACGCTCTTCGGACAAGCTCAGAGACTTACTGCAAGAAATCAGACCTCAGATCTGCTCTCTTCCACTCTATCCCTCTTTTCCTCTATTACGCGCACCCACTGCCTCCTCGACCCATCGTCCAGCGTTGTGCAAGGCCCTGCCTCACCTCCCTTATCGGTTTGAAGACCTCTACCCACCTTAGTGGTTCATTGTTGTCTCTGTTAGCAAGGGCAAGCTACTCAAGAATCGGTTAGTGACTCGTATTGATGAGTCGTTTCCTGGAGTGGTCTCGGCGCAGAGTGGCCCTGACAGCAACGGACGAGGCAGAGTGGGAGCGGTTGGCCAAAATGAAGAAGGATATTGGTATACTCGAGGCCTTCTACACTGACGTCAAATCCCAGTGGGGTGATGCTGCATACCGAAACATCGGCCGTGTCAATTGGGCTCCCAAGATCTCCGTCGACGTCCAGGGTTACAAGTACACCAAGGACATTGGCACATTCGAGGTTGATGCGGTGAAGTTCAGGGCCCAGTTCAAGGGCAACGTCGTTGACTTAGGTGCATTTTGCCTCATCTTTCTCATCTTTACCTCGTCTTATAAAAACAACCTTCAGGAGACAAGTTTACTCCCGGGGAACTCACCGAAATGTTCTACCCTCAAAGCACCGGTAGGACAGTGTTCGAATTCCCCACAAATCGCCAGCTCAGGATCAATGGTTATCTCACACGCGAGCTCCTGAGTGTTCCCGAGTGTTTCGACGGCAATAACAAGCCATGTGTTATTGTCATGAAGGATGGTAACGCCACCGGCCTCACAGTTGGACGCTACGCTGGCCTGGAGGCCTACCTTTGCGATGAGCTCGGCGTCGAGTCCATCGAACTCGCCATCTATAACTATGATAGACGGTCTGGCCCGTTCTCCGACAAGGGCAACTCAGGCTCGCTCATCTTCAATGGCGAGGGTCGTATGGTTGGTATTCTCCACTCTGGGATGCAGAAAGGTAGTGACAGTCACATTACCTTCGCCACCCCCGCCTGGTGGGCCATTGAGCAACTCAAGCTCGAGTACCCACACGCCGACTTCGACCACACCACCTTCTAAACACAAACACCATTGTCGGCCATCTGCTCTCCCATCTCCCCGCTCCTTCTCCAGCAGTCCTATGAAAGTACTACTACTTCTACAGAGTTTTTGTATGTAGTGTCACGAACACGTGATCTGATTGATCAGATCAAACAGATCACTATTGAGATTCGTGACATAAAGGAAAGGAGGCAAAGCAAGATCGATTCATCGAAAGTACCAAATACAATCAATGTTTGCAACCACACTCTGAGTGGTCTTCCACAAGAAGGTCATGTAAAACATGACGAGGGTGATGTACACTACACGAGCAATACACGAATTGACCATCCTGTACTTGACAATAGGAACAACCAAACACGTTGTGCTCCAATTCAATCCCTTCCTGCAAAAGGATCCACCTCATTGCAGTCACTGCATCCTCTAGACCATCCCTCATCACCAAGTAATGGAAGTCCCTCAACACCACCTTCAAAGACTCCTCCTTGGTTAACCGAGCCAGACGGTCCCGTGTCTCCTGAGAACGAGGGAGGCAACGTTGCTGAGGATGAGGAGACCGATCCTCCTTGGAAGACGATGGTGAACCCCTCTTCTTGCGTCGGGTTCGGCGACGGTCCTGGCGCTGAGTGTAGGAAGGAGGGGGTGTAGTAGACGCTGTCGATGGGGGAAGGGGTAGGTCCGGATATGATTGAGGGGGACTGAGACTCAAGCGAAGGGAGGGAAGAGGGCGTCCTTGGTCCATCCGCTCCCTTAGAGTTAAACGACTCATCGACAACGTCGCATGAGCAAGCCCCTGTGGGAGGGACGATTCCGCATCCTGAGAGTTCTGCAATCTGACCAAACAAATGACCAATAGGTTCCCAATGAGTTTCCACGTAATGCATCAGCATCACGTGACACATTACTGACTGCATGTGAACATCGGCCAATCCCTTCGATAAAGCAATGACACTCTCTCTCAAGTGACCATTCTCTTCCTCCAACCCCTCGATGTGAGTCTCCATACGATGGAGACGGTCCTGATGGTCGTCAGTGATGGAAATCAAACCCGAATGAAGTTGACCAGCAACTTCCTCATTCATCCGCATAGCAATCACTTCCGAGATTACCTGAGGGAGCTCAGTAGGAGGGTGTTGATAAATGCGCTGACCAGCGCGATATGACAAATCAATCTATAAACATTGGTCAATCCCCTTGAACAAACCTCAAGAGACATCGCCCAGACGTACCAGTTCCTGAGGATCCGACGTGTAGAAGTCACTATTGTCCATACCCCAAACTTCGTTGAAAGAAGCGGAAGGAGTGGGGAAAACCAAGTTGATGGGCATGATGACTGGGGAAGAACTTTAAGAGGGGAGGAGTAGACGATTGATGGAGGGAAAGGAAAAGCGAACTGAGGAAAAAAACCAGCCATCACCCATTCATTAAATAGATGGTAAGAACCCTAACCCTGAAACACCGGATCTTAGATTCCATCAAACCCTTCCATCAAATATAACCTGATCAGTCCATAATTGGAGGGGAGTTTTAGATCCGGGGATTTCTCCCTGAAACGCCATCAGACTTCTCAGAAACACTGCCCATCAATGCGCAGCTCTCCCATCATATCAAACAGAAGGATGTTCCGTTTATCAATTGGAAATCAGAATATTCCAGAAGAATCATTCCAATGACTAAGTATGAGTCACGCCTAGTCATCAGTAAACGCTTCCAAGGGAAGGGTAGACTTAGCCACAGAAAGTAGTAAATCATGTGACCAGGATCTGGGAGTATATAAGAACGAGCCCCTCTGGCTCTCTTTTCCCCTTATCCTCAATCTTCTCTGTAACCCACTACTCCAACCAAGTAAGTTGGATACTCCAATAAACCGCTTTATCCTTTTACTTACATACTTAGCAGGAACTATTCCTGCTACTGTATGCTACTTCCCTCTCTTCCTAACCCCAATCTCGTCTCCCCTTTCCCTCTCCCTCCTATCGAAGACATAAGACCTTATTTGTGGAGTCAACGCTTGCTGACAAGCCTCAGTGTTAACCAGACCAGAGGCCAGCTCGTGCACTGTCCCTACTATAAGCCCTTTTCTTCATTAGATAGCGGAGCCCCTTCCCCACCTTTCCTCGCCACTGCCGATCACTATTTCGAGTGGCGATCTATATACACTAACACCCCACTTGCAGTCATCACCTTCATCGTTCACCCGGCTTTCTCTCAAGAGAAACCCCTCGTCCATATCCATCAACACCCCCTCTTCCTCTGTGAGTCACTTGTTGTTAGTTGGTGGGACTTTCCAACTGCTCTTCCTGGAGACGTCGTTGCCTGGTTACAAACCCAAGCCGATCTCTATCCTCAAGAGGAAAGTTTCTGGTTATTTTCACACACCCTTGCCGACTTTGTCGACAAATTCTGGAAGCCGGTCTTCCCTTACGACCACAGATCTCCTAATCTCCGTCCAGATCGAGCCCCACGTCTTCCCCTCACCCCAAACCACCCATCGCTTACTACACCTCTGGTGCCCAGCAATTAGTAAGCAGGCATCCAACCCTGACATGTAGTATTAAAATAAATACAGTCTCGAGTAGGGCGGTATCAGTGATTCTGAGACAACGAAACCGTAGCTTTGAAGAGTGGGGTTACCTTCCCCACCGAGAACTTTAACTTGGGCAGACAGGGTAGACAAGACCTGTCACCGGGTCAGGATGCAGCTGCCAGTCGCGATATCGTCTGGTAGAGTCTTATCTCTAATACTGTGTGGATAACTTGGAACAAACTTTCTGGTACCGCATAGCAACGTCCTGGCCCGGACTCCGATAGGACGTAGATACAACCGCTACATCCCTTATGCACCAATGCGAAAAGAGCACCTTGTTCGGTCTTTCGTGTGACCGATGTGTCTAGAATGGCTTTCCACCCAATACTTTCGGCAATGAGTCGTAGTTCGTATAGACAACTAATGTTCCGTACAACTGTACCTACGTTATGCATCGTTTAGAGGGGCATTCCTTGTACGGATTCGGCTCATAGACCATCTCCTCAACCAGCTCGTATATCCGGTCCAGCACATCCGAACAGATGTGAACCCCTCCACCGAACACCTCGAGCGAAAGGACCCGATTACCAGACGTTTGGTGGGTCAAGTAGGCAATTAAAGGATCCCAATTTTGATCATTCACCCAGACGTCCTCCAAACGCAGCCGTCGCAGGGAGGGGAGAAGTGTTTGGTCCGAGCCTGAGCACGACAGCAAGAATCCTTCCCGCAATTTGATTTTGGCAAGGTGCAAGTACTCGATATTAGGCATCTCGGCAAAAACACGCTCTGTTCCAGCCACCATGCGGTCCACTTTGAGACAGACGACTCTCTCTTGGGGAACGAGCGCGAGGGTGTCGATAAACCATCCTTCCTGCTCTTCTAGGGAAAATCCCTTGGACATCCCTACCCCGAACTTCACGCGCGGGAGTTCTTGTGGCGGCATTTCACCTGGGTCGTGGTGCCCAACACCGAGGGTGAAAACTTGAAGCGAAGACCGGTACGTGTCGGAGGAACTGAACACCCCAAGCCTGTTTTCAAACCTGGGATCACGTTGGAGGTAATCTCGTATATATGGCCTAATGGTTTCTTGTGCTTCCGCCAACTTGCAGTGATAGAAGTCCAGTACTACATCATCCATCCTTTCGGGGAGCTCCAGTCGGTAAAGGATCGGGAAGACGTGATTAAAGTCTCCCATCAACGCAAGCTGTTTCAGATGAGGTAGTGACACTGGACGTGTCGAGTCGTTTCTGCCGTCATCCCTGATCGCCAGCCACTCTAGCGCAAGGGACCGAATATTAGGATTCGAGGCGAGGAGTGAGAGTACTTGCGAGGTGGTCGGGATTACTGAGGGCGGGGACGTGTTACGGAAGGTGATTTTAAGGTTTACGAGCGCCATTGTGTGTGATTTCAGGTGGTCCCAGCATGAGATCTTAAAGTCGTTGAGGTAGAGATCTCGTAATTTCTGGAAATGGTGGCGGGCGAAGAAATCGGAAACGTCCACGCGACTCAACGTGATCGACTCTATGCTGCTATGTCTAATCCCTTCATCTTCGGGGGTCAATGAGGAAACGACGGCGGTTGCTGTTGAGCGATCCGCGCAAGAGGATGCGATGTGAACCTTCCGTATGGCATCACGCGCCGCGCGGTCCCTGAGCACGTCTCGTAGAATTTCGTCGAGAGGCCCGTCCTTGTGAGGGGGTCCACTCAGCACAAGGTCGACTGGGGCAGAGGTCCTAGAAAGAGGGTACCGTCGTCTCCAGTCTTCCAAAGTGTTGCCCCAGAAGCTCCACAGTTCCGGGGTGTCGCGTGCGACCCGGGACCAGTGGTAGCAAACAAGAAGGATGTTGTACGGATCCCTTCGTAACTCGAGAATGTAGTAGTTACCGGCCTTCGGCATGTCATTAAAATGAAAGATGCGTCCGAGGATTTCCGGAGGGATCCGCGCGACATTCAATAAGGAATTTCGAGAACGTTTGAGCCGCGTGAGTTCCGCCGCTGTTTCCTTGATCCGTTTGTCCAAGGCCAGGATGGAGTCTGCGTTGATCTCGTGGCCCATGTTGATGCTAGACCCGCATTAGATATCGTAGGTGCCTCGGAATGTCATTTCACTCACATTGACAAGTGCGTTTGTCTTCAAGTTTAGGAGACATGTCTCTCGGCGTGAGTTTGAGCTTGTGGCGGCAAGGAAAGGACGCGTTCTTGATATGAACTTCTGTTAGTACTATGATAACCACACAAAATGCATTCACTGGATGGGAATAAAAGACCTGCCTTAGTTATGTTGTTGAGCGGAGACGTTCAGTTCTAGGGGTTCCACGGCGGTGGTGGGAAACGCGATTCGGCATGTCGCGAGGCACCTTGTGCCGGTTGTAGGAAACCTCGCACTTACAATCCCGGGAATTCGTTACGACCTAGTTTGGCCCCGTCGGCTGTCCAGAAAATCGCTTCGTTTCTACGTACTATGGCCCTCGCGTTTACCCTATTGCTTCGAGGTTGTTTGCTGTGGTTAACCCTGAGTATCATCCGTGGCTAGTGACTAGTGATCCGTACTTTAATTGGTACGTTTCGCAAGGCAACTCACATCCAGGTGGGTCGCTGAAGGCTGTTGGTAGTCGTGTTACGAGTACAGCCTCCAGGGAGGTCCAGCGTCTTTGTGTCTGATGTCTCGCATGCTAAAACCGTCTCAGGAACTCCAGAACCGCTTCGATCCAACAGCGAGGCACCCACTAGGCCGTGTAGTTGGGGGTATAGTGTGCCCAAGGTTGGTAGCCACAAGCGGTGTCATCTACAACGCCCTCCACCCTTTGAACTTACCTGTGGACATCCAAAATGCCTGTGCGGAGTCCCTACTCACGGGTTCAGCGCTTTAACCGCCTGAGCTGCACACATGTGGGACTTCTCGAGGCTCGGCGTTCGCCACTCAAAGTGAGCCTGTGACAGCAGGTTCACAAAAGAGATGAAGGACGAGAAGGCAGGTTTGTTGGCTGCCGCCTTTACTGGTATCGTCCGGGATACATCTCGCGTTCCTTCGCGGGATCCTACGACAAGTAAGCCGTCGCAATCTTGCTCATGTTCACTTTCTTCTCTTGGATTAAAGCCCCGAAGACCGGAAGCGCTTTCTTCGGAGCCATCGCCGCCCTCTTCTACCCCTACATGGTCACTGCTTGGGGTACGGACTGACCTGGCTTACACCATGGGATCTTGTACCGAGCGCCAGCTAACCAATGCTTGACCGTCATTCTGTATAGATCTCTAATTCCTCGTGTTCCTCTTCCCTTTACTTTAAGGAACTCGGGGACGTGTGTGTATTTGTTATACCTACGCTCACGTAGGAACCTACTTCGCCGGCGTCGTAGTTCGATTGATGTTGACTCACGCCTCTTGTGTTTGTGTCGTCCCGCCGTTGCCTTAGACAGTTTTGGGCATATGTGGTGCAGTCGTGTAAAATAAAGTACAATAAACAAGTAACAGGAGATACGCATAGGAAAAACAAGTGAAGATGGGATCGTCAACATGTGTGTATGCCGTTCGGCTCCCGCATACCAAGTTAAAGCTCTCTCATGGACCAGAATGCCGTCGCATCGTTTAAGCAGGAAAGGATATCCTCTATGCTGGGTCGTGCGCCACGATCTTCCTGCCAGCATAGCTCGATGGTCCTCCACAGCTCGTTGCTGAACCCGAGACGTGTCGCCCCCTCTGGTTTCTTCGGTCGATCCCCCTCTGTGATCGCATTGATAACAAGAATATCTGACTCAATTTCAATGTAGGGACGGTGTCCGCATAGAACCTAGGGTACCGTTGATTAGCTGTGTAAGACCACGAATCGGTCCGCGTAAACGCCTACCTCGTACATGACCATCCCGAGGGCGTAGCAATCGGACTGCTTCGTTGGCCTATTATCTTCTGATTTCGGCATCCCGAACCTTTCCGGGTCCAACAATTCGGGGCTCATCCACCGGTATGTTCCCCCTTCAGTGAATGACACCAGTGTGTCATTTGAGATCAACGAGACTTGGGACGTCGCGGCAGATGCATAAGTCACAATGCCGGTGACAGTTGTAAGGCCGAAATCGGCGATGCACGCTCGCCGGTTCCCGTTGATAAGGATGTTCGCCTTCACAGATCAGTGAGGGGTGCGTAGATATATGGTTTGAAAGAATACATACTCCCTTCAAATCTCCATGAACAATGCGGAGATCGTGCATGTACTTCAAGCCGTTTGCAATATCAGTCAGCTGGACAATGGATCAGTCGTGCTACAGTTGGGGTCGGGTGCGGCACATACAAGCTCAATGCGGTTCACGTGTTGATCCCTCCTAACAAACTCGTTGATGTTCCCATTCTCCATCCACGCGGAAACCATCGCGAACCGCTGGTTACTCACTGTCACTCCGATTAGTGGTAAAATGTTCGGGTGTCGGAGGTGCTTCCAGGCCACCCCCTCTCGGCAGAATCTCTGTAACGTATTTATCCACATAGTCATGGTAGTGCAGGTAGGAGACTCACGCTGAGGATGAGATCCAGGTCACTTGTTATATATACACGCACGACCTTGATGGCCACCCGACGCCCTTTGTATGTACCCTGTGATACGTTGGCATAACCGCCGCTTGCGACTTCCGTGGAGCCTTCCGAACAGTCTGGGATGTGCATGGACTTCGGCATCACGCGGTGGCGGCTACACATTTTACAAAAATTATTGAACAACTTCAGTCGTTCCCGATCTGACAGGGCACGATTCTCCAATTGCTGCGACTCGCGTTAGCCTCGGGGGAGAGTAGGGGAGGTAGAAGGGCCTGCCTTATCCATTTCATTGACAATTCTCTCAATTTCCGGTTCCGGATCTCGTAGAAACTGGAATAGAGAAGTGATCCGTGGTAGGAATCCTCCACGTCGCTGTTGCCCTGGTTTAATATTCAGGACCTTTCGTTTCTTGTATTCTGAGCGTTTCTGTTACCTGATAAAAACACCTTTCGCACAGCGCGAACTTCCCATCGCTTCGTCGGGTCCTCGTTCCAACAGGTCACAACCATATCCCATACTCTGCGCTGCAACCATTGATTTGCATCTCGATTCCTTGGGCGCAGAGGTCGTTCCCCAGACTTAATGTGCGAAGCGACAGTGTGGTATTCATGAATCCCATCATATGGCAACACCCCCGTGAGGACCTGATAGTAATGGGTCAATTGCATCAAGTATTGCTTTGTTTCTTGGCAGAGGAGGGGCTTACCGTAAAGGAAGTCATCGCGAGGGAGTAAATATCACTTTCTTTTGAAGCGTAGTAAATATCATTGTCACTGTCAAACCGTTCTGGGGCCATATAACGTGCGGTTTTTAGCTTAAACATGCGGCGATGGACATTGGCGAGTACATTGGTGATCCCAAAGTCCCCGAGGCATGCATTGCCATCTCGAGTAATCAGGGTGTTGTCCTGGACGTACGAAGTATCAACATGCAGGTCAGCACACAGACCGTTCTGTTTCACCTACCGGAGCGATGCAGCCATGTAAAATATTTAGCCCGTGAAGATGTGAGAGGCCGTCGCAGACCCCTGTAAGCTGTTACCGACGTAGTCAGCAGCGTACCCCTATCAGTCACAATGGATGCGTGCCAGCATTAGCCGATCGGCATTCTGATTCTTTTGCGTGTACTGCACGATATTTCCATCTGGCATCCACGGGCTCATGATGCAAAGTGGAAAGAGCGTCTCCGAGATCTCAATGATGGGGAGTATGTTCGGATGGGAAAGGTACTTGTACTCCTCGGCTTCATGGCAATAGATCTGGCGCGAAACACGCTGAGTTTGACTCTGATTAAAAAAGGAGCCACGAACCCTTTTGATTTCCTTCGTCCAGTCCGTTCTCCGTGTCCGAATTACCTTGATGGATACCTGGTCCCCATGATGATTTCCCTTCCAACCCTTCCAAATTTCCACCAATCCAAGGGGCTCGAAGCCCGGTGACTCATCACACAGTTCCACATCGGGAAAGATTTGCGACCCACGGAGGAGGGCGTGGACATAAAGTCTGAACCATGCGAGGTGGTAGACCCGACCATGGGAATGACTGTCTATGCCCTAACCGCCGGCGGCTTCAGAGGGTGAGGGAAGGTTTGATGATGAAAAAATACCTTGTGGAACGTTTCCGCAAGTGCCGCCGCATCCTGTGGGGACAGGCTCGTTGGAGATCTTCCAACTCTTGAGGCCACTTCGGAGACCTTGTCTGCATAGTCCTTCTCCACTTGCCACTCTGGGTATGTCGGACACGGGACAAGGGATGTGCGCATGAAGTCTTTCCCCAGTCTGGTCATGTCCTCGCGACCAAGCGAGGCGAAGTCAACTAAATCATCCATTTATCAGCTACCGCAACTCGTGTTCGTGTAGGTTGATGGCTCACGCTCACGACATTCTGCAATATCCATGACTACCTGACCAAGTGGGAAGATCGCGCCGATGGGAAGAGAGGCTTCTGGTTAACTGTTGGCCTTGTAGGAAGAGTGTACCCGGAGACCGCGTGGTTCCCTCACTATGGCCATGACAGCTGCCTGGATCAGACACCGGCCCCGCAAATCGCGCAGTCTTCCGATAACTGGGCGCTTCCTCGAGAACTCTTCAATCACCCCTTCTACTACTTCAACCCGCTCTAGGTTTTCCCGTAAGCACCAGAATCGAGTGCCGTGTATCGTGTCCGTGAACCACGGTGGCGAGCTCAAAATTTTTTTGGCACGCAGATGCAAACCCACAGTCAAGGCCGCCAGGCAATAGAGCCAGCTACGAAGGCGACAAAGAGAATAGATGGAGGAAGGGTGGGGTCTTTGGACACAGCGCGATCACGTTTTCTTCCCTCCAGCACACTACGCGTCCGGGAAGTGGACAGAGTGTTCCTCAGGGGAATGGAGAAGAGGGTGGTGAGGAACGTCGGAATCCACCCGAACCTTTGATGAATTAAACTGGTCATCCGTACGATCCTTGCACGAATGCCGGTGACTAACCCTGGCGACCAGCGATCGTTCTGGTTTCATTCCCACCTTTCTCTTCCATTAACTGAATTGCTCGTTCGAGATGTGGTCGTGAGTGGACGAGGCCAGGACCTACAGTGCAACGCCACAAATCGTCGAGTCCCTACACTAGTTGTCCACTGGGTTCGTACTCCCTTTTCCGCATCTGGGGCTCGCCGGTTACTGATTACTTTCCCCACTATAGAGTTCGTCCGGCGACACGGGGCTTTGGTCCAGTATGAATAAACCCCAGTATAACGGTTTTCAAGAACCGTGTTCTTGTTCCGGATCGCTACACGAGATGGGTTCCCGCTTGCTTCCAATCTTGCGACCGCGGACTTGCTCAAACTCGCTTGGAAAATATTCGCGATTTGCGGCCCACTTGAGTGACTAAGATCACGAGGCTTGAATTCCAGGGTTAAGTTGGCAGTAAACGGAAGAGTGGGTCGTGCTGCGGTTCCTGTTGGCCTTTCCGTTGCCGATGCTGGGAAGAATCCGTCCAAATTTTCATTCCGCGGGTCTTTCGATTGCAAAATCCGTCCTTGGTGAAAAATCAAGTTGTTCACTATCTCGTTCTTTCTTTCTAGCGTGACGTAAATCCGAGTCCAGGTTACTGCCTTGGAGCAAGGTTTCTTGGCAAACGGCCTTCATTTCGAACTCGTAACATCGCAGGGACCTACCACGAAACCTAGTTCCTCAAGAATGGCGGTCGGGGTGGTGCGGAGGTGGGTGCGGTGCTCCGGCGATGACACGTCAACACCTCCGTGTGCACGCCATTGGATTCACAGGCGAGCCCATTGATTTTAGTTTCACCAGCTTCCCGATGAGTACGACGATAGCTGTGAACCCTCGAGATCGACGAGCGGCTGGCGCCCTCGCTTGCAATTGCCCTAGCACGGATGACGAGATTGTTCCCTGTTGCACTTTTGTTCTTGGTGCCGAGAACTTCGACTTGGGCAGACAGGGTAGACAAGACCTGTCATCGGGTCAGGACGCAGCTGCCAGTCGCGGTATCGCCTGGTAGAGTCTTATCTTGGCGTTCCGCAGCCTTTACGTTGGATAGAGAGCGGTAACGTCATTACGACCAGTTCATACCAGACCCGGATGGCGACCTTTATGGAATTTGAATACAATTCGCTGTTCCATTTGCACCACCACCGCGGTTTGGAAAGCACCAAGACTCGATTGAGGACACCCACTGATATGTTTACACTTGTTTTGATCCGTCCAACCCGGTACTGCGTGCGACGACCATGATTGACACCCTCCAGCTGGGATATCAATCACCACCACTCGCTGCGGAACGACCACTGTTCCTGATTAGCTGCGCACCGAGAGGCGCGTGGTCAACCATATACATATCACCAACGCTCCATCCAAGACATCCGCCGAGCCGAGGTCGCACGACACCCCACCAGCAACGCGACGATGAGAGGAACACTTCTAGCTATATTGACAGTGATTCTCGTGGTCATCGCTTCCCCCGCTTACGATGATCAAATCGCATTCAACGCGTTCCTGGGAGAGACCGTTTCCGTTCCGTCCGTGTTCGACAAGATTGGAGACAACGTGAACCAGTGGGCCCAGGATGGGCGGGACTTTATTCATCGTGATGGGTTAACTTGTGAGTCCTGCTGCCTGTCAGCGACTTGGTTGGCGAACTTACCCGTTCATTAGATGAGGTGGTCACGCACCCCGCGTTCAGTAACCATCGCCTCCGTATCACGGAACCCAAAATCTGTGACCCAAACGTGAAGCAATATTCGGGTTACTTCGACATTGCTGGCGGAAAGCACCTTTTCTTCTGGTTAGTCTTGATCATTCCAGGTTGTTCGACTGTTCATAACGCCGCTCCAAGGTTCTTCGAATCAAGGAACTCCCCGGAAACCTCAGACTTCGTATACTGGACAAATGGTGCGTATGCTTCAAACCTTGGCTGAAATTGCAACACTAAGCCTTTGTTCACTTCCAGGTGGACCGGGAGGATCGTCGCTCATTGGGTTACTGTTCGAAGTCGGACCATGCCGGATCGCGGGCGGCGGCAAGAACGTTACGCGGAACCCATACAGTTGGAACGAGAACTTTAATATCCTCTTTGTCGATCAACCCGTCGGCGTCGGGTTCTCCTACCAAGACGCGGATGGACCGAAAGTCGACAGGAGCTGGCAAGCGGGCGAAGACATGTACGCGTTCTTCCAACTCTTCTTCTCTCGCTTCCCCGAGTACGCCAATTCGGACTTCCATATGGCCGGGGAGAGCTATGGAGGAACCTACGTCCCGAATTCGGCCGCGGTCGTTCACAAACATAACAAGGCCCTGGAGATTCAACCCATCTCAGGGTTGAGGAAACTTAACCTGGCGTCAGTGGTACTTGCAAATGGGCTATCTGACCCATACGTACAGTTCGCCGCGTTTGGGGAGTGGTTGTGCGAAGGACCATACGCGATCTTCGAAGATCCGAACGACCCGCAGTGCAGATCTTGGAGACGCAAGGCTCAGATATGTTCCAAGTGGACGCAAGCGTGTTACACGTTTGGAACGAGATTTGTCTGCGGCAGTGCGGAGAAGTACTGCTGGGACAATTTCATTGTGTACTTTGGAAGTAAGCGCACGTACCCTCCTGGTACTATACTGGAAACGCTCAGTTGACTAATTCGCCACTTGTGCAGAGTTCCCGATTAACATGTACGACGTTCGCAAGTCATGCGACAGATCCCCCGACAAGGACGGTCCCTTATGCTATAAAGAGGCGGAGTGGATCCCGGTCTGGGCGAACAATGAGAACATCAAAAAAGAATTGGGGGCGAACCCAGCTATAACCTTTACGTCCATAAGCCCGAACGTCTCTCAGGATTTTCTCGCTTCGGGAGATTTGATGCATTACTCTGCTGGTCTCCTTACGGACCTGGTGAATGATGGCGTTCGACTTTTGGTTTATGCAGGTGATACCGGTAAGGCCCTGAGACTGCTGAACCCTTCCGTTCATGGGCTCAAATTCTGACAGATGCCGCCTGCAACGCCCTGGGTCAGTCGCGATGGGTTGAAAAGCTCCCTAGCGTTTTCCACCATGAATACAGCCAGACTCCTACCGTTGCTTGGAGGGTCAAATCGACCGGGGAGTTTGCGGGAACAGTGAGGACGGTCGGCGGGCATGGTACAACTGCCGGGAACATCACTTTTGTTACGATCCACGAAGCTGGCCACATGGTGCCCTACGACAAACCAGAAGAATCCTTCGTTCGTCCACACCCTCTTATTCCCCTATTTCTTTTTTTTCTGATGGAGTCGCTTGTTCTAGGACATGATCACTAGATGGGTAAAGAACATTCCACTTACGGACTGATCTTAAACCCACGGTACAGGCACATGTCTCCTCTGATCTTGTAACCATATACCAATGGATGATATGCTACGGTGTGTACAGAGTACACGGAATTACCGCGAGAAATGGTCTCATATGACAGGAACGGCACGAAGAATGAATGTCAGAGTCATCCTCTAATCGGTGCGAATCTGAGCAGTGCGGAGGCAAACCCCCAAATACCTTTGCAACCCTAATACAAACCGAATCACAACAAAATACGGGGCTTGAGTGTGTTAAAATCCGACCACTACCTGGGCGCCCTACTCTTGACGCGTGACGTTCAAAAACGTGCTGTCTATCTCGTTATTTCGAAATAAATGTGGTTATGAGCACGCGGACGTAAGATTTTTTTTTTCTTCGATAGACGAACGTTTCATCGGGGAAGAATTAATCGCCTAGATTCCAGAACACGTCTCCGGACATATCTCCCTACGGAGGGCTAATACAGCAGGATGAACCTTATGGGGTAGGTGGGTGTTATGTACTTCATTTACTACTTGTCCGCGGGTCTCGAGGCTACTGCCCCACCTCTTACATCCTCACGCAACTTGAGAGCCACGCTGCAAACAAGGCTAACCCAAACGAGGATTGGCCGATCAGTAGTCTCATGTCAATCGTGACGTCGGACGTTCCTGGGTCTCGTCTACCTCCTATGGGCTTGACTGACCGCACCTGTGACCCGTCCTTTGACTCCCAATCAGACCCCCCATAGTGTCGACCTCTACATGGGTGCAATGTGCATGTGGGTTCGCCCAGTTGGTCTTGGAATAAAGGATCAATTATCAGCGGCGTTCTCGTTTTGATCCATCACAAACTGGGTTATGGCAGTTCCCCCACCATCTCTGATACCTCCTGGTAGTTGCATGTGGTGTGTACGGTGCACA
>Ga0307513_10006163_pt1 | contig 15727 bp, 11 predicted proteins | sample 15_EM_MG_FD_202174 | JGI IMG/M metagenome (GOLD analysis project Ga0307513, IMG submission 202174) | Populus trichocarpa ectomycorrhiza microbial communities from riparian zone in the Pacific Northwest, United States - 15_EM | ecosystem: Host-associated > Plants > Roots > Unclassified | place... | reverse complement strand
GCCCCCCCGCCCCCCCCCCCCCCCCCCCCCCCTTTTCTGGCTTATCGTTTTGTCGCTTTGATCGCGTAGGATCATATTATGATACTTTGTAATTTACTTGCTGTGCTGTGATTTGATTTGCTTTGCTTTGCTTTGCTTGCTGGGGCTGGCGGGGAGGGAGGGGGATGGAGGGGGGCTGCTTGCTTCTCCGCTTGCTTGCTTGCTTGCTTGCTGAGCAAAGGTTCCCTCTTTCTTACCTGCATGACTAAACATGAGCCTCCGATATTATTGCAAATTGTGAAACGAATGGCGGAGCAGCAGCAGCTGTGGAGTGTTAATGCTGTATGATATGATACAGCGCAGCTATGGTAGGTGAGTGAGTGAGTGAGTGAGTGTATCATGCCTCGAGTCGTAGGTAGGATAGACTAACGCCAAGGCACTGTAAGGTGGAATCAGCAATCTAGACGATCAATCAATCAATCAACTGCGCTTGCTCCCTTCCCTGTCATGCCCTCCCTCTCTCCTGGTCCATTGCCCATGTACTGTGCTGTACCGTACCTATTTCTCCTTCCGCCAATCCTGAGTTCCCTGGTAAACAATAACATAACCGCAATTGCCTTGCATAAAAGATAGGCAAAGCAAAGGACCAGATAAAGTAATACGAAAACAACCACAATTGCAATACCGTAATAATAATATTAATAGCATAAAAATAATTAGTTTCTACAATAATATTACCAAGGGATGCGTCCCAAATTCTCCGCTGAGTCGCTGACCCATTGTTTACCAGAGCGGTTGTTAGCTGAGACCCCCCCCCCCCTCCCCCCTCCCTCCCCCGCTCAGCAAACGAGAATGAAAAGAAAAAAAGACCCGGATGCCCGGTATTCGCTCGGTGATCCCACTGACCCAAAATAGACCTCCTCCTCATCGCATCTCCGATTACCAAGCTCATCCCTTCCTCTCGGAGCTGTTTCGATATTCGAACATTTTTTCCCTGAGGGAATTAAAACAAAACAAAACAAAAAGGCACGGAAGAAGAGATAGATCATAGGGTTGCGGGCAATTTGCCAAGTCATAGGGATATGGTATGGAGGAGTGAGGATCCAGCCCCGACTTAAGCAAAAGACAAAGCGAATGAAACAAAAACAGCGAGCGAGGTCCGACACCATGGGCATCTGATTGTCTTGCATCTTGACTGGATGCAGAGCGGTAGTCTGAGATCCAATGAATCCGGCCTGGTGGGGCGCAAGGTGGGAAGGCAAGGTCCGTAAACCGTTACCAGGACGGGTTGAAGGGGGGAGGGGACGGAGAAGAGCACAGATTGTCGGTACGATACGCGCAGGCAGACGAGTGGACTGGGATCACCCATCGAGGGAAACGAGCCCGCTCATCCTCAACTCTCCGACTCCATCTCACAAGAAAACAAATGTGCCAGTGCTCAAAGTCACAGCGCAAAACGAAAACGAATAAAGAGAGGCAAGGGGTGAAGAGGAGGGGAAAAACAAAATAAAGAAAAAAAAGGCGAGAAATCCTCAAAGCCAAAAGGAAAAAAAAAGGGGCCAGTGAAGCAAAAGAAGAAAAAATAAAACAAGGGCAAAGACCCAAAAAAACCACGTTTTTCAATCCTGAAACGAAACACGACAGGCTTACTGTCTAAGGCGAGTTTACTCATTCTAGGGTACCGACGGCAGACCAAGGAAAAGAAGCCTGGCAGCGTTTGATAGTCTCATGATTCACGTCAGATGCTGAAATTGAGCGCGAGGCTGGGCAAGAGACCGTCCGGCCAGTGGAAACTCGGGGGAAATCAGCGAGTGACTAGGAGAGAAGAGGGAGAATCCATTAAAAAACCGGGTCCAATTTCGAAGGGAACCGCCTTCTTGGGACACAGGAATACTCAAGAATAGTCTGACCGTTCTGCCCGCCATCCCCTTATCGTAAAAGTGTGGGGTGTGATGGTAGGGGACCCTTGATACACTGTAACACCTATCCTCGAATGCGATGAATTGTCCTCTCTCTCCGGGGCAATCCTTTCTTCATGATTTTTCCTTTCTTTTTCTTTTTTCTTTTTTCCTTTTTGATGTCCGTTCCCCCAGGCTACAGTAGGCGAATTTATTTTATTTTATTTTTCCCAGACAATCGTTCTCCCCTTCCTCCCCCATCCCGTAATCCTTCTTCCGCCCCCCTGGATTCCCGGCATCGCAACGAAGCGAAAGCCACCGGAAGAATCAATCAATCCATTGGAACATTCGACATACCGTTCATTCCACCCACACCACAGACCCTCCCTTTCCTCGCCCCCCCCCCCCGGCGTGCGAGAAAATCGCTAACCACGGCATACTTCTCTCGGCAGCATGGAATATTCCTGTAGAATGAGAATTCCCAGGAACCAATTGAGCGCACCACCACCCAGCCCAAAAGGGGAAGAGGGAGGTCGGGGAAAGCGGACGGGTGGATAGGAACGAGAAAAGAAAAAAAGAAATAGGAAAAGTAATTATGGTAATCGATGTGCGAGAAATCGGCAGTGAAGGAAGCATATGATAATCATCGATGCCAACTTCTTCCTCTCCCCTTCTCGTACGAGGCCTACAGTTACCGCACTCCACCGTGCGTGCTTCTCTGTACGTCAAACCCACAGTAACTGTGCTCGAGCAGATTAGGACAAGGCTAGGGAGTGGTAGGGAGCAGGGAAAACTCTCAGTGGTTCTGAGGGCACGAGCAACCGGAGGAGGAGGGAAGGGGAGGGAAGGCAATGGTGGTATCATAGGTATCATAGGTAGGTAGGCATGATAGCAGAACGCACGCTTTCGCTCAACTCTTCCTGCGCAAGCACGGTGACGGTGGCACTGGAGGACTGCTTTTCCCCTGATAGATGCAACTACACACAATGATCATTAACTCACTGCGCAAGCCAAGTTTGATAGACCCAATTACCGATCACCACGGGTCTGTCTCAGATCATCTTAGTATCCGCAGTTTCCTTCTTATCGATTCGGGTCCCAGCTAGCAAGGACGAAGTCAGCCCCAAACCAGTGGGATTACGGTTAAAACGAACAACGGGGGGCGAAGGAGTCCAGTACTGCCGCTGCGCTACCGTGCAATGCCCTACTAGGGGCACTGCTGTACAGTAAGAGAGTGGTGAAAGGGGTTAGAGAGGGGGGGGCTAACAGCAACGACCTAACTCTTGTCCCTACGAGTACTCCTCTTCCCCCCCTCCTTCACGGAGTCAGGTTTTTATTTGACTGCGGACCCTTAAGCAATCAGCAATTAGGTCGTTAGGGAACCAGTTCTTTAGGAAAATCAACCGAGACTGGGGCTCGCGACCCGGGTCCAAAGAGGGGTGAGAGAAAGGAAGAGAGGGTACAGCACTGGTACTCGGCTTTGTGGGAGGATGAACGAGGATTGACTTATGATACTACACCAAGAGAGATAGCAATTTTGTGTCCTTTCGAAAATCCTTCCCCCAACCAATCATGGGATTGACTGCGCTGCACTTTAATTGACCTATTGAATTTGATTGGCTGCGAGCTGTATCGAATCGGACCCAATTGACCAATTTAGCCCCAATGCCCTCAGTATCCACAATACTTTCTCTTTTTTCCCCTTGGTCCCATTCTCCTCTTTTTCTCGACTGGTTTCCTTTTTTCCTTTTCCTTTCGCAGCCGCACCACAACCCCACCCCCCCTTCCTATGTCATGTCCCTGGTGATGGATGTAACGAGCCTGCAAGTAACGGGATTGGCTGAGTCCATGTTAACAAGCTTCTCTCCCACGTGACCACTCTTCCGACTTGTTAGAGTTTGTTGGTTTTGTTTTTTCTCTCCTGGAGTACCGTACCGTATCAGAGTATGATATGATACTGCACAACGCAACCACTCCTAGCCCTATCTTATCGTGCCCTAGGGTGCCGGGGCGCTTGAGATGAACTCTCACCACGACCAAAAATCCAACAACAACGAACGGGGGCTCCAACAAGAACAACAAAACAACAAAATGCCTGGAGAAAATTAATCTCTGGATGGAGATACTTAAAATTGGCTCCTCTTCGGTCCCGTGAACTCAGCCTTTTCCTATAAAAGATGGTATTATACTTGTGTTTTTTTCCTTCTTTTTTTCTCTCTTCTATATGGATTACTAAGCAAAAAATCAGATGAACCATAGGATGAGTATTTGGCGTCCTCCGGCAGCATATACCATCTACAACTCGTCAACAAACAAAAAAGAAAAGTGTGCACGGAGATGATATCATTATTATTAGGAACTGTTAGCCGTTTGTCTATCTATCTACCGTTCGTTAGCACGGCATAGTTGCAAATACCGGTCCGATTAGTGTCATTGGATACCCGCTAAGTCGCTTAATTAAGAATAGATAGATAGTCACAAAACATCACATCACATCACACGAAATCACCCCTTCCCCCCCCGCCAAGCATCGCACATTTATAGTACAAACACAATTCTCGCTCGCTCAAACTCTCACAATGTTTTCTTTCCTCCCTTCCTCCCTCCTTCAATTCGTTCGGAACAAACGAGAGAGAAAGGATGTACTGTGAATTGATTGAATCCCGGTACCCCCCCCCCCCCTTCTACTTGTCCCTCGGGTCTTACCTCAATCGCATCCGGAGGAAACACTTAAATCTTGCAGATACGCACTGCACGAGTATAGGGTAGAGAGCGCGCTATACATTGCAGCAACATATGTGCTGTCCAGCAAACCCTACTAGGCACTCATCGTCATAATCGTCGTCATGGTAGTATTATAGCTGGCTAAATAAATCTAGGGCAAGGAGATGCGAGAAGGAAGAAAAAGAAGAAAAAGAAAAGAAACAAAATAATTAAATGCTATTGTGATAATAAGTCTACTCCAGAACGAGCGAGCAAACAAGCGAGCAAACACCAACTTCCCCCCAATTCTTCTTCCTACTCTTCCTCCACCCCCACCACACACCACGGCCACCGGTCAGTCAGCCAGTCAGCCAGCCAGCCGGTCAATCAGTCAGTCCAGAAACGAAAAATGAGGCTCCTTTCCACACACACCCCTATCATTGGTCGCAATTGTCGTGATAGCCAACTTAACCGGGTGTCGTAGAAATTTACGTACGATAAATAGATAGAGATATATAGAGAGAGGGGGGGGTAAAAGTAATAATAGTATATACGTACGGTAGTGCGAGACGAACTATCGATTGTTGGCGGGGTGGGGGGGTGGAGGAAGGGACATATGAAAAAGTCCCGAGTAACACTTTCATGTATCATAACTGACTGTATTATTGTGCTGTGCTGTACTGTACACCAACCACACCCATGGACAAGGCGAATAAAACTAAACTTAACTAAACTTTTTTTTTGGCATGTTCCCCAGGTTCTCTCCAGTCTTCCCCCTCCGCGAGAGATGGGGTTGGGGAATTGGGGATGTAGAAGAGAGGAGGAGGGAATTGCAAGAGAAGGTCAAGAGAGAGGGAAAAAGAAAAAAACCATTGTGCTATTGGGTTGCATAATTGCATCGCTCAAGGGTTTGCCCTTGTTTCTTCGCTTCCCTCTTTCCTTTCCTTCCTTTCCGACTCTTTGCATTTTCCGCTTAGGTAAAGAGCCGATCACCCATGCTCAGTATGAACCAGGTACCATATTACTATCTGTGCTCGTGCGATACAGTACATTACAGCACGACACCTCTATCTTCACCAGGTGCATGGATGCATTTTACACTACATTATCTTATTACCTTTTTTTTCCTCTTCTCACAACTCGATTACCACACGCTGCCTTAATTTCCGCCGACATACCCCTGAGGTTTGTGCTGGCGTGCCAGATACACCTCAACATATTTAATCAAACGTCTCGAAATTTCTTGGCCAATTGGAAGTCCGAACAAACACCATCCATCGTGAATCAAGAAAAGCATACTGGTATGGTTTAGCATGATGCGCCAAACAAGATAATGCGTTAACGGGATGACCGCTTGCGGGACTAGGAGTGTAGAACCTCGGGCATTCGTATTTCCCGATAATTTCTTTAGGTACACCACTATGGAGACGCATCTTCGGGCGGCCGAGATGGGAGAGAAAAACGCATCAACTTATGCGCTAGCTTGCAGAATTGAGCAAAAGAAATCACAAATCTCCTGCCCAAAATTTCAGTGCCTAATAACACCTTTCCCTTACAGAAAAAAACCTTGCACCTTGGTATCTTCGATTGACACCACCCAAACAAATGAAACCTATGACCATCGACCAGCTTCAATCATGGATGTGAAACCATCCCGCCATTCCACGTCATGTGGTTCCCATCCATGTACAAAACAGCATGAGATTGCACGGAAACAAAGAAAAAAATATAGCACGAAAAACGTTGAGGAAAAAAAGAGCGAGCAATGGGAAAGAAGAAAACCCGAAAGACAACCCACCAAATGGTACAAGTACCAAACGCCTACCTAACCCACCCAATAGGAAAGAAAAAGAGAACCGTATTTTCTGTGCACGATGGTTTTTTGTTTTTTGGAAACATAAACCCTAGGAAGCACGGCAGAGCATGCTGGTGTCCTTTTAGAACGAGTGGGTACCATGCGAGACCTCAAGCCCTCCGTAACTATCTCCCGGATCAGAAAAGCTTCCAGATGAAGTCTTCCCAATGGAGCACGGAAGGGAGTCGAAGATAATTGGACTACTGGTATCATTTGTTTCCGTCTTGGATTCGGAATCATCATCCCCATCCTCCTGGACAGTCTCCAATTGATCGATGGCAGTCGAGGGTCTCCAATGAGGGGCTTCCCAATCCCCAGGCTTACCAGAACCAGATTGAGGGATTGCCGGACTATAACGATTGTTAATAAACTCATGTTATATGAGTGGACTAGGGAATCATACAAAGTTAAAGTGTTCTCAGGGCCGCTAGCGGGCCAAACCCTATTGTTGGACTGTGCATTTTGGTGTGGAATAGAGTAGCAGCTATTAACAATGCTATTATATTCGTTCGAACGGAATTGCCTCTTCTTTGTGGTGGTAGCCTTGAGACGTTTTTGGGCACTGGTGTCGGCGTAGCGGACTTGTAGCGGGATTTGTTCCTCGCCAACAAGCTTCCCATGAAAGTTGCGGATGATCTCGTCGCAGATTGAACGATCCTCAAATCTAGTCTCATCAGATGATGCGCATTCTGCTGGAATACGTAGGAGTTACCTTGCAAATCCTACACCACGACTATTTCCCTCCGGATCTCTCAAGATCCTATTAGAAACAACAGTGTACCCTGAAAAAATATCTTGCATAGTCTAGATTTTGAATCAGCATCTGCATAGCTCACTCGGTCACTCGATCACTCACTTTTTCATTCATGGAACGAGGAAGGTTTGACACATAGACATTTGTAGAGTTAGGGTCAGCTAATGTCTTAAGACGAGCATTAAACGATTCCTAGATTGCTAGGTTAGTAAACAACCAAGGCAAACACACTCGGGAAGATAAGCTACCCTGGCAAACCCAGCTTCATATTTCGAGCTAACTAACCCACGGATGCAGTCCTCAGCTTCATCGGTATTTTCGTAGCGGGCAAAGCCGTACCTAAGAAAATTTTAGTAGGAGAAGCACAAGTGACGAAGGGAAGTTCGTTGCATTACCCTTTGCACGTTCCATGATCAGTGTCCATGATCGCCTTATGGGATACGACTGTGCCAAAACGACAGGTCATCTCATAAAGTTTATCATCGTCGGTATCTGGAGGTAATCCACGAATATAAACATTGGTCGTATGGGTAGGATTATCTAGAGCTTGACTGACATTCCTCGCCGATTCAGGAGAGAAGAGAGCTAGAATTGGGGTAGGGAGTGGAGGGCCAGCTAATAGAAGCGCTTCGACGGATTTTTTCTCGTGTGGAGTAACCGGCTGTCCATAGACAACATCGTTACTGCCACTATTAGAGGCCACCATAGGATGGGTTTCTTCAACAATGATCGGCCCTGCATCGGTCCGCACAGAGGCCATGAAAGGCGTCGTTGGACTCTCGGAAGCCGCTGAGGAAGACCAAGAACTACGTCGTTGCTCTAATTGAGGGACTGGATTGGCAGCCAGTGCCTGAGCACCTCCGTGGTAGCTATTAGCATGAGGGGGGGTTGGTGGAAGTAACTGAGCACCATAGAACTCTGGACCAGGAGTTACCTGGTATCCATACGGAACTCCCGAGTGAGGAGGAGTAGGAGGTGGAGAATTGGCGTATCCTGGCTGAGGATAAACTGCTATTGCTCCTGGAACAGGCCAGCTAGGGTGGGGATAATAGTAATAGGATAGCTGGTCAGGCCCGTGATTGTACACAGGTCTATAATTAGGGCTTGGAGTACCTATGGGATAAAATTGGGGATGAGGGCCCATAGGGCCAGGATATGGAATTCCACCTGGCATCATCTGTCCGTAATGGGGCGGTTGGATAGGAATCTGGTGAGGATGCCCAGGAACATGACGATAAGTGTTTTTTGAATGAGCCATGTAAGGAGTATTCGCGTGCTGCTTATAAGCTTCGGGTGAGTTCCCAGAAGAGTTGGAAAGCACAGTTTTTTGACTGGTTGCCATTATTCTTGTTTTTTTCCAAGTTAGTGATTAGATAAGAGATGAGGGCAGCTCGAAGGGTTGCTAACCTTGTAGACTAAATTGTTAAGAGCTTAAAGTTGAGCAGGAGAAATCCACCTTTATCCCGAGCTTCAGCGGGACTGTTTCTTATCAGCATATTTGAGGAAATGATATTTGGTTCGGCAAAACCTACTAAAGTGAGATGAATTGAAAGAGGAAGAGATGTTTTTTTGTGCAAATTTCAGAGCTGATGAAGAAGTGTTGAAGAGAAAGTGCGAGATAGTAATCGACTATCCCGCTGTAAGAACAAAAGCTCAAGCAAGGGAAAGGCGAGAGATGTATCCCGTCCGAGACAATTAGATGAAAGATGAATTGGATGAGATGAAAGCAGAAGGGCTGTGATAGGATGCACGAGAGAAAGGAGATGGCTTGAAGGATGACTGGGGATTGGAGCAAAAGAAATAAGCTGGTAAACTTCGGGGGAGTGGCGGGGTTTTAAAGAAACTTGCCACAACAGGATAGGAGAAGAGAGGGAAAGGAGGGATAGAACAGGCAGGGTAGAATTAGCAAGGTAGGTTTGTGCTGTGTGCTGAGGAGGGTTGGCGTGGGTGTGGTTGAGCAAAGGTTAGTACAGTACGCAAGTAACGGCGGGTGGGTGGATGGGATACCGTAGAAAGAGAGAAAGAGAGAGAGCGAGCAAGCCCATAACTAATAATTTCACAGAGCTAGACTACGGGTGCGGGTGCAAACCCTCACACCACACTGGCGGATTTGCGGCTGGTGCCCGGAAAGCTTCAGTGGATCCGCTGGATTGGTCTGAGGCCTTTGTGATTCGAGAGCCAAAAGTGATATATTCTCCCTCGTACTTGTATGGTACGCTTTGGGTGAACAAAATGAGAAAAAACAAAAGCACCAAGCTCCAAGGAGAAAAATCCCCCGACTCGGCTGCTTCCGCCTGGTGACACGCAGCTACTGCAAACCACAGTCGCAGTTGAGTACCAAACCTCCTCGATCATTGCCAGTAGTGCACTATTCTTTGAAATATCTGGTCATCGCGGAAGTTTGTCTTAAGTCAAACAATCGAGTACCAACGAAATTCCCTTGCTTTCCAAAACATTCACTGATTCAACCCTTTTGCTCAGGATATGATCTCAGCTAGCTGAATTGGACCCTTCGGCGCAAATTCCAATGAATCCTGGGCATGCAGAACGAGCCAGTGGCGTTGGAAATGGCAGTATCTTGGGCTCAACTCACCTATTGGTCTAGGTTATCTCTTCCAGTGATTGTTCCCCCACACCCACCCATCGCTTGGACGCAATACAATCGATAGTACGAGTACCTGAATACGCCGTTCACACCACCTAATCTGTCGACCGAAACACTGGCGGGGTTGTCTCGGGCCGAGCACTCCTCCGTTATTGACAAAAAATAAATCTAGGGGGTTTGTACGAAATGGCTGCTACTTCAGAGAGGGACTTTTTCGGTGGTACAATACAATACGATACCGTACAGTACTAGTACAAGCTGCGGTTGATTCACTCGTTCAATCCCATCCGCGGAACTATGCAGCGAGACCGACGGAAGCAGAAAGGTACCCGTCAGTTTCCCTGTTTACGACCTGAAGAATAGTGCAGGAAAAACAAACTCAGTGCTCTCATCTGACAGCAAATCGATACAGATGTCTAGGATTCCCTGCAAGTCTCTGTGAGCACTAGAGGGGAAGTGAGGCGAAGCTAGAAGATTAGGGTAACAGCACCGGTATTATGCCCACTGCGAATATGCCGATAGGTTGGATAGCTCTTTTTGTTTCGGTTCGAGGGTGGGGTATGCATCGATGGAAGTGTGGTTAAAGGAAGATGTCTAGCCCAATAACTAATTGCTTTTTTCTCCCGCTAGATACCCATAGCTTCAGGGATCAGCGCCGAGGGAGGGCGTCTTTCACCACACAAGCGGTTACGCGACCCAGGGAAGATAGAGTAAAATCAGAAAGAAAAACTCTTCTCTCTACCACAGTGCCTCGCAGGATTTGCTAGAAGGTGCCGAGGAGGGATGTGGCTTCCGGTATGACGGACGCGGCTTTCCTCGGGCTGTTAGCTGTTGACTGTTCCAGCATCATCCTGCACTGTACAAGGAACAATCCTGTTCCTGTGCAATGTTTGTGCGAGAGACATATTGCGCAACGTCAGAGCACAGCAGCTGACCAACTACCGTAGTTGGTTGAGCCAGGTTGCGGACTGAGGCTTGATGGCATTGATTGGAAGGGGCCACGGATGAAGAGTACACCCGGGAACGGGGGACAATGCACGGCCATTGAAACTCCATAGAAATCATGTTTCAGCTTCAATATCTCTTGGTGGAGGGTATGTGGGAGAACGATCTTACAAAACTGGATTCCCTCCAATGGATGCCCCTAAATACCAAGATAGGTTCTCTGTGCACACGGTGCTGAAATAACCCGATTCCGTCAAGGAATGTTTCCTCTAACCTCATCAACATGACCATGCACACTGCATACTATCGCATATATGGACTCCATACATATCACCACCTCTCCGAAGTCTTAATTTGGCGTGGTGAGAAAAAACTTTCAGTTTGGCAGCTCTTGCTCCATGTCAGGGCTGCCTAAATTAAGGTGAAGTGTTTACCAAAGGAATCTCCCTTTTTCGATGAGGTTACTCCAGACTAGCGAGGGATGATCTTGGCGATTTAGCATTTGTTTGGTGGTATAAAATCGGCTAGCTCAATTCCCCGCGTTAGGGGTGGCACCCCCACGCAACGGCAGTCTGGATTTTGCGCCCGACACGGACGCGAGTCGCTTTCCGCGACAGCGCTAAGCAAAGATTCAGCACACATCATGACTCCCTACAATTTCATGATTTCGATCGCATCAGGACTGCAAGTGTCACAATAAGGAGGAAAACGATGAATTCTGTACGGCACCGATTCACCGGTCTAGAATCACTTGCATTCGCTCTTTTCCGGCGTTTTGATCAGACAAACTTAGGGGCCAAGGGGAAAGATCTACTTCCGTCTCATCGCCAGAATCTTAGAGGAGCAAAGAAGCCAAGTCTGCAAGCGATTTCACCTAGATCACGTGTAAGGGTAGGAATGTTTTTGCCTCAGTTACAAAACCAGATCCCGGGGTTTTGAGGCTGGCAAGCCTGCGACAGGGAGTGGATCGCTTAATCGCATTTTGGGACGTGCGCATAAGCTTGCCCAACCCGACCGCATGGGCCAGTTGAAGATCCCCGACATCCTCGAGTAACATTTGTTCACGGATGTCTTAGCTGCTGATAGTCGAGGAAATTCTCGGACAAGGACTCGAGTAGGCGGAAAAGTACCCTTGCTTCTGCCTCTCGCTGCACGAAGCCCTGAAATGATGTTATGAACAAGGGGAAAGGGAGGGGGCTGCTCTCGCGTATACGTTCAGTTGGCTCGAAATTCGGCAAATTTGCTCAGAGCAAAGATGATAAAGCGGTGAAGGAGATGAACCCCCAAACATATTCCGGATAGCGTGGGGTGGATACTCCTCATGGGGGCCTCAGAAAGGCTTGGTGGAGAACCGTATCATACTACTGACACTGTGAGGGTCACGAGAGAGGAGACTTGCTGCAACCCAGCCAGCGGCAAGAGAGAAAAGAAAAGAAATAGAGCGGGCCAAAAGGGTAAGCGGGGATAATCTCACGGGAGGGGAGTCCTCTTGAGACGAGAAACTTACGGCCCATCCGGCCTTTCGGGTTCGGGTTACTCTTCGATGTGAGCAGAAAAAGCAACACCAAAAACTCATGAATGAAGCCTCAATCAGCGCCCTGTCAGAGCTTGGGGCTTAATGGCCTCACAATCCCGCCCTGGGCATCACGGGCGATTCTGGACAAAGTCCTTCCGGGCTTCCTAGATTTTCCTAAATTCTTGACAAAATTCATAGAATCAAACTGTGTGTGCTCGGTGTTTCGGTATCTGGTTGCTGAAGAATCCCTCTGATAAGAAAGGGAGGAGGTAAATTTTCTCCCTTCGCTTTTTTTAAATTGGTTTTAGTAAAATCAAACCTATCACTACTGACCAGGATGAGCACCTTGCCGCTGAAGTGCGGCACCTCCGATAGTGTATTGTCAAGTGTGGGAGTACAAGAATCTGAAATGAGCCCAACCTTGCTGTACCGAACCCGAGAGCCTAGCGTGCGGAATCTAAATAAGTGGTAGTGGGTATGGGAACAGTGGGCTGGTATCATCAGTGCCCATAATCTATCATAGGCTGTCACTCATGCAATGAGCGATTGAATAGGGAGAGCACGGTACCCGACACTCCCATAAACAAAAATAGAGCTTTTCGTTTATTAACTGCCAGTGTGCGGCCCAGCACCAACAAGGGGGGAAAAGACTGGGTTTCAGTTTTGGTTCTTGACTCCTCTTGGAATTCGTACCAGTAGTAGCCCAAGTGAAGGCACTCAAATATCGATGCGCCTTCTTGTACTGCACTTTCAAGTACTCCATCTACAGCATACACGGAAAAGCAATCGAATTGTGGGGAGGGAAGTGATGGTGCAGTGCGAGTTACAAGAACGGCGATATTTTTATAGTCACGAGGACTATTTCAAGAGGGGAGGCATTTCACTTTGTACCAAGTACAAGCGGAACTCCTCGAATGCCGTACTGCACGGTGCAGAAAAAAAAGACAGCATTATTATGATACCTGTCAATATGCGGAATCCTTCAGGAGGGACTCGTCCCAAGAAAGAAGTGGCCGGAAACAGGAGGGTATATTTTGTATGGGGGCCCAGATACGCACAGATATTTTACCATGTTGTATTTCTCTAATCCCTGTTTCCGGGTACTGCTTGCCTGGGACGAGTACTCGAGTACGACCCATGAGAGTGAAACATTCGGGTTACTGGGTATGAGATTCGCTAAGGGACCAGGCCTATCCATGATATTGTCATGCCTGCACCACTCATCAAGAGCTTTTTCTTCTTCTCTCGCTTCATTTTTCCTCTCCCATTCAGATCTTCTATTTCTCTCCTAATCATTTGAAATGGTTTCCGAGAGGAAGAAGAGAACCTCATTCCTAACAAAACCAGTCTCCCTCAAGGGAGGAATCAAACTTGTGTGAAGCCATCCAAAAGAAAAACAAAAAACAAAAAACAAAAAAAGGCCAGAATCGGGAAACCGTTCGTGCCCGACCCATTTTTCCTTTCCTCGCACCAGCCCGGTGGGTTCCCCCTCCCTCCCACCGCCGACCCCAGCAGTGCGGTTCATGGGAGGTAAGGAACTGGGACGACGACGGGGCCAGCAAGATTGCTTTTTTCTTCTTCTTCCTTCCACTCTTCCCACCCATTCAACCTCCTCCCTTACTTTTTTTTTTTTGCTTGTCTCTCCCACCTCTCTCCCGCTTTTCCTCCTTCCTTTTTTTGACTTCGGCACCCGTTTGGCCGTCTGCCAGAAATGAGATGTGTGGGTCCTTTCCTTCCTTCTCCCTCCTTTCCCTAATTTGATCCTGACTTTTGGGGACAATTACGACACAGTGGTAATGATGATGATGGTAATAATAACAATAATTATAATAATAAAAAAGTCAGGTTTGGTCCATGACACCGACAGACGTTGATATATCGTTTACCGAACCGTACCGCACCAGTGCCATGCTCACAGAATTGACGGGTGGGAATGAAGGGACGAGAGGGGCAAAGGAGACATGCAGCATCTCCCTGGCTGTGTAGCGTGGGGTCACGCAGACCGAGGAGGAGGCAAGGAACCAAGGAAAGGAGGGGGGGGTGTGGGAGAGGGGTGTCTATGCGAGTCGAGAACAGACAAGCTCACTGCCGATACTGCCATACGGTATATCACACAAAGAGTATCCTATCCGTTATCATATCACACTTCACCTTCGAACTCCCCCCTCCTTCTCAAGAAAGTCAACCCAAACCGAATCACTCTAACGAATTGTGACTGATCCAAGGACCCCTCTACGAGTACCAACACTCCAGATCTGGGAATACTATTTTTGTACTAAATAGCCCATCCCTCGATCCAGGGAAGGGCAGACATTGTTCTGCCCTCTCTTGCCTCCATTCGTTCATAAACCCAGCCACGTTATGCATGTGGTGCGAAATCCGGTTAGGGCTTTGGGCGAGATGGCTAGATCATGTCGTACCTGCGGCATCTTGTTTCTTGGTTCTTGATTGATGGTTTTTCTTGACAGTCACTTTCGTGCATTTATCTCATCTCGTGTGTGCCTTGTTTTGTCTTGACTCTTCCTCCCTCCCTCCCTTACTTCCTTGGATGTGATACTTGTAATACCGTATTAGATAACATTGATTAGTTGCGCTTACTAGCAAACTCTAATGACAGAGGCACAAACCCACAATACCTATCGACAAGTGCAGTTAACGCCCAGAGCATACCCCTCCCTCCCCCTCTCACTCTTCCCCACTTGCTCGTTTGCGCTCGGGTACTAGTACGGTCCGCTTACCCCTCCACCCCCGCAAAAAGAACAAATGAAAAGAACCATAATTCTGACATGCCAGCCACTTTATTACCATGATCCAACGAATTAAGGTTGGCGGCTGGGCACTTAACTAGCCTGCTATGATAGCTCGCTACTCGTACGAGTACATAGCTTAGCTAGCATACCGTGGCTACCGCGCTGCCGTTGGCACCGCGCCGGGCCGATCTTATCCCTTAAGCTGTTGAGACATTCAGTCCGGATTGAAATGTGTAGCACTAACCGATTTAAGTATTGATCTGATGCACGTGATATCAAGAAACATACTCGTACATGTAGAAGAAACTAGGAAAGAAGGCAGCAATGATCCAAAATCTAACCATGAAACTCAAAAAAACATTCTCGACAAAGTGCATAATCACACTCTTGACAGCCCATATAAACCTGTTTGATACGGGTAACCTGGCTAGTCCCACCTGACTTTTTCCATCTGCAGAGTAGGCATCGGGAACGGGTTGGTCTTTGCTCGTAATGGTGTTCATTAGGTGGTGGAAACGGGATGGGGAGAGGACGGGGGGTATTTCGTCGAACGTAATATGTAAGCTCTTTCTTGTGATCAGCTAGAAACTCATTAGGTGTCACAAATCGTGACTAAGCAAGGCAGATTTCACATGACTCATACTTATGAGTCATAAGGTATGTTGGATTTCACACTATGACGTTACTTGACTCATAGTTCTCACATGACTATGCACTTGCGA
>Ga0307513_10006162_pt1 | contig 15728 bp, 18 predicted proteins | sample 15_EM_MG_FD_202174 | JGI IMG/M metagenome (GOLD analysis project Ga0307513, IMG submission 202174) | Populus trichocarpa ectomycorrhiza microbial communities from riparian zone in the Pacific Northwest, United States - 15_EM | ecosystem: Host-associated > Plants > Roots > Unclassified | place... | reverse complement strand
ATTACCAACCCCCCATGCACCGAACCCCCTTCCCCCGTTAAACCACCATTCCCTTCGCTTCCTGCCGCGAGTGAGGGGTCATTGCGAGGACCTAGTGGGAAAGCTTTCGGCGACCCCCTCGGTAGCCGTGTGATTGCGGGCCAATTATAGAAGTCATCCCCCTGAGATACGTCCCCCAGAGAGGACCAACACCGGTGGCACCCCCACCTGAGCCAAATAGTCTGCCGATCCGTTGTAGGTGGTCCATTCGCTGCTTGACGAGCACCACCCATTGTCTTTTTCGTCCAGCACAACGCTCGCAGGCGGTCGAGCTGTTCCGAACGCGTTCTGTTCCTGGTAGCCCTTCTTCGGGTCCGAAATCGTGAACCCGGCGCGCCTTTCAAGTCAGGACAACGATGGAAAAATCGCTGTATCCCCTCCTCGCAACCAGTGTTTTGAACTTTCAAGCTTGTCGGTACATTGGGTGTGAGCACTTTCAAGGGTCTTGTTTGCTGAGCTGACACCTCCTCCAGTGGCTGGTTATGTCGTCTAGTACGTTGTAGGTCTTTATACCCAGTACCTTATGTTCACGCAGATCTAGCATGTATGACTTCCTCCTAACGTACTCCGAGGTGCAAAGGTTGATTTGGCCTTCGCCGATGGGCGTCGTCAAGGCCTGCTATTACTTCGTATATTTTCTCTCCATGAATCTCAAGGGTACCCCCTAACTCTACTTCCATAGAATCGCGTCCTTGTCCCCATTTGGCTAACTCTCAACACCTGGCAAATGAGTGGCCTTACCGGACCTTTGTCGAACATCTTGTGAGTTAATGAGTTGTTATATGTGTACATGTCTCTCAATATTTGCAGCTGTAAAGTATGGATCGCCTCCGCTGGTTATACGGAAGTCATCTCTCTTGGTGAGTTATTTGGTGATTCAAGAGGAGCATCTTCGGCTAACCACGGGTAGGTGTATCAAATAGTATGTTTTGCTCCGTTGGAATGAGTCTACTTTCCGTCTAAGCGATTTCTCAGTGATCCTCCTCCTACGGGTTTATGCTGTAAGCCAAATTTCTTGACATTTTTTCCGTCTCTTAGATGTGACATTAGCTTTACGGCCGATCAAAGAAAGTCCTATTTGGATTGCTTGCGTGCTTTATCCCAAGTTACATCACCATCCTGGTCACAACCACATTGAGCATAATAGCCACCAAGGGTGAATCCTCTCCTTACCTGATTGCGAGCGCGACGACTTAGGTGCTTCGGTAGATCACATACAGTATTCTCCGTTGGTCAAGGCCTGTATTGTTGACATCAAGCCCCCAATTCTTGCTTCAATTTGGGCGGGCCCCATCGTCGTCGAAGTCCTAATCTTCTGCATGACGCTGTACAAAGGTATTGAGCATGCAAAGAAAGTCAAGTCGATCGCCAACTCACCTATGCTTTACACCCTTTACCGGTAGGGGAGCCGTCCCTCTTTATCATGGGTTCTGACCTAAGCTCCATAGCGACGGACTAGGGTACTTCGTCGTGATCATCAGTGAGTCTCGAAGCGCACTCAAGGGAGTTATTAATTGATCGAACTGTGCCATTCAGTCATAAAGCTTTTCAACTTGCTCGTCTGGTGCCTTGGGGACAAAAGCCTCATTCTCCTTGGAATATATTTCATTTGGGGTGTGACCACAGCTCTCGTCTCTCGTCTACTCCTCAACCTCCGTGGCGTGGAGAATGCTGCTAGTCGGGGTCAAGAAACGTCCACTTCCCCACAATCGGCATTCAAAACGCAGGGGTCAACTGTCATGCTGACTGGATGGTTTGAGCGCACCCGAAACGGAACAGAGACCATCGTTACAACTACAGACGATACGAAAGGAAGCGATGACTACTGGGAGGAAGGCATGGGCTTGGCGGCAGGAACAAACAATCTTTACCTAGGTTCGAGAGAGCGAGAAGCCCTTCAGCGACGAGAACAGGAAATGAAGGAGAGGAGGGATATGGAAATGGAAAAATGGCGCGAACAGTACCGGGCACTACAGATAGTCCCAAAATATGGCCCAGGCTACCCGGCAGTCGATTTCCCTGAGAGAATTTCGGTGATAGGGCAGGTCAACACCTTTTCCGGGGACGAAGAAACCATTGCGGAACCAACTTCAGCGGACTCAGAAAAATTTGCGACGATGCCATATGACCCAACACTGAACGATTCATACCCAGACCTATCCAAGCCGGACTTGAAAAAACAGTCCCGTCATTCTCAAAGAACGCCTCAACTAGAAGCTAACCAAGAGGTCGAAATGATACAACGAGGATCGTTCCTCCCATCTCCAAGTGCATTCCGCACGAATAGCGATTCCACATCATTTGGTCCAAATGTCGAAAGACTACTCTTGAGGATAAGAAGTGCCGGCGACTCGGTACGGAAGTCACCAAGTTCAGAACCAGGAAGCATGCGCATCGAAAGCCTCCTGAACTATCCTGCTCCATCAAACCTCAGAACCCCTCAATTTCCACCAAGAAATCCCCCTGGATGATCCCTACGCTTGCAGTTACGAAGTCGTTCTGCCTCTTTTTCTCACTCTTGACTTATTGTTTCATTTGATTTGTATTCTCAACCACTTCATAGCCTTTGAGATCTGGACCTTGAGGCTTCGGTCCTCGCCCCGCTATTCCTACTCTCACTAATCTGATCATATACAGGACCATCGTTGCATATTGGTAGCTCTGTTGTATAGCAAAGTTGAAATTCAAAGCAGCTTACTTAATCCCGATCCCCACGAAAAGTGCAAATCGTAACAGCACTTGGACTCCATCTACGCCGATCACCCAAGGACCGACAATGCCGCGCAGGAAACCAATTTCGACAAAACAGCGTAAGGAAGAGTTGAAAGAGAAGCGAGCAATCAAACGAGGTGATATACCTGCGCCCGCTCCCGCTTCATCATCCAAGACTGGTCCCAAGCGGGGCAGACGAACGACAAAGGTCAGGTTTGGGTTTGCCCATGTCATACCAGGCAATACGGGGCTTGGAACCAAACGTCTCGAAAGCAAGTTTGGAAAACTCACGCCTGAGTGGTTGGAAAGGGCAAAGTTTCTCGCCAGCACCGAGGCTCTTAAGAGACCAATTCCAACATATTTGACTATACTTCTGGATTATGAAGAGATTGGAGGTACCGGTGGTGAAGATAGCCCGCGATCGAGGCTAATTTGTCCCAAACGACCCAAATGGAGGTGAGACTGGAATAATCTATGATTTCATTGGTACCTGAGAATCGCATATACCACAGGTATGACATGGAGAAGAAGGAAGTTGAAAAGAATGAGGAAGGCTTGTTCGCCAAATGGATAGCAGAAATGGACAAGAACGTGGAAGCGTGGAGAAGCGAGGGGATAGTAGACGAAAAGGATGAAAATGACCAAATAGTTCACTCCGTTGAAGCGCTTCAGCGTTCGCCAACGTACTTTGAAAGGAATCTCGAGGTGTGGCGACAACTGTGAGTATTTTTCAGTCATGGTAAACAATAACGTGACTTATGATATTCCAGTTGGCGTGTCACAGAAATTTCACAGATATTAATGATCCTCCTAGATGTCCGCGCTCCAACTGTACACTTTCGTGAGTCCTCATTCATCTCTAACACGACATTGAGGACTGACTCGCCTATCACCAGCACCGTCTCTACAGTCCTACGTCACCACCCTCCGTCCGGCGCGCAAGATTATCGTCGTCTTGACCAAATCGGATCTCGTGTCTCGCGCGCATGTCACAGCATGGAGAGTATACTTCGCGTCACGCCACCCTGAAATCCGCGTGGTTCAGGTCGAAGCCTATAAGGAGCGAGCCACTGCCCACGACACAACGGCAAACGATGCCAAGGGGAAGAAAAAGCGGCGCTACGTCGATCCCTACATTCCGGGCCAATTTCTCAAGGTCCTCGTACAAACCATGAAAGAGGTTCACAGAGAGTTATTAGAGCCACCGGAATGGGTAAAAAACGAAACCGATCAGGAGAAGCGAAAGGGCTGGAGGCCTAAAGTGCGGGAGAGTGTGGATTGGGACCAATTGTTGGATGACACTACCAGGCCAAGCGTCGTGGCTCCGACCATGGAACCAAAGGAGAATGCAGAAGAGGTGGTGGAACCTGACTCTCCTGAAGAGGATGCGATGGACTTGAGGTACATCACTGTGGGATTGATCGGTGAGTACTGAGACGCAACTCTGAATGCGCTTATGTCGTCCTCAGGGCAGCCCAATGCGGGGAAGTCGTCGCTCCTGAATGCCCTCTTTGGAGAGCATAAAGTAAAAGCATCAAGAACGCCGGGAAAGGCGAGTTGAATAGTCCTTCACGTCATCTAAATCATCATACTTGAGCAGACAAAACACTTCCAAACCCTCTTCTGGACCCCAGAGATCCGCCTGGTTGATTGCCCAGGACTGGTGATGCCCAACTACGTTCCAATGGAGATGCAGGCGAGTACGGTCATTAGTAGGTAGGATGAAGGTAGTCTCACCGCTCTGCAGGTACTCTCGGGTATCCTCCCGATTTCACAAATTTCGTCGATCCCGTCTTGCATCCAGCACGCCGCTCGCTTCATGCCCCTCGAAGAAGTCTTTGGGCTTGCTAACCCATCGATCGGTGCACCGCCCGTAGAGGATAAGCGCACTTGGAGGGAAGGAACGACCCTGGCGTCTCCAACGAAGGGCGAGCAATGGACCGCCATGGACATTATGGTCGCATATGCAACCAAGAAAGGCTGGGTCACTGCAAAAGCCGGCAGACCAGATGTTAATCGTGCTGGTAATGCGAGTGAGTAAACCTGTTGTTGACCACCGAGATCAAAAATTTAACTTTGTGGTTCAGTATTGCGGACACTAGCCGAGGGCAGGGTTAAGTGGGCCTTCTGGCCACCCGGATATCAGGCCGGCCCCGAGGATACAAAGCAAGGAATTTGGCTGAACACCGGAGTCGAAGAAGACAGCGACGAGGAGAGCGAAGTTGAGGATGAGACTGAAGAGGAGATGGAGGATGGAAGTGAAACTGGAGATGACGGAGTAGAAGAAGACAGCGATGAAGAGCCTACGGGTATTGGAATTCCCGCAGGTGGTGGGCGATTTGGCGCACTGGCGCTGGCTGATGGGGATACAGACGAGGACGAGGACCCCTAATGCAGGGCTATACCTCATGGGTGCCCAGTATGCATCCTGAACATCGAGTACCAAATTTAATAGTCGTGTCGTCGTTGACCAGGCTGCGACTCGAGGAACGAAGAGTCATCGCTGAGAAACCCACCCAACAGATCTTTGAAGACTTGCTCTGAAAGTAGCGGGTCCGCGTTCATGCCAGCTGAGAACATCCCCCGCCTGAGGAAAGCATCTGTTGGCGGTCCAACCTTTGGACCCGACCCTGCCGCCTGTCGAACAGCGCGTTACACGCTATAGACACAAAGAGGGCAAGCTGCGAGGCCTCTGACGACGACGGATGACAAGGGTGAACAATAAGGCCAAGTTATGACAACGGGACGGTTACCGGAAGGTGTTTGAGGAATCTCATTGACCCGAGATTGCGTCGTTCCGACGTGACGAAGGGGCTGCCGATTAAAACTTGGACCAATCGGCACGTAGACTTGCCTAGTGAATCTCGCAAGGCGTTCCCCGGGCGGAAGTTCGGGGGCGTTGACTGGCGTCGCCGTATGAGCGCTGGACAGTCTCCGAGCTTATTTGAGGCTGGTTCCTGACCCATTTCACACATCGTGTCGCGGCCAAAGAGAGATGCACCTGTCCGCATCTATCGACATGCCCCGAAAGCGGAACCCCCAGGGTGAACCCTTTATTCCAGCTTTGCTATCAGACCATCTCTTCAATCATCACTCTCAAGTGAATTGCCCCCTTCGTACCTATTTTTACGCACATGGACCACTTGCCTTTATCTTCGTCTTGTACTCCCCGCAATGCCCTGCGCACCTACCGGCAACAGTGGCGATTACGACACGCCAGCAGGCTCTACTCGCTCAGATGGCCCTTTGTCGCCCAGGTTGCCCAGCAGGAAGTCCGTGTCCAGCTCGAGTTTGCCGCCTAGCCAACACTTTGCGCTTGCAACGGGCATGGCCAACCCATTTGCGGGGTCTATGCCCGGATTTAGGGCCCCACGAGCGAAGAGTGCTTCGGCCGTCTCGAATTCTCGGAAGTCATTGGATCACGTCGGCATGCCCAATTCGAGAAGGCGTGCAATGACCGGGGAAGATATCCAGAAGGATATGCGGGCCGAGAGTATACCAGACGGCAGTATGACGACAACCAAGAGTGTTACTCACAAGGCCAACACGTCTCAGGCGAGGCTACCGTATCCCGTTAGTTATCGACCTGAGTGTCTCGATAGGTACACACGTTATCTCGTTTACATGGCGTAAAGCTGACCTAAATATGTTTCTCAACGTTCCAGGGATGTTATGGACCACGAATATCTCATGACGACCAGGGGAGTGTCTTTTGTCGACTTCCGGAATAGCAAACCGCCCAAGCGCTGCTTGGACCTCGGTTGTGGAGTATGTACCTTCTGTCTTTGATACCATTGTTTCCGATTGCGTTGATATCGCGCTTACTCCACCCGACGTGATTCTCCATTGAACAGACAGGTGGTAAGCAGGAGATTCTCTGGCAGCGCGCTAAAAACGACTGCTAATCAAGTCAAACCTACACAGTATGGGTATTAGAAGCTGCTATGGCATGGGGGGTGTGTCCGGTTCTCGTTCTTATCGACACCAATGCCCTTAACAGCTCCCTAGGAAACCGAATTCGTTGGATTTGATGTGGTCGATATACAACCAAAAGGTCCACTACTTAACTCGAACGTTTCCAGTCGAGTTCGCTGGGTGCATGGGAACTTGTGCGTTACCGGCTCGGCCCTCGCAACAGGCAGCTGACAAGTTATTGCATTTTAGTCTTACCGAACCTTTGCCATTTGATGACGGTTACTTTCATCATGTCAGAGCCATGTCGATCGCTAAGGGTATACCTGAGGATAAAGTGCGTGCAGTGCAAGCTCGTCGCCGATGAGTAACGACTGACCTTTATATTCTCGATCGTGTACTAACCAGTGGGACTTTCTGTTCGACGTGAGCCTCGTCCTCTAATCAATAAGCGGTCGTTGTGACCACCATCTGAAGGAAATCGCCCGTGTCATGGCACCTGGTGCATCGTTTGAGCTCGTTGATGAAGGTGGGATAAAGTGAGATTAACCATGAGGCCGTACTGAATATTCTATCTCTTAGACATCTTGTTCCCTTTCATTCCCCGGACTTCATCAAGCGCAGTCGATGAACGGTTGCACTTAACCCGCACATCAAGCCTTCCGATCGAGACCACCTTTTTGGACCCCAAGGAAAAACCACGGCACGACCATGCATTGCTTGAGTCCCTGTTCTTCGGGGTTTTCGATCGACGTTTCATCAATACGCGACCGACTAAGATTATCCCACAATGTAAATCGTACTCAAATCTCACCAATACCAAAGCTTATATATGCATATAGACCTCAACTATCGATTCCGGCAAGTTATGTGTGAGTGAACGCTTTTGATTGGCCTTCGTTCTCTGATTGAGGAGACTAGGTGGCCCATACCTCAATTTCCCCATGCCTCCACCTCCTCCGTCGAAGTTGAGATATCCAGAACCAGAAGATGCTTCAGAAATTGAGGGAGATGATAACAAAATCCTGGTCATCGGCAATATGCCGTGGGAAAGCGGACCAGGTGGAGCAAAGGGGAGCAAGGTTTCAGTCACCACGACCACCTCGATACCCACTTCAGCCAGGTCTGAACTTTCGGCATCCGGATCTTCCCATGCAGGGTCTGAGGACGAATCACACGTAATGTCATTCGACCCGAATTCGAAACGGATGACATGGGAGATGCGTAAGGCGGTCGCTGGTCCCCGAACCCCTGCGGCCTACACATACTCGGTCCCCCTAGCTGAAACCAGGGGCATCGCATTACACGTCCGATGTCTTGCATTGCATTTCTCCAGGGCGTGGCAGCACGTTATAGGCTGCCGGGACGCGATGTGGGAGGAATGCCAGCGGCGGAAACAGGAGGGTTCTAAAGAGCCTGGTTTAGAGAGTGTGTGGTGGGACATGGAGGAGGCAAAGCTCCCCGACAAGGAGAAGTTTAACCTGCTTGTGGCACGCTACGAGAAGGACATGCGAAGAAGGACCGCACTTCGATATGCCGTTCATAAAGGGTTGGGGTGGCCGGTCCCAAGGGACAATCCCGTGAACTCGAGCGCGGTCATGGGTACCCATTGGGCAGTAGTCGAGGAGGAGATGGACCTCGAGCGAGAAATGGCGGCAAGGGAGGCTAGACTCGCCGCCTCGAACGAGGATGAAGACGAGGACGACAGCGCGAACTGCAGACAGATCAGGGCATTCGTAGGGTGGAAGCTGTCGCCATTTGAAAATGTCTGACGGATCCTCGGATCTCCTCTTTCCTACACCTCAGCTATTGGATCCCACGTCCTTCATAAACTGTACTGAAATGCAACCCATTGGCTATGGATCTGAAGAGAAAGAATACATTCAACATTTACGTGAGACTCTTGAGTCGCATCGGCTTACACTCGTTTCAAAATATGCCGCGTCTAGCGTCCTTGCGTCCCATACCCAGTGTTCTCGAGGGTCCACTGCCCTCCCATACATAGGTTTGGCGGTGGCGGGTGTAGACTCGGTGGACGAGAAAAATCGTTAATAATTCATAGGACTACGGCTGGTGTTTATAGTGCTCACAATCTGTTTTTTTGGTAGTACCCTCGCCCTCGTTCAGTACATGAACTAGGAGCTGTATGTCGGCGCAGTGGGCAGGGGAGCCAGTTAGAGATAGACGACTGCGCTGAGCACTGGGACAACGTTTATTCCGATGCCGGATCCTGGTTCTCAAACTGTGGCGTGGAGAACGCGAGTACCCGATTACGAATTCCAAGTCGAGTGGCCAACACAAATTCGGTATTTGATTTCCATGCACGAAGCGACGACGCGCCTCTGGGCATATCGTCGAATCCTTTCGTATCATCTTTACTCGTGGACGGCGTACCACCAAGCGCGACTTTGGCCGTGTCAACGGTCAAGAACGAATAGGCAGTCGCAATGATATCGGGAGAGAGAGCCAGGTAGAGGGCGCTCTTACAAGCCAGAACTGGAGACTCCAATGTTGCGACTACTGCACGCAGCTCGCCACTCGCCTCAGGATGTCGAACGCTTCCATGGTGCGCCGCGCCGGCAATGGGTGTTCCGGTGTGTCAGTTTGTTGAATCTGGTCCGTAGTTGAGGCCTCAGTGCCGAGCAGGAGTACAAGAGAGCCTCTCGCTATATGAGCTACAGGCATCTCATCTGGGTGCATCGTTGGTACCTGACAAAAGCTCTATGGATCACCACTTGTTTGTGATTGATGGTCATACCTTGCAGGTCTTGCATTGGCTGTTCACAGGCGGCCTGCACTTTGTAAAGACATTCTTTTCACAGAATTGCCTCGCACACTCGCATAAGGTGCTGCTTTGCAGATTGGTTATAAGCGTCCCGACGGGCTAGCTTGCTCAACCCTTTCATTTTCACACTAAATGACATGTCTCAAGTCCAGTATTATATGATGGCCGCGCAGACCGGCCGGATCGAACCGAACATTTTCGCTGCATGGCGGCTATATTAGCGTAGTAGAGATACATAGAATCAACACGGACTCACCTAACAGGATCACAACTGCTTCCTTCAATATGACCCTCCAAGACGCAATACACGGTCAAGCACATGAAGCGGTAGGCGAGATGGGCTAGCGGGATGCACACGGACCCCATGACCACAGTTGTATCCCCCCTTCTCTGTATTTTGGGTAGGTCGTGCAAGCCGCTCCAGGGCAGCAGATTCCTCATACTATTATCGCGGCGGGAGCTTGGTACCATGGGGCAGCGGTGTACCAAAGGTTCAGCGACGAAAATGGTAAACCTTCGAGGAGGCAAAACGAATAATGTACGTCCACTTGCGGGGTGCGTTTGACCTGCCTACTGAGAGTTGTTCATGTGGAGAAGTGAAGCCTTCGATACTTTGTGGAAGACCACATAAAGTCGAAAACATTGGATAGACCGGGAACACGCGAAATGGTACGGTCCTCATCAAGCTGAACGCGCCTTGGTGGGTCAAGGTGAATACCTAAGGCTAGAACAATGATCACATTCACTTTATTCATATGTATTGCTGTTCAATATGGACCATTTGCATATACTCCTATGGGATTTGACAAGCGGTGCCATTCACCTTGGAGACCAGTGCGCAGCAACGCTTCATTCACATACTATGCCCCTTATATAACAAGCGAGTTGCCTTGTTCTGGCTAGACAAGGAAGGGAAGACGGGCTAGTCGCAGAACGACTGAATGCTAGAATATATTCCGACGCCTGAGTCACAATTTGGAGTGAATGACCATGGAACTAAAGCCAATTTATCACAGCTATGTCAACAAGAAGACACCACCTTTGTTGAGGTTTGGTTGTCGCTACTGCTTTGTTCTTGGCTTTGTTCTTGGACACGTGACATATCCATTGCACAAAGGGACTGAAACACTGTACGAAGCACTGTACGAAGCACTGTACATGAAGGTGCACCCGTTTTGCGAGTATCATCCATCATGTCTTCTGTCGGCACCCATTGTATGTCTAATTAAATAAATAAAATCGAATCCCAGTAGAAGTAAGTGGGGACGCCCGACTCACCGACCAGCCTGAAGCTAGCTCCGTCGCCTAGTGAAAGATGGCTCCTGTTATAGAGGGGTAGTTATCATCAGGGTGAAGCGCTACTTGCCAGCGCCCACGGCATCACACCTTCAAAGGTCGAACAGAAGCCTGGGCACAGGGGGTCCTTTATGAGTATACCGGGATAGATATGGATACCGAAATATTGCCCAAAGCGCATATATTTTGCTCCCTCTGAAGAATACCCTGTACCTTGTGGTAGTGTGCGGAATCGCATTGTCATCAAGGCGTGTTCTATCAGTCTCTTCTTCCTGTGATGAGGCTCACGACTGTGATTGACTTAAGAACTACGCTGGTAGTAGAAGGGCAGCCATATACGCTACCTCGTAGAGCAAATGTTGCCAACGTTCAGGCAGGCTATCCCCCAGAGTCAAAAGTCTACGCGCTCTCACTTTGACCCCTTTATTTGGGACAATCAAAGAAATTGCCGAGAATGAATACGAACTACTGTTCGCCGGTAGGTCTATCAACAGTTCGATTCTGACCTGAGCTTTATATGGGACTAGGAATCGGTGGTTCTACCTAGACAAGAGTGAGGGTCCGGATAAACCGCTAGTGGCTCATGATAGAAACGTATTATACCTAGTAAACACCTTTCATGTGTGATTTGTGCCTGATTGATCGAGGCAACAGCCCCAAGCATGGGTTTGGTCTCCTCTCAATCTATCATCCCCTCCGAGTCTCCATCTACTGCACTCTCTCTCCCTAAGTATTCTTGAGCTTGACAGGCGATAGGATTTCTTGGTTGAATGAAGCAGGCAGCGTACGCCTTGATTCTGTCGGCTCAATCTCCGTGGTACACGGCACGGTATATCCGCCCCGAACTGCTGGAGTGCGTCAAAACCTACCCTGTCACGGGATAATGATCTGAATAACCCCTGAGAAAGCTTACCCGCCATTCTGGGATATGTCAAGCCCTTTCTCAGGCTCTAGGTACCGTATTGGAGAGGTCAATTCTTACCCACCAATTGAACGGTTTGGGGTCGGGCTCTTATTTGACCACGAGGCGGTGTGACATGCAGTTGCTTCGGCCCTATGCAATATCCTACACCCGTAGATCGTCATTATATCCTTCTTCAGCCTTCGACTCTACTTGCTTGATCCTACCCAATTGAATTCCATCGAATTGGCCCTGCATTAGATTAATTATACGCTGCGACGTCGCTTTTTCCTCGATTCTGACCATTGGTCGTCATAAGTTCCCGGCTTTTAGTCGGATCCTTTGGCCGCGGGCCTCAGTTGTTCTCGTAACTCCCCCTTGGGCTGTTCCATGATATTGGGTCACGCTCTTTACATCCACAAAGTGTTCTTTGCACCCTATATGTTTATCTCGTTGCCCTACTTACGATCGCGGCGGTGGGAGACATTCCACTCGGTTAGACGCTGAACACCCTTCACTGGATCCTCCGTTCCTTTCCTTTCTCCTCAAGGAAGGAGTAAACAGGCCATTCTATCGATGAAACACATTGCTCTGGGCGACAAAGTCGACCGTAGGTGGTAAACAAAGCCTTGCTTCTTGTTCCCATTAAGTCACCCGCTGGTTCCTTCCGGCTCTAGTGCCGCTCCAGCTTGCCGTCGTCGACGCTTGCTTGTATTCGAGTATAGCCATCACCGTTAATAACACCGCAACCTTCAAGCTATGTGGTACGTGATCGATCAAAGAACCTTACGACCGCCGAACTGGATCGCTAACCTTCCTGTCTCCCATTCTTCCTTTGCTAACAAATCGGGACCATTCTAATTACACATACATGGATTTATTGCAAAAAAATTCATCAATGCCGGCCCGCAGGTGTGATAACTGCTTACTCGTTCTGCCACTCGTGGGTGATTCGTCATTCAAGTGGTGACATATAACCTGACGTCTACCTTCACAGAGAGCTGGCGCAATTGCGTGGAACGTGTTCATCGCCGTACGCCGAGCGCCTTTCCGCAGCGCAAGCCGTTCAAACTGACGACTGCGTGCCCTGTCCCTTCTACAGGCGTACAGCCTAGCAGGTAGCCTTTTCCTGCTACGAGCGGGCCAATTCCTTTACTTCATTTACCCGGAATGGTCAGCCCAGTTCCACTGCTAGAGTCACTCGGCTCCGGAGGCTCACCATGCGGGCATGATGCCCTATACCTTTCTGTAGGTTCATCTATGGTGGTATTGGCATGGGAGTATGCGCGTTAGCGTGTATCCAGATTCTCACGCTTTCCAACGTGCGTAACCTTGCCTCGTCTCGATCTAAGTAGTACTCAATGCTGGGTGTAGCGTTCGCTCGTCTGGAGCAATGTCTGCCAGTTCTTGTGGCCGTTCGTCATCGTAATATCTGGGATACGCGCCATTTTCATGATATGGCAGTTGCATCGTGGGTGTGTATCGTTGGCTCCTTGTCGCTTGGGAACGATCTAACAGTCGCCATCAGGAAGGACAAGATCATCTGGGAGTGCGAAAACGGTGGTCAACAATGGGGTCTAACTGAGGAAGCTGGCTATGACAGCTCCTCGAGCTTCCCTAACGCCATTTGCGGTCCTGGTTGGCAGAGTCTGTTTACCGCCTTCATCGTAAGTTTGCTGGTGGACCTCGCGTTCCAGGTGGGTGCCAAGTCTTCTCCCGAATGGCCGTGGTTGTTGACATCCCCCATTTCCCGTGGGACTCGGGTCGTGATCGAAGATGTACGCTTTCTTCCTCAATTGGCGCTTCAAGAGGAGAATAGAGAGATACACCCTCCTTCGGAATTCATTCAGTAAGCCCGGCTGTAAGTCTAGTCGATCCTTTCTTTCCGAATATCCTGTCATTATTTCACAACAAACGAGCATTCCTCCTTCACTAATGACAGTTGGCATCACTGTCCATATGCTCTGTCCCTGCTTGTCAACTGTGAGAAGTAAGGGACCTGAGATCAGGATCTGTCCGATGGATACGATCGCCGATTTTTTGCGATAGAGACCGGAATGGGTAAAGCCCATTGACTAGAAAGGACTATCTGACTGTGTATGAGAGGGACAACTTCTGAACAGGGAGTTGAGAGGCGAATAGTCCTGTCAAGCGAGCTTCGCCTTCTCCCGTATCACGCTTGTGTGGGTCGGGGTGGAGGATCCAGACTCTTCTTTTTGCGAGAGAGAGTCCCGTTTGAACGGTTGCTTACGCCCAACTTATTTTGCACAGCTGGACTCCCGTAACATGCATGAGCATCCCCTCGGATGCGTTGCGGCGGCACGCAAGACGAGGCTATGAACCAACCTCGCGCCGCCTGTACGACCTGTTCTCAAGTAGGATTCTCCAGCAACGACTCAACGGACTCACTGATATTGGAACCCGACCTCGGACATTTTCTCGGACACCCTTACGAACGACCTCAGTACGAAGCCAGCTCCCTAACGTTCTTTAATGCCACGAGATCCACCTCTCTCTGTCGGCCGATCCAGAGCAGCGATACCACCACAGCGGCCGGAGAAGCCCCCATCAGCTCAACGCCTCAACTTCTGTCCACCCTGTCTTCGGTGGCAGCGGCATTGGGCTGGGATTGAGATCCCCCAACCTCTTCAACCTCTTGTTGCGACTCTTGCAATCCCCCGCCTTCGGCGTTCTTACGGAGAAACGGACGGATAGCAAATGCTCCAATGCTTACCGAGAGACCCTATCGACTCGATCTCGATCTCACCTCTGTCTCATTTTTCTCCTTCTCTTTCGTCACGACCCTCATTGATGACCCCGCGCTATCGTGTGTGTTCTCGCTTACGACCCCATTTGTTCTGCTTGCTAGTTTTTTTGTTTTCTGACTATATCACGACCCACCGTTTACGACCTTTTTCATTCACTGATCTGCAGAATGAATACTACGTTTATTTGTTGACGGTTGGTATTCGTACAGGTAGCAAACCGGAAGCGAAACCGGTCGTGGACAGGTGATCGGAGGGGGAGGGGGTATACCAGACCACTGACGTGTTTGGCCAGGCTCGCGACCGTTCCGGCGGATTTTCTGGATAGGCAGGCAAAGGGCGAAAAGAAGGAAATTGTGTACGTTGTGAAGGGAGTGCGTCGTCATTATCAAGTGGCCTTGGTCCCGTGCTACCCACTACTGGTGTCAATAGGAGTAGAAGAGGAAAACGATTGGCTGAAATCAAAGTCGAATATGAACCTGAACACAACACACACGGGGGTGGCTAGGGTCTCTCTCCTTTCTCGGGAGAAGGCTGCGGATACAGAACCGGCCAGGAAGGAAAAATGGTCGAGTTTATATTTTTTCGCCTACTACTGAATCGTGACCAGTGGGGTGGGTCGAGGTTTTTCACATAGAAATGCGTGCATGCACGCGAGGTGGAGGTCACTTGGTTGCGCTTAGATTGAGCACAGGCTACTGTACAAAAATCCTATGTGCTGCTATGCCGCGACGTGCCTTTCGACCGCTGCAGGTTGTCACTTTGGACGGAACGAGTGAGATGAATAGTGAGAGGATCGAGCAAAGGGAGCTAGGATGGGACCGCCACGACGCGTAGGTGGAACGAATGGAACGAATGGAATCGAAAGGAAAACTGTAGGCTGGGATACGCGTAGCACCCTCGTATCTGACGATATCACGCCCGTTGACCTGGGCCTGGGGGAAAATGGATAAGAGAACCTCGATGAATGGCGGGGTTGCGTTGCAGGCGGTGCCGATGAGCGAAAAGATTTCCAATGAACATGAACGAGCGCCGCAACCCACTCCGCTGGCTGGTAACGGCTCGGGCGGGGCCAGATAATCCCCTGGACGAAGAAAGGAGACGGAGGGGAGTGCCCTGAGGGCAGCGTGGAGTGGCTTGGATGATTGGATGAGGACCGAAGGATTCGTTCCGATGTACCCTCCTACCCAGCCCCCGCCTAGAATTGGGAGGCGCCCTTCCCCTCCCCAAACTGCGATGGTGCCGCCACATACGCGGGGAAAGCGCTCAACGTGTTGCGTAATGCGCTTGTCTTGATGGAGCACTCGGGCGGACTTAG
>Ga0307513_10006161_pt1 | contig 15734 bp, 15 predicted proteins | sample 15_EM_MG_FD_202174 | JGI IMG/M metagenome (GOLD analysis project Ga0307513, IMG submission 202174) | Populus trichocarpa ectomycorrhiza microbial communities from riparian zone in the Pacific Northwest, United States - 15_EM | ecosystem: Host-associated > Plants > Roots > Unclassified | place... | reverse complement strand
GGTGGAAATTAAGGACTGCAAATCATTGGAAGAGGTATTTGAATTAGGTGAGCTGCCTGATGAAGGAAGCAGTGAGGAGAAGGAGCTGCCGCTGCTGTCATCTTTAACACTGTTAGAGCTGCGAGAGTTACCTGAGCTCAAATGTATATGGAAGGGGCCCACCAGGCATGTCAGCCTCCAAAATCTTATTCGTCTGGAGTTGATGTCTCTCGACAAACTGACATTTATCTTCACACCGTCCCTCGCTCAAAGTCTGCCTAAGCTAGAAACACTAGAGATAAAAACATGCGGTGAGTTGAAGCATATTATCAGAGAAGAGGATGGTGAAAGGGAAATAATTCCAGAGTCTCCTCGCTTCCCAGAATTAAAAACTCTATACATATCTCACTGTGGTAAACTGGAATATGTCTTCCCTGTCTCCATGTCTCTACAAGTACGTATTTTATATTTTTAATTTAAATTGTGATAATTTATTCTTTCTTCCTCCAAATTTATAATTTATTCTTTCTTCCTCCAAATCTGTCTCTACAGGATAATTCGTTCATCTATTTACCAAAATTATATAGTTCAAAAGTGCACAAAATTTCTTTTGATGCAGGGATTGACAAATTTGAAAGCATTAAGCTTGAAGTCTCTGCCTGACATGAGGTGTATATGGAAGGGTCTTGTGCTGAGCAAATTGACTACTTTGGAGGTAATCTATCTGGATAAAAATTAGACAAGTTTGTCCACTAAAACAACTTTGCACGTAATAAAAAATGTTTTTTATACAAAAGTACATCAAATAACTTCACACAAAAATTATTAATATATAAGAGCATAAATTTTGTGTTGAAAATTTTGAAGTCAATTAAAATATCTTTAAAAATTTATTAACTAAAATAAAAATCTTAGTATTTTTTTTTTTTTACATGAAACTAATTATTAGGAGTTGTATTAACCTTTTTTCGCAAACATCTAATTATTATTCAACTTATCTCTACTTAAGAAGAAAACTGAAACAATAATATGTAATCTCTAAGAAGAATTTAATCCTGTTTTTTTCTATTTTTTTCTCCTATTTATACATCATATAAATTGTTTTTATGAGAGTGAAAAAATATAATATTGTTCTCTGATCAGATGGCCGCCCATGAACAGCAAAACGGCTCCGTACAAAGATTAGAATTTGTACAAGTGGACTATTGTGGGGATGTTCGCGCTCCGTTTCCAGCAAAATCGCTGCAAGCTTTGAAAAATCTAAGCAGTGTGGAAATTAAGGGCTGCAAATCATTGGAAGAGGTATTTGAATTGGGTGAGGCTGATGAAGGAAGCACTGAGGAGAAGGAGCTGCTGTCATCTTTAACAATGTTACAGCTGCGAAGGTTACCTGAGCTCAAATGCATATGGAAGGGGCCCACCAGACATGTCAGCCTCCAAAGTCTTATTCTTTTGGATTTGGATTCTCTCCACAAACTGACATTTATCTTCACAGCGTCCCTCGCTCAAAGTCTGCCAAAGCTAGAAGTCCTTTACATAATTAAATGCGGTGAATTGGAGCATATTATCAGAGAAGAGGATGGTGAAAGGGAAATAATTCCAGAGTCTCCTTACTTCCCACAATTAAAAGCTCTCTTCATAGAAAACTGTGGTAAACTGGAATATGTCTTACCTGTCTCTTTGTCTCATAACAGAGATGGCATCATCAAGTTCCCTCAACTAAGAGAATTGTCTCTTCAGCTCGGATCAAATTACAGCTTTTTAAGTCCAAGGAATTTTGATGCTCAATTGCCTTTGCAAAAATTAACCATTGAAGGCCACGAAGAAGTGGGTAATTGGTTGGCACAGCTACAAGTACGTAATTTATATTTCTCTACTAATTTATTCTTTTTTCCTCCAAATTTCTAAAAGTAAAGTAATTGATAAATGCTAGGAAATCCAAGTTTTTTTATATAACAAACATAGTAGCTTATTTTTATTTTTTATGATTTTTTTTATCTAAACATATATAAATATAAGAAACTTAACTGCCTCATTGTTGTTTGCGTTATTAATACCAACAATTAATCATAGAAATCATATTATCTGTTAGATTTAATATATATAAGAACATAAATTTTGTGTTCAAATATTTAATTGAATTAAAATATCTTTAAAAATTTATTAAATTTATAACTAAAATAAAAATTTAGTTACTATTTTTATTTTTATTTTTTACATGAAACTAATTATTAGGAGTTGTAGTAACCTTTTTTCGCAAAAATCTAATTATTATTCAGCTCATCTCTAATTAAGTAAAAAACTGAAACAATAATATGTAATCTCTAATTTGTTCTAACAATAATATGTTTTTCTATTTTTTTCTCCTATTTATACATCATATAAATTGTTTTCATGAGAGTGAAAAAATATAATATTGTTCTCTGATAAGATGGCCGCCCATGAACAGCAAAACGGCTCCTTACAAAGATTAGAATATGTACGAGTGAACGAATGTGGGGATGTTCGCGCTCCGTTTCCAGCAAAATTGCTGCGAGCTTTGAACAATCTAAGATTGCAGGTGAGCATTTCCACCTGCAAATCATTGGAAGAGGTATTTGAATTAGGTGAGCCTGATGAAGGAAGTAGTGAGGAGAAGGTGCTGCCGCTTCTGTCATCTTTAACAGAGTTACGGCTGTCATGTTTACCTGAGCTCAAATGTATATGGAAGGGGCCACCTAGACATGTCAGCCTCCACAGTCTTAATCTTCTGTTTTTGACTTCTCTCGACAAACTGACATTTATCTTCACACCGTCCCTCGCTCGAAGTCTGCCAAAGCTAAAAAGACTTTACATAAGTAAATGCGGTCAATTGAAGCATATTATCAGAGAAGAGGATGGTGAAAGGGAAATAATTCCAGAGTCTCCTGGGCAGGATGATCAAGCTTCACCTATCAACGTTGAGAAGGAGATAGTGCTTCCTAATCTAAAGGAGTTGTCGCTAGAACAATTATCAAGTATTGTCTGTTTTAGTTTCGGATGGTGTGATTATTTCTTATTTCCTCGTTTGGAGAAGTTGAAGGTCCATCAATGTCCAAAGCTAACCACAAAATTTGCTACTACACCAGATGGTTCAATGAGTGCTCAATCAGAGGTGCTGCTGATTTGACTTGATTTCTTGCCTCTTTTTTAGTGTGTTTGTTTCTTGTTTCTCTCAATAATAAGATTTACAAGTTAAATGAGCATGCCATGCTTGAATTGGTTTACAGGTACCTGAAGTAGCTGAAGATTCAAGCATTAATAGAGAGTGGACCCGAGATAATGGGTGGAAAGAAGAAGAAGAAGTAGAGGAAGAGGAAGATGGTGATGGTGATGATTAATAGTCAAAAAAACAATGTTGCTTGCCCATTATCGTACAAGCCTCCAGAAGTAAGGGCGTATGTTTGCATGCCCATTTGTGTTTCTTTTGGTTTAATGTGTGGACTTTCATGCGTTCTCCTTTCTACGACTTGAGTATTTTCTGCATCAGCATGTTTTCTCTGTCAGTTTGATGTTCTGTTTCTAATGCATAATGCATTTTTAAAAATGTTATTGTATGAGCATGTGAATATATTTGGGCATTCAAATCTCCAGATGACTGAGACTTGATGCTGAACTCTTTGTTCAAAAGTTTAATACTGATATCATGTTTTCCTAGCAAAACAATCTCTTGTTGAATGGTTTTTTTGAGCAGATACCTAGCTGGCTTTCGCTAATTTTCTCTTTTCTTTGTAATTTTTTTGATGAATTTCTCTTTTCTTTCTCAACCTCAAGTATTAAAATACAAGTAAAATAAAGTTTTGTATCAAAAAGTTTCATTACCAAAAAGAAGATTTATCAAAATTACAAGGCATGGAGGCGTTGACACAATTTGTTTTTTTAAGGCCACCTATTTTTATTTTTTTTCATGTTTCAATTTTTATTTTTTGATATTTATTTTTTCTCAAACAATATAATCAATTTCTTTTTTTGTAAAGTCGAGCACCAAACCAATGGTGCGGCTTTTTATTTAGTTCTAGATGCTCATATAAAATTACCAACTTCAAATTTCAATTAACACAACATTGAAAGATTAATTTTTTTTTTTTAAAAGAAGTAGATGATCAAAAGCAAAAAACAAAAGGCAAAGTTGACACCATATTTTTTTTTTTAAAAAAATGGTTTTTTATTTGTTTCAATTTTGATCTTTTCATTTTCAATTTCTTATAAACAATAATTTTTTTTTGTGAAATTGAGCATTGTTCTAATATCAAGATGTTTTAAGATAACTATAAAAAAAGCAAATAAAAATACAATACCCATCTCAAATCTTAATCAATTCATCATCAAAGATCACTGAATAAAAAAAGGACAAAAAAAGAATCTTTTCATTTTCAATTTCTTACAAACAATAATATTTTTTTGTGAAATTGAGCATTGTTCTAATATCAAGATGTTTTATTGAGAGCAAGATAACTATAAAAAAGACAAATAAAAATACATTACCCATCTCAAATCTTAATCAATTCATCATCAAAGATCACTAAATAAAAAAAAGACAAAAAAAGAGAAAGTAAACATTGTGTGAATTCACAATATTTCCTCTCGGGGACTATATTGTTTCAGCCGATTTCTTTTAGGTTTCTATTAATATATTTATTTATTTATTTTTATAATGAATAGGTAAGTTATATCTAACTAATAATATAACACATTGCTACCTACATCCACATATACTAAAAAGACACTCACTATAGCCATATTAGTAGTTATTTGACTCGCACTTTACTATGGATCAGAAATGTTTTTTAGCAAAATAAATAAATATGAATGCTTTTTAAATGTATTTTTAACAAAAAAAAATAAACCCTAATCATAAATACAAAAAAAAGGTATTGACGTGTTTATTTAACTCGCTTCGTTATTGGTCAAATAATATTTTCCAACACAAAAGAATGAAAGTATAAGTGTTGTTAATGTATTTTTTGATAACGAGAGAAAAAAATATAATTGTGAATAAAAAAAGTTGATGTTTACATATAATAAAATAAATTGGAGATCATATATATATATATTAATAAATACAAAAACAATTGTTAACGCAACGCGCCACATGTAGGAAGTTAATTTTTAATGTAGTAGAAAAATAGGACGGTGTTTCAAATGCATTTTATTGTATCATGATTCTCTTAATTGAGAAATGTGAAACAAAATTAAAAAAAGAAAAAAATATTAAATTTCAGCTGACCTCTTTTAGGTTTCTATTAATATATTTATTTATTTATTTTTTTTTTAATAATGAATAGGTAAGTTATATCTAACTAATAATATAACACATTGCTTCATACATCCACATATACTAAAAGACTTACTATAGCCATATAAGTAGTTATTTAACTCGCACTTCGCTATGGATCACAAAATTGTTTTTACCAAAAAAATAAATTTGTATGCTTTTTAATTTCATTTTTTACAAAAACAAATCCTAATCATAAATACCAAAAAAAAAAGTGTTGATGCATTTATTTAATTCACTTTGCTACGAGTTAGATAATTTTTAGAACGCAAAAGAAAAAATATATAAATGTTGTTAACGTATTTTTAAAAATCAAGAGAAAATTATAATTGTGAATAAAAAAGTTGATGTTTACATATAATAAAAATAAAGTAAGGACCATAAGTGTTCATAAATATAAAAAATAGATGTTAACGCATCGTGCCACATATAAGATCTTAAGTTAATTTTTAATGTAGTAGAAAAATGGGACATTGTTTCAAGTGCATTTCATTGTATTACGATTCTCTTAATTGAGAAATGTAAAAAACAAATCTTACAAAAATATGAACTAATAAACTAATAAAGAGTTGTTAATGCCAATGAAATTATAAAATAAAATGATAATCATTTTCATAAAAGTAAAAGATACATAAATATGATACTTAACCTTAACTTTCATCTTCATGCACACTTTCTCCTTCTTCTTTTTTATCTTAAAGGTCACCTTTTCTTATCAAGAACAAATAATTCTTATTTTTATAAACACGTCATGAAAATAAAGTTTATTCATATAAAATATATAAAAAAAACATATCGATGAATTGGAATAATGTTTTCTAGATATTAAATACATAAAAGATAAGTAAAAGATATCCACTATTTAGAAAAAAACTAAATAAACAATCTAAATATTTAGAGAGAAAAGTATTAATTTAAATATAAATTCAAAAATTCATTAAAAATACATAAAAAATATCAATTAAGAAAACAAAATTAGAAAAAAAAAATAGAAATAGATCAAGTGCTTTTGGGCCTAGTAAGTCGGGCCTACACATCAAGTCCATTTTAAAAAGGGTTGGTACGTATGGGCCTTTTTTATTTGAAAATGCTCCAAATGTTTTTTAAAAAAAAAAAAAAAAAAGCGACATGTCACCTACCGAGACTTTCCCGTTCTTGACCATTGGAGAGGTGACTAGAAAATTAAGCAGGGTGGTTTTTGACCCAAAAATGCAAATTTAAACAAAGTTCACACCAAAACACCTAAAAATGGTCTTTATGATGTAATAAACCAATAAAACAGCCCAAAAACCATAAAGTTTTTGGCAATTTCAAGAGCAAAAAACATTTCAATGGAACTCTCATCATCAAATGAAACTCATTAAAACAAAAATCGACCATTTTTTATGGCGAAAATCAGTGCCAACTGAGACTATAAAACCCCGGGTAATATTATTGATATTAATAAAAGTCAAGATTATGAAAAATAAGGGAAAGTGATAAATTAAATTATAAGAATGATGATATATTCGAGAATCTGAATTGAAATGTTTTGTTCAGGTGTTAAAATAAATATAAATAAATAAATAAACATGAAAATGTGAATAAATTTTTTATGGAAATGAATTTCATGAAACTGAAAGTACTAACGAGTAACTGACTGAAAAACAGGATAAGCAGTTAACATCTTTAAAAGAATGGCAGAAAAGGGCCGAGGCAGCTGAAGAAATAGCAAAAGGGGTCCAGGCTGAGTTAAAGAATCGAATAACTGAATATGATGAGCTGGTTAACAAGAATGAGCTCACAGAAAAAGAGTTGGCTAAGGTTAAGAGATCTACAAAAGTCAAGATGAATGTTGACAAAGAGATGATGGATTCCTTGAAAAAAGGAAGGAGCATTCTTTTAAAGAAGGTAGAAGTTGAAAAAGAGAAGAATCGGTTAGTCGAGCTCGACATAGAAGAGGAAAGAAGGATCAAAGCTCAATATATGGTGCAACTTGAGGAAGAGAGAAGCGCAAGGAAAGCCGCTGAGTCTGATATGAGAGATTACCAGAAGAGAGCTGAGTCTTTGAAAGGAAGGATAATGGCTTTACAATTTGAGATTGAGATACGAGAAGAAGAGTTGAGGGAATTGAGAAGCCATTACTTCGAGATGGAAGAGGCGCTGACTAAGGTTAAGCAAGAGCGTCAAGAATGTCAAGACTACATGAATAGCTTTGCAGTTAAAATTAACTCTAAAATAGCCGAGCTGGATATCGAAAGAGAAGAACTGTAGAGGGTAAGGGATAAGTTGGCACGGTCGGAGGATATGGTTCGAGTGTTGGAAAGAAGTAATGAAGCCTTAGGAGCCAGCAACGAAGTGATAATCGCGGATAACACCGTGTTCCATGATAAGATAAAACATATGACAAAACAGGTCAAACAAGCAGCTCGTTATGTGGAAAGGTTGCAACAACAAGCCACCCAAGCTGGAAATGATGCTTCGAAGTATCGAGAATACATGGCGACCATCACCTCCTTTATTAGGGACTTAGCTAATAGGGCAAATGCCTTTTAAGGGTAGCGATGTATAAGGCCTTTTTCTATCATTGTTTTGGATGAGCAACTTTTAGTTATAAGAAGGCCATGACCTATTTTTCTTTCTAATGTGTTTTGGTAAGCTACTATGATAAGAACTTGGCAAACCCTCCTTTACAGTAATCAGGTCGACTCAGAAATCTTGCCTAAAGGATTACAAAGGTCATGAATCAGCTCTAAAAAAAATTCACATCACATGTGCATCATATTTTCATCACGCATTTTGTTTTTAATTTATCATATGCATTCCAGATCGTGAAACATAGGTCCCACATCCAAAATCCACCACACCTAGTCCAGATCAAGGATGGAGAACGAAGAAAGAGCTCACTTAGAGTCATATTGGAATCCGTAAAAAACAAAGTTGCTCGGCTGACCGACCTACTCGAGCAACTTCTAAGAGCTAAGAATGGGGAAGGAACATCAGCACAACCGCTTGAAGGAGCACCAGCAGCTCACATCCCTCAAGCATCTCAAAACCAGGGGGAAAACTCGGCCAATGAACAATATTTTGTGCCTATCACCCCTATCCAGCCAACTCATGCTCCAATCACTGTGGACTTAACAACGAAGGGAGCCCCGGATAATAGGTCTCCCAGTTTGATGGACCAGGACAAGCTGTTTGCTTTGGAAGAAAGATTAAGGGCAGTTGAGGGTAATGATTGGTTTGATCCTATGCGAGCAACCGAAGTATGTCTAGTACCAAACATCACGGTGCCAAAGGATTTTAGGATACCAGAGTTCATTAAGTACACTGGTTTGAAATGCCCAAACACTCACCTTCGATCCTACTGTAACAAAATGGCAGAAGTAATTCACGATGATAAATTGCTAATCTATTTCTTTCAAGATAGCCTCGCAGGATCCGCTTTGAGCTGGTACATGAGGTTAGACAGTGTCAGGATCAGGAGCTGGAGAGATTTGGTGGAGGCTTTCCTTAAGCAGTACAAGTTTAACCTGGAAATCGCTCCAGATTGAACAAGTCTAATGTTAATGGAGAAAAGGAGCCAAGAGTCAGTAAGGGCCTATGCACAAAGGTGGAGGGATGAGGCAATGCATGTCCAACCCCCTTTGATAGAAACAGAGATGGTGACCTTATTTGCCAATACCTTCAAGGCACCTTATTATGAGCACCTAATGGGTAGCTCATCTCAACATTTTTATGATGCGGTCCGCATAGCTGAAAGGATAGAGCAAGGGATTAAAGCTGGACGCATATTTGAGCCGTTGGAGAAGAAGGGTTTTATTGGAAGGAAGAGGGAAGATGATGTTAACAACTTAGAAGGGGGGGTACAAGGGCAATAGAGTGGATTCCCATAACCCACAAATACCTACCTCTCAATTTTCCCACGTGAACTTTAGCAAATCTTTTTCCCCTAATCGAACAAATAACTAGTCAAACAACCACCAAAGACCAAATACAAGATACACTGCGGAACAACTACCGCCATTACCCATGCCTTTGAAGGACATGTATGCCAAACTGCTGAGCATTGGACACATAGCTCCTATCCCTGCACTACCACTACAACCACCATTCCCAATCTGGTACAAGCCCGAGTTGACTTGCGAGTACCATGCTGGTAATCCCGGGCATGGGATTGAAACTTGCTATGCTTTCAAGAAGAGATTGTTGGAGCTCATCAAGATAGGATGGGTATCATTCGAAGACACACCTAATGTTAATTCAAACTTGTTGCCTAAACATGCCGCAAGTAATAGTGGAGTGGGTATGATAGAAATTGGGAATCAAGGCAAGGCGTTGGAGGTGTCCATGAAGAAGTTGTACAACATGTTAGTACAATCAGGATTTCTAGAGGTAAATGTTGAATGCCATTTCGAGGGATGTGAGTATTGTGAGTTCCATGGAAAGAAGGGACATCATATTGAGGATTACATCGAGTTTCGTGAAAAGATTGCGAAAATGCTGATAATGAGGGAGTTGAGGATTGAACCCATGGAGGGCAGTCGTGAGGTGAGTATGATGGAAGGTCAAGATAAGATGACAGGAGTATGTAGGGTCCAACCAACAGCTAATGGGCCACCAAAGTTAATCTTGGTTAAACCTTCTTACACAAAAGGAAATCACAATGCCATGCCTTATAATTATGGCTATGCCTCCAACATTCGAGCTCCTCTTTTCCTTTGTTCCAAATTGAGATCAGTGGTTTGACTAGAAGTGGCCGGTGCTTCACACTCAAGGAGTTGCGAAAGGCAAAAGGCAAAGAAGTGGTAGATTTTGATAAAGCATTAGAAGTTAATAAGCCAGTAACTGAAGAGGAGTCGAATGCATTTTTGAAGTTGATAAAGCATAGCGAATATTGCATAATAGATCAACTAAAAAAGACTCCAGCTAAGATCTCCATTTTGTCCTTGAAACTCAACTCTGAGCCGCATCGAAATGCCTTGCAAAAGGTATTGAATGAGGTGTATGTACCCCAAGACATTGAACATAAAACCATGGAGCATCTCGTGGGGAGGATCCACGCAACTAATTACCTGTACTTTACGGCTGATGAGCTTGATGCTGAAGGTACCGGACATAACAAGCCCTTATACATTATGGTTAGGTGCAAGGACTGCCTCATAGGAAAAGTGCTCGTCGATAATGGCTCGGCTCTTAACGTGTTGCCAAAGCACATTCTGAAAGAAATGCCGATCGATGAATCTCATATGAAGTCGAGTACTATGATGGACAGAACATATGATGGCTCACCTAGACCAATAATTGGGACTTTAGAAGGGGAGCTATATGTGGGACCACAAATGTTCCTAGTGACATCTAACATAAATCATTGCATGAATGTTTTTTGAATTGTTACAGGAGGAATCCTTAGTGTAATCCAATAGGATTGTGGATGAAGAAGGAATCATTGAGTTGATAATAGCAAAGAATCACGGTTTCGATTCTAGAAAAATAATAAAGTGAGAAGAACCTACTATGAAATTTTCAAAAAGAAAAAGAAAGGTTCAAACCTTGCCATCAGGAAGAAAAAGTACCGAATTCAGCTTTGGTTAAAGGGAATCGCCGGATGGGATTCTAGGTTGACCGAGCTACAAATATAGTTTTTTGGTCTTGGTTAAAGGAGGTCGCCAGAAGGGATCTCATGTTTCAGCTTTGGTTAAAGGAGGTCCCCTAGATGGGATTCCAGGTTGATTGGGCAACAAATATAGTTTTTTGGTTATGGTTAAAGGAGGTCACCAGAAGGGATCTCAAGTTAACACAACTGTAATTCCGATATCAGCTTTGGCTAAGGGAAATCGCCAGATGGGATTTCAGGTTGGCCAAGCTACAAATTTAGATTTTTAGTTAAAAGAGATAGCCAGAAGGGATCTCGGATGGAATGCTAGGCTAATCGAACCGAAGTTAGAATTCAGAGGATCGCCAGATTGGGATCTCGAGATGACTAAGTTTTGATCATAGCTTTTGGGCTGAGCAGGATTGATGTAAAGACAAAGTTTCAGATCGATTAAACTTCGACAAGATCAGTTTCGGAAGTCCAGTTTTGTTTATCTTTATAAAACTTACTACGCAAAACCCCTGCTCCGTAAGTATTATAAAGAGGGGGCATCTGTTGTAACCCATTTTTGGGTCCCCACACAAAAATAAAAAATATAATATAATAATAATAAAACAATAATAATAATAATAAATAATATATATATATATATATATATATAAAAGATAAAAAATATATATATAATAATAATAACATAATAAATAATAATAAATAAATAAATACATAGCCGAAAGAAATTAAATAATAATAATAATAATAATAATAATAATAATAATAATAATAATAATTGTCGCACCTAGTATTTTGGTTACTAGGAACCCTAACTGGTCTCAGAGATCGGGTACAGGGACTGGTTGCGTAAAAGGAAGGTATTAGCACCCCAAATACGCCCTACCTAAGGTAAGCTGCATTATTTTATTGTCTGATAAATCTAAAGTCTTGTCATGCTTTCTAGCTGTTGGTCCGTCTGTGATTTAAGAAAAGTTCTTCTCGGTAAGGAGATCCTTATCTTATTGGAAAAAAAAAACTAACCGTTCTAACCTCAACAAAAGAATTTAATATCCGGAGTACGTCGTACGTATAAGATCATAACCCTAGATATTAAAAGAAAACAAAATAAATTTTTTTAAAATTTTAAAATATTGGCCTAGTTCTCGTAACTTTAATAAACTGGTTATTAAAGCTCAACATGCATGCTAAATTTTTTTTTTTTGAAGATACAATATGATGTTTTATTATTATTTTTTAGAGAAACTTAGCCGTATGCATAAAAAAAATAATTTTTTTATTTTTCAATGTCTTGACGAAAACCATGTATTTTAATATCGTATTTGCATCTTTACAGTATAAAAATATAAACCAATATTAATTAAAATGCAGTAAAAAAATTGTGGAAAATCACATAATTTTTGAAATAATTTTTTGAATTTTGTTTTGGGGCTGGGCCCAGCCCGGCCCATGTGGCTGGGCTGGACCCAGCCAATGACCCCGCCGGCTTTAGGATGCAAGTGATTACTGTTCAAGTGAATTATAATTCACTTGAATAGTAAAAATGCAAAAGGAAATCGCATGCACAAAGACGAAAAACGCATACCTGGAAGTGGAAACGAAAGGGGCGAAGGTGATGGCGAAGGCGTGCTGGCTGGTCTCTTCTGTGCTTTCGTCTGTTTCAGTTTGTTTTCCTTTCTCTGTTTCTCTTGTGTTTCGCTGCTCTCTCAGTTTAATTCCTCCTGGTCTCCCTCTGTTCTATCCTATTTTCTCCCCTGTGTCTGTCTCCTGCTCGTCGTCTCTTCCTCTGTCTTTCCCCTCTCTCGCTGTCTTTTTTCTTTCTTTCCTCTGTCTTTCCCCTCTGGTTTCCCCTCTTGGTTTTCCACCACGGTCCTTCTCCCTTGGTTCGGTTTCTCCTCTGGCTTTTATGGCCAGAGGACGCAGGCATTTCTTGGTAACGGCCGGCGTGCATCATGGTGGCGTGAAACATGCCCCCTCCCCAGACTGAAACGGCTCCATTGATGGCGTTCATTTACTGTCAAAACCGTCGCGGATGAAGATGATGAGCAATTGTCAAGGAAACGGCGCCGTTTTCAAATTCAAAGAACATTTCCAGTTTGGTCCTTGGATGTTTTTTGCAATTTTGTAATCAAGCCCCCGGATAAATTGTAATTGGGTCCCTTCATTTTAGCGCTTTTTCCAGTTTAGTTCTTGGTTTCAGATTGTTTCAATTAAGTCCTTAATTGGCCATCAAATTTCAATAATTATGCAATTAAGCCCCTAATTTGACCAAATCAACTCTTCAAAATTATAATTGCACCCCAGAACTTTAATTTCTTCCAATAAAAGCCTAAATTGACTTAAGAAATCAATTTTCTAGCAATCAAACCCTCCATAAACTCAATTAAACCTTGGATAAAATTTAATTGAGTCCATAAACATCTGATTTTGGACTTTTTTTCCTCAACTTGAATTTTGTTTTTCAACAGGGCTCTCATCAGTAAAAAATATACTATTAAATTTTAACATTTTGTATTTTTGAACCTTCTCAACCAATTTTGTCCCTTTTTTCAGCATTCCAGTCCTTTTCTCGTACCTATTATTTTTTGGATTTCTTTTAAATATTTTTTGATATATTTTTTTGTATTTTCAAATTTTTTTTTTGTGGGAACCCAAAAATGGGTAACAACAAATATAATATAATAATAATAAAACAACAATAATAATAAATAAATAATATATATATATAGAAAAGATAAAAAATATATATAATAATAATAACATAATAAATAATAATAAATAAATAAATACATAGCCGAAAGAAATTAAATAATAATAATAATAATAATAATAATAAGAATAATAATAATAATAATAATAATAATAATAATAATAATAATAATAATAATAATAATAATAGGGGGCGAGAGCGCTCAAAAAATGGTCAGAAAAAATTGATTAAGGAGGATAAAAATATAAAGATTAAAATTTTGACAGTATATCCTTGAATGATGAGAGCCCTGTTGGAAAAGAAAATTCGATTTGAAGAGAAAAGTCCAAAATTGGATGTTTATGGACTTAATTGGATTTTATTGAAGGTTTAATCGAATTTATAGAGGGTTTGATTGCAAGAAAAATTGATTTTTAAGTCAATTTGAGCTTTAATTGGAAGAAATTAAAGTTCCTGGGTCAAATTATAATTTTTGAGAGTTGATTTGGTCAAATAAGGGGTTTAATTGCATAAATATTGAAGTTTGATGGCCAATTAGAGACATAATTGAGGAAATCCGAAACCAAGGACCAAATTGAAAAAGACACGTAAATAGAGGGGCTTTAATTGATCGAATCAGGGACCAAATTGAAGAAATTTTAAGTTTATTAATCAATTGAGGGTCAAAATGCACAAATTCAAAACCAAGGACTAAAGTGAAAAGGCGGCCAACTATAGGGGTGGCGATTGAAATTGGCAGGGATGCAATTGAATTAATTCTTAAAATCAAAATTACATTGTGAGGACTTAAAAGAACAAAGGATAAATTAAGTACTGATTTGGAAACGAATATGCTGGCTCCATATTTAAATGAAATGGCGCGTTTTGTATAAAACGATGCCGTTTCATGTTAAAAAAAAGAAAGAGAGAGAGGAACAATGTCGTTTTGAGCGACACTGTTCCTCTTTCTCCTTCCCCTGGACGTGCAACAGGGGAAGGTAGACAATTTTATTTTCTTCATCTTTCTTCATTAACCCCTGCACACCGCATGCCCTGCCAAATCTCAAAGCCCCACGCACTCTCATGATGAGAAACCGAGGGAGCCACGCCCACTGGCTAGCCAACCTGGCGCCGTGGCAGGGCAGCAAAGCTCTGCTCCCCATGCACAGCAATAGGGCGGCAATAGGGACGCCCTCACTCCCTTTGCCCTATAAATACCACCCAACGCCAGCACGCTGAAAAGGAGGGAGAAAGAAAAAAACAGGGGAGAGATTGTGGGAGATAAAGGAGAGGGACTGTGAGGGTTAGAGAAAAAAGGAAAATGAACCGAAAGGGAGAGAAAACAAACCGAGAGGGACAATGAGAGGTACATGAGAGTGGACCGTGAGAGTTAAGGAAAAACGATACTGACACCGGAAGAGGTTGGGATTTGAAAAAAAAACCACATCTAAACAAGGACAAAAGGAAAAGGAAACATAGAAGAAGAAGAGGAGGAAAACGGAGGAGAAGGGAAGAGCAAGAGCCTCTTTCTCCGCCGCTTGAAACAGTAACACTACTGCTTGGAGCCGCCGTCCGTGAGCAATGACACCGCCACCGGCCTCCACCACAGCACCACCAGTGAAGCAGTTCGACCAGGAAGGCACCGCCTCCTCCACGCCAGGTAACCCTTCTTCCCCCTCATTGTTTTCTTTCGTTGGTCGTGTTCCCTTTTGCATATCGTTCTGCATGCAGGGGGTGGGGGGGAAATAATTCCCCCCCGTCAGTTTTGTTGTTGGGCCAGGCTGATTGTGGCCCAGCGTTGATGGTTTTTTTCTTCTCTAGGCCAGGCTGGTTCTGGCCTAGACATTTTGTTTTCTGGCCCAGCCCTGATGTCTGGGCCGGGTCTGGCCCAGACTAAAAAGAGAGATTTGTTGGGCTGAGATCAGCCCAACCTTTTAGGGCTGAGTCCGGCCTAGTTAGTTGGGCCGGCCTAGCCTACCCCACCTAATATTATATATTATATATTATAATGTTTTTATATTATTTATATATATATAGATATATAAAAAATTAAAAAAAAATTCTGAAAAATCCTTAAAAAAACTATTGATTTTCCTGCATATTTTTATCAAAATTGCTTAATACTGGTTTGTATTTTTATACCGTAAAGATACAAATCCAGTATTAAAATACCCGGTTTTCGTCAAGAC
>Ga0307513_10006160_pt1 | contig 15735 bp, 13 predicted proteins | sample 15_EM_MG_FD_202174 | JGI IMG/M metagenome (GOLD analysis project Ga0307513, IMG submission 202174) | Populus trichocarpa ectomycorrhiza microbial communities from riparian zone in the Pacific Northwest, United States - 15_EM | ecosystem: Host-associated > Plants > Roots > Unclassified | place... | reverse complement strand
TTCGCAAAGATAATCAGACGTGACACACGCTCCAAGCGGTCTTTCAAATCTATGTTATATAAGCTGATCACATGGGAAATGCGAGATGCGAGATGCGAGATGCGCCCAGCTTTGAACGTTCCTAATACCGAGGGCTTATGTGCGCACAGCCAACTGTCGGGCTTTTTCGATGACATTTTGGAATACCGATGAATCCGACAGCACACCTCGCTAATAAGATACCACGCGCTGTCTAAAAACTCGTCCTCGACTTGTTAACGAAGAAATCGATACCCACCACTTTCTCTCCGAGCATCGACACCCTTTGTACGGCTTCAAAATCGAATTTGATGCGTAGTTCTTTGAGGAACGAGGTTACGTAGTCGTGGTATTGGTATTCCTCCATTTGAATGACCTTCACCACCTCTTTGATTGCATGTCAGATGCGGGAGGATAATAGCGTTGTGGCAGCCGCACTGGCAACACCAGCAGCGGCTTTCAGCGATAAGATGGTGTTGAGGTACCTTGAGGAGGAAAGGGGTGCCCTCCCTCTGGGTAGTTACAGTAAACGAATGGACGGGCCATCTGTGCGAGTGAAGCTGCCCGAGGGCAGGTTCTGGGGATTGTTGGTATTGGGGGATGCAGAAGTGTGCCGAGTTGTTGAGGTCATTACCAGTGGATGGGAGTCGGAAGTGGTGTAGATAGTCGGCGGGGCCGGTGTAGTTCCAGTGGGAGTATCGGAATTGGCTGAAGGTGTACAGAGCTGTGATTTCCCTGAGCGTAAGCTGTATATGTGAAGATCAGAATAAGTCATGGAACAAAACTGATCAAGACGCACATTGTTATCTTTTATGAAATTCTGGTTTTTGTCCTGCCTGTTGTTGCAGCACCTGTGCGATGTCCGAATTCTCGATAACGTCCTACACTGCCTGCGCCTCCAACTGATTCATTGACACTGCGCTTCTCCATTTCTCGTCGAATTCTACAGCGACCAGATGTTGAATTTATACCCCGGGCATTGAGAGATACCCACCTGAAGGAACCTTCTCCCCAGGATAGATCTTCTCGAACACAGTCGATGCATAATCGAACATATTGCCAAGTTCAGATTGAGCCGCTATAACGTCGTTTGTAAGAAACAATGAAGTTTCGCGGAGATGTGCAAGAAGAGGAAACTAAAAGGCGGTCGAAATATGGTATCATCGGCTTGGAGAGGTTGCATTCCTTGTCGACCCCGTCATCGTCGCTAAACGTGTGAATGAAACTGTCAAAAGCTTTTCGGTTGCACAGCCACTGGATTCACTCTTGTGCTCTCAAACGACTCAAAGGAGGGCCCCTAACAGTAATTGCCAAGTGGGATCCCTAGTTCGTTATAAATATTTTTAGGTAAACGTACGTGGCTTGTCGCTTAATTGATACAAAATACTTGTCCTGAACATGAAACCTTGATCAAGGAGACTGTTGATCGCTCGCCGCGGGGCCTGGTTATCATGAAAAATGACTACAAAAATGTGATATTAGTTTAGCAAACATGAAAAGTGTGGGGGTAGATAACTACCTGCTCATAGATGCGCTCTCGCGCGGCTCCTCGCCCAACAACAACAAGACTAGTCAACGATCAATATGTTCTTGTATCTGGACATGTATGCCGCTCGCCGTGGGGACTAACGCTCGCGAAAAATGACTAATAAAAGTGTGATATAAATTCGCCAAACATGATAGGTGTCAGTATAGAAGCTACCTGCTCGTAGGCGCGCTTTCTCGAGTCTCCTCGCCCTCCAACATCAACACTAGTCAATTTTCGACAGGTTCCTGTATCTAGCGAAAGGCTGCGAAAAAATGAACATTCAATTAATAAGGGGCTTGGGGAGGTGGATTTGAAGGCGCTGATGATCAGTTTGGGCAGAACTTGAAGGAGTGCATTGGTTTCGGTGAGTTCTCGTTTTCTTTCGTTGGAGGTTTCGAAATCTTTCAATCACGTGTGATGCCGTCCGGCGATGGCGCGGAATTTTTGATTGTTGTTGGATCACGCTATCGCAAACATAATTTTCACTTTCTCTTTTCATATTAGCCATGACCTTGTCACTGGACGACATGCGGTGCATTTTGGATTTCCTCGATGACCATGATTATAATGATCTCAGATCACTCAGATCATTGTGTCTCGCTTGTAAAACGCTGAACCAGCTCATCCAACCCCGCCTTTTTCACCAGGTTGACCTCCGCGTCCAACGACGCAAAAACTTGACAAGGACCGTCAGAACCTCCACCTCATTTGGAGCCTTTAGGGAGCTGTTGGAGATTTCTCCCCACCTAGCGCATTACCCGCGGATCCTCCGGATCGTCCTGAATCGAAGTTATACAGAGGATATTCCGTTTGTCATTGCCGCCCTCACTGGCAAAGCTATCTCATTCATCACTCTCACCACGCGTAGTGTGTCTGATTGGATGTCCAGCCCAGTTCTGCTCAAAGCAGCAGTCGAGACTTTCTTCAAAGATACCGTCATCCCTCTCAACGTCATCCTTTCAAATGTCCACGACCTTTCTGGGTCCTCCCTTCATTTCACCGAGCATGTCAAGCTTGTCAACTCCTTCATCAACCCCGGCACCTGTGCTTCGTCGCTCCCGTGGACAACTCGGACATTTTCGACGGTAGATGTAGAATGTTTGTCTCTTCAAGCAATCATTGCCAACGTGCTGCCTTGCCTAACCCACCTCATGATTGGCTGGTATACGCCGTGGGGGAACCCTGGTCAGTGGTATGAAGAACTTGGAATGGCACTATCCAATCTGCCTGCACTTCGACTTTTGACGGTAAACTATAACTATAATGGTAAGACTTTATTTTTTCATCTTGTGTTCTGTGTTCGGGTTGCCATAGCATGTTTCTAGGAGCCTCCGACAAGGCAAACCCAGACCACCACCACCATCTGGAGTCGTATGCCAGCAAAATACAGCATTCGCTAGCCCACCGCCCCCACCGAGTTTCATTCGCGTGGCGATTTACTTCTTCTGAGTTTATCCCAGATCCCGAGGTCCTGCTTGTACTTGAAAGCATGCGATGTCTCACTGGATGGAACACGATATCATTCCAGATCGCCATCTACCGCCATCTCGGAAATGCAATGCTAAAATCGGCGTCTGAGATATTTTTGAAGCGTTCCGATAATTACTATATCCGAATTGACGAGATTCAGTCTGGGTACGATTTATTCATCACTCCACATCAATCTACCTTGGCAACCAAAGGAAATATGTTGGAAGCGGTCGAGCGGCATGTTCACGAAGATGTCTATGCAAATTCGTTTGTGGCTCAGGCGAGGTCTGGGGTAACAGGAGGGTGGGTGACAAGGACTGTACGAGTTTGAGCAAGAAAAAGGTCATAGTCCTTTGGCGAACAAAAATTTTGACATAGTAATGTTTTTCCTATATCACTCTGGTGAAGCATCCATGTTGAACTGTTGAACTTTGAACTTCCATCCCAGTGTTTCGCGCAGAACGCAGAAGAGCCCCAATCTCGTCGAACCCTGTCACTCCTTCCGTTGCTGACAACGAAGGAGGATGTACTACAAGAAGGGACACGACACAGCCAACATGACACCTGTTGATGATGACCTGATGATGAAGATGCTCTCGGTTCTGACTTGGTTCTGACTCGGATATCGGCTAATTTTTCACCCAAGTACCTAATCTATAGCATAGTAACTTTTGATTCTCAACCCACTTGATATAGCCTAATTATATTAAGTTGCGGATAGGCTCCTTGTCCGATAAATAAGATTATTAAAGTTTCGGGATAGAAGAGGGAAGAGAATCGGAGAGCGAGGTCGTAGTCAAGGACATGGTTAGTACGAGGTTTCACGAGTGCGAATAGATGTTAATTCGTGGATTTAAGCGCAGGGGGCGGGGCCCATAACCTATTAGAATCTAGGTATGATAGCTCAATCTTTGGGAAGCCAAACGACTATGATATATTACAATACCTAGGTATGATAGCTATATAACATGTAAGTACACGAAGTAAGTAGAACTAGATAGATGTCTCACCTCAGTCTTTGGGAAGCCAAACGACTGAGGGGAGACGAGCAAAGAGACTCGAAATAAATGCTAAAAGAAATGAATACGACGCAGCGCCGAACTAGACTAAAAAGAGAAGTAACCGAGCATAGAACAATAAGAAAGGGGAGCTCGTAATCGAGCTCAGTAATAAGAATGAAAAGGAATATATACGAGGTGGTGCAGTGTGCGCCGCCGAGTGAAAAGACGAAGAAATACATACTGGGATATTTAACAGGACTCCGAGGCTCGGAGTCGAGACCCTCGTGTCGTATTTGCCAACCCAAATCCAACAGTTTGGTCCTTGTCTGATAACAAAATGATCAAAGAATCAGAGTGAAGACGAGAAAAAGATTATCGATTAACTCTCACTCTGATCGTCCAATTTTCGTGGACTCGTTTTGTTCACGCGCAGCATCAGTCAGTTGTTAGAACTCCGACGGCATGTGACCACGTTGAATTCTCACCCAATCTACTTATACTATAATTTATAATATAATTACTAATCCGATGAAGGAACCCAATCCTACGCCGGACGTCCTAGAAAGGGCTTTGTATTAAGAAATGGGGGCTTGTGTGAGAGGTACAGCTTTTGTGAGAGATAACGGCTCGGGGCGTGTCCAGGCCCGACGTCGACTTTTGCCACACGTGATCTGGTGGCAAAAGTCGACGTCGGGGGCTTACGTGAGAGGTACAGCATTCCATCATATGTTAGAAACGATAAATGATGTAAATTAATACAACGAAGCTTGAGAGGTAAATATACAGAAGGGAAGGAGACGACAGGTAGTGGGCTTTGCCGCGAAGTCGGCCCTACAGTACTTATCTTAAAATCAGAGAAGGTCACCAGGCGGTGACTGGCATGTCAGCATATTTCTTAAATAGCATCTTCAAATCTGCGTTTTTTTTTATTAAAATTTGAGATCTCACATTTTTAGAATACTTCAAACATAAAACGAATCTTTACTTCCTTATCGAACGAATGAGCGTTTATATCAAACGCAATCTTTAATGCAGAGCGGAGTTTAAATCCTACATCAACCACATCACCATTGAACGATGTCTGTTCGTTCTCTGCCCATCCGCCCATTCCTCATACCACCACCATCGCCCTCTTCACCTCAATTCACTCTCAACCACGCGCAACCACCAAGCTAGAGCCCCTCCCCTCCCTTGAGGGATGTGGGCTCAACTCTTCGATGCAACCTTGTAGATGTATGTGCTAGCGCCTGGTAAGTTCGTGCCTACTGCCCAGTATCCTGATAACACCTCCCTTTTCACTAGCCTCCCTCTGACCACTCCTCGTCCAGCCCTGCGAGCAAATACTCCGAACACAATCAGACAGTCGCTCAAACGCGGATGTTCATGCATCGTCTGTCGGCAGGTTGTATGATCAAGGTCCTAGAACCTTCTAGAGGGAGAATGTACACGAATAACGGATGAGTGTGATAAGTGCTATGTTCATGCTTACCACTCTCCTCCTTGCATCCTGCTAACACCCAACAATAGCCTCCCTTCAGCGTGTCCCCCTGTAGCCCTGGGCGTGAATACTCTCAACACCGTCAGTCGCTCAACCTCATGGAATACGACGCGGAAGAGTCGACAAGGAACCAAGAAAATGTGTTGATGGATCCTAGGGAGAGGAGCGAGAAGCCGGCTAGTGTATGCGAATAGGTGTGTAAGTGGACATGGACGGATGGATGGCATGTAGCTCTGTGTTTACCACTCTCATTCCACAGAAACCTGCCAACACCATTCAAAATACCCCCCTTCAACCTGTCTTCGTGTCGCTGTGGCCCCGAATACTCCGAACGCGATTGCTTAATCCGTCAAACTCGCGGCGATGAGGGTGTTCGGCATTTGACAGCCGGCCGCGTTGGTGCATGCGAGTGCGAGAGGGCATCGAGGAGTCGAAACGTAACATGGAATGGGATTCGGCCGGTGGTGACTGCGGGGTGCGTAAAAAACAGTGGTGTACGAGGTATGTCGTTGCGACCTACCGATGTTGGGCTATGACGCTAACGAACGGTATGATAAGGGCTGACGGATTTCGTGGACGACGACCCATGCAATACGAATCCCAGGCGGCGATGACAGCAGCGAGGGGTGGGCTGAGTGGTGGTAATGACTATCATATTCAAGGATGATGAGAGTACGTAGTACATACCTTCGAGCTGTAGCTCATTGCTTCGAATGGGCGCTGATCTTTGGCTTTAGTTGCAGAACAACTTGAAGATCATACTACGAGCGCGATCCATCAAAATCGCAGCGATGGGGAATTCGACATACGACAGGCGGCTGCGCGTACGTGTGTGCGAGTGTGAGAGGCCATCGGTGGATGGGTCGACATGTAACAAGGGATGGGAATCAGCGGGTGGCGGCTGTGAGATGCCTGAAAAATCATTAGGGCTCTTTTCATGTATGAGGTACGTCGTTGCGACTTACTGTTGGGCTGCGATACCACGCTAACGAAGGGTCGATCGGTTTCGTCTTGCGACGTCGTACGAGTAGCGGATCGGGCAGCGATGGTGGACTCAGCAGATGATGAAAGGCACGTACCTCAGAGCTGCACTTCGTCAACGAACCTCCATCTGCTTACTATTCTCCTTTCCCAGCATCCTGTAACACTGCTCGTTTCAACCGCCTCCTTTTATCGAGTGCCTCTTCTAAAGGACTTGACGCGAATACTCGGAACCCCGCTTGGATAGTAACAAACTGACGGCAATGCGTGTTCGAATGGGAGGCGTCACGGGTCGCACCAGCCGACATAGAATCATGAATGGGAGTCGACGGCGGAATACCTCAAAACAAACATCAGGACTATTTTCTGTGCACAAGGTGGGTCCTCGCGACTTACTGCGGGGCCGGGATACTACGCTAACGAACGATCAGGACAGACGATAGCAGTCGATCACAGATTTCGTGTACGACGACGAACACGAAACGAAACGGGCGGCGGTGGCAGCGAGGGGCGGCTGAGCGGCAGTGATGAGCAGGTCGTTCAGGCATGGTGAGGGGTACGTACTACATACCTTAGAGCTGCAGCTCATCATTTTAAATGGGCCAGGCCGCTAATCAGAATTTCAGCTGAACGCCTTCACGTGAAGATCCAAGGTTCGAGTCTATTAGCAAGACGAAGCACAATTCCGAAGAATGGAACTCACCTCGCAAGGTACGTGGTCGAACGAGGGGGCCGTTAGCTAACTACGTGCTACAGGTCCATGTTAGTCCGGCGCCGAGAACACGAGAAAAAAGAAACGGAACAGACGAGGGTTGGCCACTGACTGCCACAGCCATGGCCATCGACAACCCACTCGAAACACTCCGCGGAGTCGACCTTGCTTGCAATGGAATCGCCGTGTCAGTCAAGAGTGTCGTCAATGAGCTGCCACCACACTGACTCAACCAGGTCCGTGGATAATTGGTTCCAATAGTGAGGATATTGGGAAATCACGATACTTTGGGGACGAGAACCAGCGGAGGAAGTTGTGGGAACATACGGTCGAAGTTATGAAAGGCTCTCTCAACCTCTCTTCATTGGATGGCGCGGAGCAAGGGAAGTAAGATTGGGATGCAAGGCGGCCTCTGTTGAGGGACGAATTAGTAAGTTTCGATTAACCCTACCGTTAACACAACTCTCATTCTGTTTCAAGCATTACCCTCACGATTCCATGTATTCGATACATCAACGTTTTATTCGATTCACGTCCAATATTCTTTTTGTTTCTTCTTCGATTTATCAAATAATCTAATAAACTAAAATCCAATTGAACAATGGTTGCGTCACAGACGTACGTCCTAAATCTCTGTTTGCATTATATTCATGAAGTTCTAACTTTTAGATTGTCCAGGTGAGTTCCCTTCTCCATCTTGCTACTCCTCATTTAAGTTGATGCTCTTTCAATATCTGTGCACTTGGCCACTTGAATCCTGACTGTGAGTCTGTGGAAGGAAGGCCGACGCGCCAGACTCTGGAAGAACCTGTCGTTGACAATGTAGACCCACCAGGTGCGTCGCGGAAGGTGTCGAAATCATAACACCTTCCGCAATTTCTATTTCGCAACCCCAGAACTCATCTTTTGTGAGTACAGGCCCTTTCGAAATCAGGCCAGATCCACTCTCCCTCCCGATAACCACCAAAGTCGGTGAAACATGTCGTTTCGCCGCCCAGATCTACCCTCCCTTACGACAGCCACCACGACACCCGTAGGCCATACCTTCGACATTACGGCTGTGCGATTAGTCGAACGCACCGCCACCAGGGTTCGAAGTCGTGGCTTCGTTTACTTTGAATTCGGCACCCAACTCGCCAGAATAAATGACTATACCGTCGATGATGGACAAAGGGACTTCCCGCTGTATAGACCACCCTGCCAATTCCTCAACGCCCCCTCTCTTCATGCGCGACAGGCAGGATACGATGCCGCACCCAGGTAGAACATGCCAGTAGGCTACGATTTATGGCGAGTTCTTCGTTTATTTTTAATGAACAACTCGTACTTACCGATACTCAGTTTGTCCCCCTCAGTCGTTGTTCTTATTAACAACTTGCATCGAGCGGTGGGCAGATATGTTCTGTGTGTCAATATTAGATATGTACGTGTCCATACGTTGACGAACGACTGCTTACCGTCTACTGGGTTGTTCTTCCCTCCTCCCAGCCAGCAGGCCGTTACGGCGTTACTCGGATTTTAATCTCTAAATCCACGATTTTCTACGATGGATCAATCCTACGGCTATGAAGCGGGATGAGCGCCATGGCCAGGGCTTGGCAAACCTCAACATTGACGCGCAGTGGCGACGACAAGAAGCATGAGCACTTAGAACAAGGGTTTTGGTTAGTTGTAATTCTCTTTGCAAAATACTTAGCCGGTACTTACCAGTCTCCCCCACTTCCACTCGTTAGCCCATCTCCGACGCTGTTCAACCGTCGACGAGCATCAGCAGCCACCGGTTGATATCCGCACGGACGGCGGGGGGTCGCATCCAATGAGGACGCAGACAACGCAATGTCGACGGCTGCTATAAGCCTATGAGACATATGGTCAGTATAGTATTTTCATCAGCGAGCGGTTTAATTACGACACATTCATATTCAGCCTATCCACTCCTCCCCACCTCCATCGCGACGGTCAAATCGGACCGGCTGTAATAAACGTGTGTCGGATACTCTTACACCTCGACAGGCAACGACATACTATACACATATCACTGCACGAGCAGGGACACTATCGACAGCGAGGGCTATGAGGTATAGGGTTAGTCCCGATCTATCACACCCAATCGACGAGCAAAACACTTATCATTTCCAAAATCATAGGTCATCCGGTGAGCGAGCGCATACATTGATGAGTGGGCCTACGATCAGTGAGTTAGAACGGCGGCACGAAAATTGATAGTAATTTTACTCACTCTCTTCGTTATAGGACACAGCGCTAGTTCGAAGCGCTAGAACGACCACAATGAGCAGGAGATGGAACATAGAGAAGGAGAAGGACTTACCCGATACTGCCGTCGACGACTGCTGAAGAGCTTGAGGACGAAGATTGGAGCAGGGATTTATCTGCTCCGTTGAGTTTACAACGGCAGTTGGAAAATGAAGAATTCATTACTCACTAGTTTCGTCTTAGGACACAGCTAAGATAAACAGCTAGAAATGACGATGAGCACATTGGAAGAGATGAACCAGGCCGAGAGCAACTTACTATGACACTGTCATCGACGAAGCCAAGGATGAAAAAGAACGAAAGTAGGAAATCCCACACGCATATGGTGAACGAGAAAGGCGGTATCGACAACGCTCGAGGAGGAGACCGTTTGCCAGTGGCGTTAGGAGGAGAAGTCGGACTGAATTTTACAACGTCAGTATAAGTATAAGTCGCTTATCTGAGTTATCTCGACCAATGCATGTACATAACGGCCTTTTGAATTGGAGTACGAGGACGTCAAGTGACAGTTAGTTGGGGATTAATGACGTGCAGTAATTTCATCAAGTCAATAACTATATCTCAACATCCTCGCCACTGTGTCGAGGTTGACGCAGATACGTAAGGCATTTGTGTGCTGCCTTGAATATAGTATACTGCGATCTGTGCGAATGTGTTCGACACCGGTTCAACACCACCAGAAATGCTTAACTAGGAGGGTATTACACTCGGTAACAGTTTTGCGCCACTCATTCCTTGTCCTTATTCCTGGAGATATGATAGCTAAACTAACTCTCAAGTTCATCCCTCTTCGATGTGATTTCTCTTTTAAACGGCGACTTGCATGGAACGGCAGTGAGAAGATACCAAAGATTTTACTCGCTCTCTTCGTGTTGGACTCAGCGTTGGTTCGAAGAGCTAGAACGAGCAGGAGACAAAAGAGAGAGGATCAAATTACCTCATGCTGTCGTGGACAACTACTAGAGAGCATACTGGAAGAGAAGAAAAAGGGCGATAACACCTACGGTTATTATATATTAGATCGATGGTCAACTTAGGACCCAATAAAAGTGGGTTCAGGAGGATCTCAAGATTCACGCAACGCTTCAAGAGCAGCCCGTGAGGAAGCACTGAACTTAGTGGCGGTGCAACTGGAAAGTTTGTGACAGGGTCGACAATAACCAACCATGACGGAATACGACCTCTCCAGGACGATGATCCCATATCAGGACCGCCATCTAGAATTCTGTCTGTCCTGAATCAGCTGTGCTCGCTGCATCCCATCCGAACGGCCCAAAACAATTCCTCGTATCACGGAACCAACGACTCTTCTCCACCAACGTCAGCGTCTGCCACTGGAATCCCTACCAATCGGACCTCACACTTTCAGCAGCAGCGGAACCACCATCTTGTGTTGAGCTTGAGGGAGTATTTTGGAGGCTACTCTACCCGAAATCGGCTACTGCAACAACAGGTGTATCAGCAGCAGGAGCTTCTACCAGCGCAATCACACGATCAAGTGAGAGTGAAAAGAGAAAGTATGAGTTATAAAAAGGAGGATAAGGGTACTGTGGGTACTGGTGCGGCCACGGTGGCTCTGACCAGCGTGAGGACTTTGGCTTCACAGGATGACTTGATGCCTTCGACGAGTGATTTCGTGAAAAAGCTGTACAAGTGAGTTCTCTACGATTTTCGTTTTTTTGCGAATCCTTCTCCATTTGTCCAACGCGAAAAGCTTTATGCTCCCCATACTTCCTGGACTCCGCATTCGCGTTTGTGTTTTCGTGATGTCGTATTTTGAATCTGCTGCCCACGAGCATTTCGCCGTGCTCCACTCCTTTCGTGCATGATATTCATTCTCACAGAATCGTATCCGAATGATAATGCTAACACCTTCGCCTTCACAGAACTCTCGAAGATCCCTCATTCCAATCCATCGTATGTTGGGGTCCGCTCGGCGACTGTTTTGTAGTCAAAGTGCGTTTCAGCCTCTCACTCGTCGGGGGTTAACGAAAACGGAAAGATAATTTTAGCTAATCCTATCTTATCTCATTGTAGGACATGAACGAATTCACAAAGTCCATTCTACCACTCATATTCAAGCACTCCAACTTTGCGAGCTTTGTGCGCCAGTTGAACAAGTACGATTTTCATAATGTGAAGAATATGGACGATAACCAATTTGGGGAGCACGTACGTCTTTCCCTCTGTTTCGTTTCGCCGTTCCTTTTATATAACTCTACCCCTTCTTTACAGAGTTGGACATTCCGTCACCCAGACTTTCATGCCGACCAATGCGACGCCCTCAAGAACATAAAGCGCAAGGTCCCCGCCCAACGAAAAACTGCCTTCGCAGCAGCCACCCTCGCTACTGCCGCTGCCCAACAAACAGCAAGGGAAACAACATCACCCGATTCCCTCCCTTCCAGCATCTCCAATTCCAACACCGACACATCTTGCCCCCCTTACGCATCCAACTTCCACTCGCGGTCGGGCTCCCAATCATATCAACCATTGTCATCTAATCCGAGTGATGGGTCGTACCATGCTGCTGCCGGGGGTGCAGGTAGGAGATCGCCTTCCCTGACCCAGGCGCATTTGACAGCGGAAATTCAGAGATTGAACGATGAGGGTGAGGATCTGAGGGGAAGGATTCAAGTTTTGGAGACGAACTATGAGAAGTTTCAGCAGGGGATGGCGCAGCAGGATGGGTTGATGCAGAGTTTGATTGCGTCTTTCTTGAGGAGTGAGAAACGGGCAGAGTCAAGTCATAGGAGGACGCAGAGCGATGAGGCAGCGTTCCTGAGTGGAGTGGGAGGTGATCGAGGTGATAAGGAGAAGGGTCTAAAGGAGGAGTATGTTATGCCGGCCCGACAGAATTTGGGAGATCAACTGCCTCAACAAGCGGCGTTGTCGGCGTTGTTTCCAGCGCAGCTGCAAAAACAATCATTCGGCCCTCAACCACCGATTAGCAGCGGGGATAACCCATGGGCGACGATGTTTAACTTTGGACCTGCTCCGTTCCCTTCTAACGTTACTGACATGTTCAATAACATTCCTATGAACACCACCGACGAGTGTGAGGGGTCGCAGGTGTACACCGTCAACCACCCTTTGCCGCAGAACACAGATCGGGGTGATGCACAAGGGAGTTGGACGTTCGATGCCAGTGGGTTGGTGAGGGGTGGTACATTGGGCGTGTTGGGGATTGAAGGAGTTGGACGGGTGGGTGCCAGTTTTTCCAATGCTTTGGAGCAGACGTATTCGGAGGAGAAAATGGTCCAGCCTACCTTTTCCAATGTGCTGATCTCCGCTGGGTCATCCCCTACCTCCTCCTCTGGCTCCTCAAGTGCGGTTTTGGTTTCTGGTGGCTCATTGCGTCAGAAACTCTGTGCGCAGAGGTCGACGTTCGTCCTTGGTTGGGCTATCCCGCCGCGAGTGCTTCTCGTGGACGACGATGCGGTGAGCAGGCAGCTAAGCAGCAAGTTCTTGAAGGTGTTTGGATGCACGACGGACGTGGCAGTGGATGGGGTTGCGGCGGTGAATAAGATGAATTTAGAGAAGTATGATTTGGTTTTGATGGTGAGTATTTCGATGAGTTTCTTCTTTCGATGCATGTTTTTCTATGGTTTCATTTCATTTGGTAGTTTTTGGTTGGTTTATCGATGGTATTGATAGCCGGCTCTTTTTTCTTCTGAATAGGACATTGCCATGCCCAAACTGGATGGTGTATCTGCGACGAATCTTATTCGCAAGTTCGACCAGGGTACACCTATCATATCAATGACAGGTCACTCGAAACCGAACGAAATCATGACTTACTATTCCTCCGGAATGAACGATATTCTCCAGAAGCCATTCACGAAAGAAGAACTTTTAGATATGCTCGAGGTCAGTCGATTTCCTGCCTCACACAAAATTAATGGACAGAAAATAACAACTCGTGCGCCCAATGCAGAAACATCTTAAGCATCTCAAAGTTATCCAACAACAAATGCAGATGTCCGAACTCGGTAGCATCCCCACAAATGTCGGCACCCTTCCTCCACTCTCAGACACCAACTTCGAGTATGCGATCACCAACAGCACGTGTGCGCTCATGGCTGAATCCGGCGTCGATCCAAACTCGAACGGGGAAGCCTCATCATCCTCTTCGAATTCAGGCACCATTGTCCCGTCATTGTCGAGCCCATGCCTCCTCTCACCATTCAATTTTCATTTTTGCCTCCTGTATTTTCCCACCGCACAGCAGCCTAGTGAGGAAGATGAAGGGAAGATCAATCCACTACCTGGGACGGAGCTTACAGACGAGCAGCATAACCTTATTTTGCAGGATATTGTTAGTGGCGATGGGTTCCTTGATGGGCTAGATAATTTCATGTCATCCTCGCCTTCCTCAGCGGCTTCTTCAGGTTCGGGTCTAGGCTCCAGTTCAGCTTATGTGAGTGAAGATGGGAACGGGTTTTTAGGGTCCGAAACCAGTGCGCCAACGCCTATCATGGGCGTGTATGAGGGTGGTGAGGTGGTGATGGGGTGGTGGGAAGAGGGGGTTGGAGGAAGAGAGCGAAGGTCAGCGTGGTGGGGAAATGAAGAGAGGTAGGTATGACGTCAGCTGAGCCCATTGCCTAAGGCCTTGTTGGTATGTACTGCTCTAGACATATTTCAATTTCAATCTTGCAATTCTGCAATTAATATGATACTTTTATACAATACCAATACATAATGATATGATTGACCCCTCCACTTCTTTTTGGTTCAGTCTATCCATTTTTCTCTTCTGATCCCGTCGCTCTTTCAATCAACTCTATCTGCAATTCGGATTATCTGTCTCTCTTTCACGGCGAATGCGTTTGGGATGTATTTCGTGCGGGCCTGTCGAAGGTGGAGAAGGTGCCGAAGCAAAATTCTATGTATTTTTTCTTTCATCCTTCATTCTGTTGCTTGGACGATGACAAGGCTTGTTTATGTCACCAAGACTTCCGGTTTTTCCCTGACAAGTGGGTGGTGCTCCAAGAGCGTGAGTTACCAGTTCGTCAATCGTGTTTATTTGAGCGTGAGAATCTCGAGAATCTGCTCTCGAAGAAGATCAACTCCGTGCGGTACCCCATGCAAGAGCTCGAGCTGGTCTATCCAAAGGGCAAGATGTGTAGCGATGAGGATGACTGGTACCTCCTGTGCCACTGATTCTACCAAGGAATACAGGCGGACTTGAGAAAGAGGAGACGAGGCTGATGGAGGCGAAGTTGAAGCCGGTGAAGGAGAAGGTGTGTTACCCTTTTCATGGGCTCATTTAGAATGCATTTTTCTTGACCTTTTTGTTCGTAGCAATGCAGTATCGAGCACTTGGAGGTGCAGAATGTCAAGAGAAAATTGCCGATGCCAGCTAAAACGATGTTGACTAGGGCTGGGCACGAGTGCACTCGCGGGTGACCCGGATCCGTACCCACGGGTATTTGGGCGCCAAATTTCGTACCCAGATCCGTGAAGATTCTTTCCCACGGATCACCCAGAGCCGCGAGTCAAAAACCCATGGGTCAACGAGTACCCACAGGTATTTCCAATGACAGATCCTCCTGGGTACTCACAGGTATACCCATGGGTACCCACATCAATTATATCAATAAATTATATTTAGAACTATATACAACGTGGATACAGGGTGATGACATTGAGTTCACTGCTTCCAGCTTCGATTCGACATGTTTGCGTTCGACTCAACACGTTGGGATTGGATTAGAGACGAGACAGAGAAGATCGGGGTAGGATGACAGCAGGCCTCCTGCTGGAGTGCCATCGTCCGGACCTACACCGTCGTGTATGATTCCTGAAGTAACCGTGACGCTCCATCTCCCTCCTTATGCTCTCCACCACAACCTCCACCACTATCACCATCACATTGGGTCGACAAACGCCAGATCGAGAGTTTCTTCGTCTTCGAGGACGGTGGTGCCTGCGGGGGCGTTGACCGAACACGGTTGGAAATCGAAACCGAAGTTCAAAGATGGCATGGCGGCGCAGGTTGTGTTTGATGTTGACGAGCACCACGACGACGACGACCCCGCCAATGCTCATCACCTTGAAGCTCAAAGCCGCTTGGGGGTGTGGTTTGTGGAGGCGTGAATGTGGGTGTGGGTGGGCACGAAGCGCCAGTAGCACGTCCGTGCATTGCCCTCATTCTTGGCGTCTGTCGGCATCGTTCTCACCGTGTCGTTGCTGACATTGCCATGCCGCCGTCGGGGGTTTGACAACAAACCGTTTAGCCATCGTCGAACCC
>Ga0307513_10006159_pt1 | contig 15739 bp, 16 predicted proteins | sample 15_EM_MG_FD_202174 | JGI IMG/M metagenome (GOLD analysis project Ga0307513, IMG submission 202174) | Populus trichocarpa ectomycorrhiza microbial communities from riparian zone in the Pacific Northwest, United States - 15_EM | ecosystem: Host-associated > Plants > Roots > Unclassified | place... | reverse complement strand
TTGAGAAGGCTACTTTGGCTGAGAGCGACTGAGGTGTCGATGAGAAACCTGGACAGAGCACGGCCTAGGTTTTATAGACAATCCAGACAGCGGGTCATGTGATCATGCCCTCCCGTGATAAATGGGACGAATTCGAAGATCCCAGAAGGTGCACGGTCGGCTGTCCTTGAGGCCAGGTCGATCAGGTCCTGGAGTGGAGCTTCCCTGAATTCTACGACACGGCGGGTGGTGGAAAACACGTCCCCCATCATTGACATGAAGCGTTTCCCACGGTCGCATCCATCCTTCCCACTCCTCCCTATCCCTCCTCCCAGAGACTCGAACGTAGTCGGAGGTATCTGACTCTTTGGATTATCTGTACGCCACAAGGACGATCGCCCACGGATGCATCTCCGCGGAAAGCTAAGCACACGTCACCGCTTCAACCCGTCCGCTCTTTCCCCCCTTAGCATCACACGTGGTGCCGACGGTGTTGAAATACCACCGCCGCCGGCGTCGGAGGCATGAACACCTTATCCCCACAATTCTCGCTTCAAATTCATCTCGGCATTGCCGGGAGCAATCGCCGCCCATGTGCGAGGATCGTAGACCCCCGTCCGCATTTTTCTCGACCCCTTTATGTACTTGATGACCCGTTTCATGATGAGATCCCAGACGGGTATCTGGCAGGCATTCATAACCCGCCGCCCCATGACGGCCTTTACGAGCTGGGTTGGTCATCGGACAAATTTCCGTCACTGGATCGGGGCAATAACCGCTGTGGTAATGGTTACACCTCTCACTTAACCTCCCCCCGAGGTGTGAACCGGCGGACTCTTCATTCCTCTGCGCCAAGGCGCAGTTGTGTCGATACTCCTTACTTCTGCACCGAAGAACACTCCCGAACCCGGGTTATATCGCGAGTATGTCACGTCCTTATTCATTCCAACTGAGTTACAGGATTCTCACACCAACCCTTCTTTTCAATGGCTCATCTCCTGGTACTCCACAACTGTCATTCTGGTCGCAGGTCACGTTGAACTGCCTCAGCTGATGCATCTTTCTTGAAACACGGACTGAAAGGCAGTTTGTAAATCGCTGGTGACATCCTATTGTTCACAACCAACCGCAACTGCGCACGACAGAAAGAATGATACATGCTCCATATGTCTCCGCCCCCCGCCTCATGAAAGGTGGGAAATCACGGATGTCAACACGCTATTGTATCATGTGTCTACGTCCATGCTCCTACCTGCAAACCCCTATCGGTAGATGTATTTGGACAGAGGAAATGTATTTTTCTGCTCTTACACGAGCGCGCCTTGGAGACTTTTGTCCACGTTCTAAATCCACTGACAGTGTTCCGAAAGACTGTACATCTGCGGAGTGTGTCAACTCATTGAGTGTGTGAAGATCGTGGCCTTTGCTACCCTCGTGACGTTGTACTCGCATGGAAAACATTATACTTTCACTGGCTTGAGGTCTCCTCGAGTCTTCTTCCTGGTGCCCAGCTACCTTTGGGACCTTCTCCCAGACATGTCGACGGTCGAAAGTGCGGCCTTGGGGCCTTGAGGGTTCTGTAAATCATCAATTTTCGATCGCCGGAAGAAACGCTCCACCGGCGCTAGCTTGGCGCGTTATGTGGTTTAACTCATCCTCGCCTCTTTTACATGGTCCCATTCGCTCCCCCCGCTGCACGTGTTGACGAAGGCCGACCCCGTTACGTCCGGGGTATCCCTCCCAACGAGCAGTCGCGCCAAACGCCTGACACCTGCCGAGCGACCGTGTCGGGTAGCGGGTTTTGAGAGGGAAGTTCAACGCTTAGAGTCAACATCTACCGGCCGATCGCTCTTCTGCCGAACAACCGAGGGATCAGTTTGCTGATGTTATTTGCCCCGCCCCCCACAACAAACCGAGAATGTGGTTCTACCTGGAAGATTCCAGCGGACGCCCGAGCCTCGCGTCGTGCCATCTGCATCGTGCATCATCCTCGAACCACACCCCTGTTTGCCGGACTGATCAACATGCAAGTGCCAATTCGATCCGAGCCGACGCGTCATCGGACTCCTCGCCTCCCCCGTCCAACAACCACCTACGACCTCCCCGCTCCTCGATGCAACCGGTATGCAAAACCACTGATACCACGAAGGCGCACTCTTGAGGACGGCTACGATTGATCCAGGTTTCAATGAGAAACATAAGCCGAGCACCCCCGGAGGCATTCTGGTCCGACCCCACTCACATCCACAAAAGAAAGAAAAGGTCAATGGAGAGCTCAACCTCGGTCGTTGTAGGCATTGAGCACTACGCGCTGGTTCGAACCACTATCACCCAGACCGCAGTTAATACCATTATACCGTATCGGAAGCACGCTGACCACGTCGTCCGGTACATGCGCTTTTCTATGCCTCTGCCGGCGGGCACCCACACTACGGCAGAGCTTGCATGAACCATGGAGTCCGCTACGTTGATCCGGCCGGGGAATCTACCCAATAAAACCGTCATCCAAAAGCTCGTGAATCAACCCCATCGTTCTATCCCCCCCTTCGCCAACGCACCCTCACAAGAATATGCAACGCGATTCTGATCCCCTATTGTTGTTTTGACTCGGTCTCTGCGGGCGTTGTCGTTCGCCTCACCAATAAGGCAACCGAATACGTTCTCAGGCCACCCGCGTATATTGATGATTTCATTTCTTCGTACCGGCCCAAGGGTGGCGTTCCTGGTAGAGCGTTGGCTTCATCTTCATTAATCTCCAGTGATGAAAACATTCCCAAGGCACCCACTATTGAGGCGATGAAGGATATTTCCCAGCGCGAACGTGAGAGAGACCCTCCCCTTCATTTCAGTCGCGCAACTCGTTCGCTAACTCCGCGACAATTAAGGGGACCGCCCCCAGGCGTATTGAAGTAATCTACACCGTTCCTGTCGATGGCTAGGCCTGGTATGGCGGAATTTCCCGTGCGCAACGTAAACCGAGATCGCTGTCAAGCCCACATATCATTAAGCATCACCATACCATGTATTTGTGCCATCGGCGGTCTTTTCTGGTATCCCATCCTCGCCCATAAGCCCCTCCCGCTCACTGGAGTTCATTTGCCAATTCCTACATCCTTGGAGATCCGGTGGGTTCCCAAACGGATCTTTCCACCCCTGATACATTTCCTACCGTACCAGTTGGGGGGGCTTCCGGGTCACGACCATCCCATAATCCGGTCCATTCAGAACCAAGACGGTCGTCAAGCCTACCGTGAACCCGGCTATGTACTGTGAATCCCTCATGGATGGTCCTGAAATTGGTCTCACCCTTGCTCGACTTCAACAACTCCCGTACGGGCAAATCGGAGGCGCTGGAGTTCTGACTCTGATGGCTGCGCTCGAGCACGTTTTCATCGAGCGCATGAAGAATTATCGTGGACTTCAGGTTTAGAGTGAGGTCATTTCCGGTGGTGAGGGAAGGGAGCGAAGGTAGGGCTATAATGCGGATGGAGCAGGTTGTGCACGTGAGGGTTTGACCTGTGTTCCCCGGGTTCTTTCTTCAGCACGTGGATATCTCAGGTAGATTCTCTGATACCTTGGTGTCTAGATCTCGGTTGAAGGAATGTATATGCAATCGGCGCGGCCGTCGCCCCACCAGGGCGGAAGGAGCGCAAGGAGGTACTGGTACAAGTAGGCCTAGGGTCGTGTTATTTGACTGAGAACTCTAGAAACATGGGGGATGCCGAGCGTCGACCACAGTCACGTACCGCACACTTTTACATAAAAGACAATATTAAAGGCCTCGTTATCATAAGGATTCCCGTTCTGCCCACAAGTGACAAAAGTGTGGTGAGCACATGTTGTCAGCGTGTGCGATAACATATATGTCCCCATTCCCCACGCCGCTCCACTTGTTCTGATCATAGTCTCCTCATGCAGACCACGCATCATCACTGACGATCACCGATAAGGGATGTAACTTTATTCTGACCATGACCCCAACTTCGACCAACAACTCCTCGACCATCTTCGAAAATGGAGAGCTGAAGGCAGGGACCTACAAGATCCAGAATTTCTGCACCGAGGGTTACGTCGATATCCACGAACACTCGAAGGAGATGTGTTGCCGCCCCGCCCAAGAACTTCAGGAGGGAAGGGGTATCGTACGTCAGTATCCCTTATCTGGGGTTCGCGTCTGACAATTGGAAGTGGGAAATTAAACCCCTTGGGGCCGGATATACGATACAGAGAGTGAGCATCTCGATGCCGCAATCCATGCCGCCATTTGCTGAAAAAAGCGAAACGCAGGTTGAACAGGGGAAGCCGGGAGAGTTTTGTGCTCCGATGGTCGGACTGCAAAACGGCTGTGCACTCTCCGTCGCCGCTTATCCTGCGTCTTGGAGAATTGAAGTCGTTAACGATGATGCGGATCGTGGCCCTGAATGTGTCAGGTCAGAGCGAGTCGTTACTTCAAGCGGAATAGCTCACATACGTAGCACATTAGCCTTTACTGGGGAATTACGAAGATGGTTTGGGACACAGAAGGCAAAGAGAATGTCACCACAGTGGTTAGATATTGAGTGATACTAAGGGATCATTTCTGAGTGGTTTGGTGACCCAGGTTCGGCTCCGGGAACACATACTCCTCACCTTGGTTGTCTGGAAGTTGATTCCAGTGAAGACCGAGGGCACGTCCACGTTGATTCCAGTGAAAGGAACATGAACAAGCGAAACAGGAAACCATCTTATATCAACGTTCCTCGATAACCGGACCAGCATTCAGGACCTCTTCCTAATCATCAAGCCGATACTTCCTTCGTGGTCGTGGTTTTCCATGAGTTGGTTGTGCCCCAGAGAAAAAATCGAAGCGAAACGCGATTCGAAATTAGTTGTCCATCCAGGTTCGGAAGGGTGAATTTCCCACTGAAGATAGTTAACCATGTCTATGCGAGGAGAGGATTACAATGGGCTGACAGCATAGCTGTTTGGGATTGACCCGTATTCCGGGGATGTCTGACCTGTATTCTGAATCTCAGATATTCCTGGCTTGACTCTGTAGCCCTGGAGTATGGACGTAGAGACGGTTATCGAGGTTGGGGTCGTGTTATTTGACCGAAAACTCTATAAACACGGGGGGCGCCGGACGCCAACCGCTGTACGTGCTGTACACCTTTACATAAGAGACTCGTATTATCATAAGAGTTTTCGTTCTGCCCGCAAATGGCAAAAGTGTGGTGGGCACAAGCTATCGGCGTCTGCGATAGCATAACATCTTGATAACATCACGACCTGCCCGTGCCCTCCACGCTGCCTCGCTTGTCCCAACCATGATCTTCGAAAACGGAAAACTGAAGGCAGGGACCTACAAGATCCAGAACCTTTACACCGAGGGCTACGTTGATATCCACGAACACTCAGGGGAAATGTATTGTCGTCCTGCCCAAGAACTCCAGGAGGGAAGGGGGATCGTACGTCGGTATCCCTTACCTGTGGCCTGTGTCTGACGATTCGAAGTGGGAAATCAAACCCCTTGGGGCCGGATATACGATACAGAGGGTAGGCGTGCCTTCGCCATTCGCCGCAATCTCTGCCACCATGTGTTGAATAACGTGAAACGTAGGTTGAACCGGGGGAACCTGGACAGTTTTGCGCGCCGATGTCCGGACTGCAAAACAACTGCGCACTTTTCGTCGTCGCTTACCCTGTAGCCTGGAGAGTTGAAGTCGTCAACGACGATATCCATCCGAGTGACTTAGAATATGTCCGGTCAGAGCGAATCGTCACCCCAAGCGGAACAGCTTACATATGCGACACATTAGCCTTTACTGGGGAATCACGAAGATGCTTTGGGACATACCAGACGAAACAAATGTCACCACAGAGGTTGGATATTGAGCGGTACAAAGGGACTATCATTGAATGGTCTCACCATCTAGGTTGTGCTCTGGGAACGCTCATCTTGCACCTGGGCGATCTGGGAGTTGATCCCAGTGGAGACCAGAAGTACGCCCACAACCCCCCAGCCATCCGGTCCGGACTCCCCCCCTTCATACAGCAGGGACACAACCGGGCAGCCCTGCACTTGTGCTCAACACACTAGGGAGTCCGAGCGTGATGATTTCGGTACAATAGTGACCGAGATCACCACCACTACAGTTACCACCCGTAAGAGATATCGAGTTGCAGAAGCTTGAGGAACTTCTGTTGGGAGTCCTGTCCGCGTATCATATATATTTGTCTAATAGCGATCCCCTTTCGTCCACATGGCGTACTGGACAGACGGTCCTTCGGAAATAACAAACGTGCCAAGGTCTGTAGTGTATGTCGTGTATTACCTGCCCTTTCCAAGGAACACCCAGTCCGGTAGCTTGAGTATCGAGTATCAAGACCCCGGGGTGGGTGACATGAAGCCGAAGCCCAGTGCCGTACCGTGGCGACCGAAATGGGTACCTTCGTCTGCTCGAGCCATTCCAGAGTGTCGAATAATCGAGCTGATCTTCCTATCTTCTAAAAAAAAGGGAATCTTCTAAATCTTCTAAAAAAAAAGGGAACTACGGTGTTCCCAGGGTTCTGATTGGCTGAGACAAACCGGTATCAGTATAACGTCTCTCTCCTTCGGTAGCTTTATCCGACATCAGGCTTTGGCTTCAGGTGTCACCCGCCGCGTCATGCTGTAGTCGTTCAACCTATCGCTGGACAGCTGGACATGTGCACTTTTCTCGCGATTCCTAGGCACTTAATGCTTGGCGTTCGGTCATCTGTTCCCCCAATATCATCGTTTGGTCTGACAGCCACATACTAATATCCCCCCCACGCTGTGGGTCCACGGCGGAGTTTCCACCGTTAATGAAAACGGAGCGCGATCCGGTCTGACCAACCGATCGGCCCCGGGTGTCTGACCATGATCTGCAAGCTGTGATTAGCTGTGCTGGCCACACCCAATACCCTGGGGTGAATTACAGGAGTGACATCGTTGATACACGGTTCCTCAGGCCTCAGACCTCGGATCTCAGACATCCGAGACTTCGAACTGGCCACTGTGTGTGGGGTACACGTGAAGCATTCTTGCTTGCCCGGTTAGGGTTGGCTCCTATGGTCCCCCAAGGCATTCCAGATCCGCTGTGGGTTGGGTAGTATGGGTCCATTCTTATCATGCGGGTTGGACTCGCGTTGTCCCCACGCACTCGAATCCCGTTTAGCCGGCGGTGTGCCCAGGGCTGACGCACATCACGTCCGCTCTCTGCACCCATATTCAACTTCCCCGTCTACTATGGGTGGGTGGTCCAACCATCTGCATATTGTATACCTCACATGTGAGCACCGTAATACAATGTAATCCGGCTTTTTTACAGTTGTCAGTCGTGAGTTAACGGTAACACCTCTTGCTCTCGGGGTCTTCGGGCCGGGCCCGCACCTGTGACATAAGGCTATGTTCCCCACCCCCCTTGCTGTTCACATCTGCCGTGCTATCGACAAAAACGATTTTTGTCTGATGGATTCGGCCTCGGCCAGACCCCCTGGCTTTGTGGGTCCACCGTGTCCATCTTCGGTGTCACGAAAACCGGACGAAATTTAGTGGGGGTGAACTGAAACTAAACGTACGTACTGTGTATTGCATAGGATTAATATAGGGCTGACAGGGTTCACGTCGTTGACAGTGCCGGATGTTGATATATACGTTACTCGTCATTCGTTCGCTTCGTTTGTTCACTTATACTATCTACACACCGGTCACATGTTTTACAATTTTTCTTATATCCGAGCAGTCCGCCTTTCGTGCTCCTCAGTTCTTTTGCCGCTTTGGCTTCGCTGAGGAGTAAGTCTTGTATCTATTGTTTCGTACGATATACCTAAGCTTACATGTCATGTAGTCCGTCTCATACGACGTTCGTCTAGGTATAATCTAATCAGTTCTTTTGCCGCTTTGGCTTCGCTGAGGATCCGTCTCATACGACGTTCGTCTAGATTCGTCGACACCGGAAACGCAGAACACAGTTTCGTATGGCAGGGGATATCATTTGGGTTTTGTTCAACTAAGGCTGCCCGGGGCCAAAGGTCCCGGGCTTCTAGATTTCAAAGGCTCAAGGCGGCGTATTACTGGGATGCATCTCAGCCTAAACTGCCGCTCAGATTAAGCATGAACTCAAGTTTATCGTTGTGTGTAGCAACTCCGAGATGCCGATACCCGAACACGGGTAGCGGCTAGTTCTCACCAAAACGGAATTCCCCGGGTCCACCGTTCCTCCTCCCGTAGCCATGTTCTTGCCATGAACTTAGCATCGTCTTGTAGCTACGACGCACTTCCATAACTCTGTACACTTTTGCTGTAAACTCGAAGCAAAATAGAGAATATATGTTGTTCCTTGAGATTCGATGAAATGCTGTTCTTGATGCTGAGCGCTGGGTCCCAAAAGGTCGGAAAAGTTGCGCGTATCTGTTTTGACGCACGGACACGCTTGAGAAGTGGGGCGGGTCAGACGGGAATGTGCTCGTGGGTCGCGTCCCTACCTCGCCTACGTCAGAACGCCGCCGTCGCACCAACTCTGATCACATTGCCCATTGTTCGATGGGCTCGAATGGGATCAGCCGTCTCCTGTGGCCCGGACCGAGAAAACATTGCGACAATTCGGAATTGCAAGTACAATCGCTTTTCCATTACGCGTATAGGCTAGCACTTGGAGGCTGGGTGTATGTACAAAGCCGCTTATATGGACTAGGCTCATCAGGATCATACGGAATACACTAAATGCCACGTCCAGTTACTAGAAGTTAACGTTAGCACCGATCGAGTACAGCGATGAGTTTGGAATCGTGCGGGGGTACTGGGCAATCGCACGGAAGGACAGGGAGCAAACTTCAAGGGTTTATTGTTTTACATGTTATTCGGACATTGTGGTACACGAGAGCAACTTAAAGGCGGTGTAAAATGCGCCACAGTGTATGCATTTAGCACTTGCATTCACCGGCCGCGCAGGAGCAGCTGTTGAGCGGGGTCAGCATAAGCCATGTACGAGGGACATAACATTAAGCAACGTACTTCTCCGCGCAGGTGCAGTTTGCCGAGCAGCCAGTGCAGTTCGCGCAGTTGGCGTTGTTGACGAGCACGAAAGAGGATTGCTGATGAGCCTGACGATCAGCACATTGATCCATAGGTCGTGCAGAGGTGTGAAACGTGCAGACCATTGTGAGAGAGGATTCGGTTGTTCAAAGTGGGTTGAGAGTAAGAGATGTGGGAGCCTGGGGAGAGCTTTGGGGGGTTTCTGGACGGCTTTTATACCTGAGCCGCTGTGATCTCACGTGAGGATGCTTGAGGGAATTTGTGGAGACCAATCATAGCCCCAGCAGTGAGTCGATCGGAAACAGATCGCCTTCGCCAAGGGTTTCTTCGCCACTGCCGTGTCCTCGTCTATCGTCACAGACTCTCGATATCCCAGGCGACCTCCTAGTACTACATTCCATGCCTCACGGTTCTCCTCAAGGGACTCTCCCTGCCTCAGCGAAAAAGAAAAAAAAAACACCGTTCCTTCCGCAGACGCGAGCGCACACGTTCCCGGTCAAGTGACACACCCCATCGACAGCGGTCAATAAATTTCGGTACTAGTCTCCGTAGCTCGTCAACACAGTCCATTCAAAGCGGAATTGTCCAGGTACGTTACTCATGTTCATGAACTACTCTCCCCCTATTTTTCTCCATATGGCCGACCGTACGATTCAATTCGAGTGTGATTCCAGGCGGGAGGCACGTAGGTGTTCTTTTTTCATCCACACCACTCCACCCATGATCGAGACCCAACTCTTTCCAACGCTTCACCCCCTAAGCTGCCGTCATTGGTCCAGATCCCATCAGTCTTATTATCGTGACAGGGGCGGTCTCGCGCCTGGGCAGTACCGTGCGTGCATGTACTCATGTCCAATTCCAACTTCGCAGATCTTGTATTTTCTGCAATCCCGGATTCCTCGCTCGTGGGAAATTTTAGGGGCACAGATGCGGATCTTATCTTTTGTGGCACACAGATTTTCTTGGTAAGATTTCCAGACCCACGGAAGTGGCACTCGTGCCACTTCCTGTCATCGTAATTTATTTGTCTTTTAGCGGAGAGTTTCCGCATCTCTCCCTACGGTTTCAGACTTCAATGATAGTGACGAACGTTCCACCGGGCATAGGTTAAGCGGTGGAATCCGCAATACCATTCTACGTTATCTCGTAGAGCCTTTCAGGCTTGACAATGGTATGATGCTGGTTGCCAACTCCCTCGATACAACACACCGAAACTCACACGACCTTTGAAAAAGATTCTTCCAGTCAGCCACCGTTCCGTAATCATCAATATCACTTAGAGGTCAACCCATTTCAATATGTTCCCCGCAAGGGCCCCTCTCCTGGTGAGGTATCGCTTGGCGGTGATCACCTCGCGCGGAGCACATGGACCGCACGGCCTTGACCTATTTCAACACGATGCCGTCTAGCTTTTCCGCTAGCTCGTCCGTAGTTGCTCTCGCTTGTCCAAAGATGTATGTGAAAGCTGTTGCACTAATGAAACCCTAATAGATCCTATTTGCTGTACGTCGCGGAGTAGGCCTTTCGCTACGCCGGACCGGCATTCAGAACCTCTTCCTAATCATCAAGCCGATACTTTCTTCGGGTGGCGTTCGAACACCACGAGGGTTTTTGAGTGTGGCGCTGCCTCATGATGAACTTTGTACAGAAAGTCCAGACCAACCGCTGTCCGGGGATCCAGGATAATCGATGGGGCATTGCCCGGCAAGTTCGCGAGTGGCCAGCCAGTCCTCACAATATCATGAGCAAATCGACCCCCTCGGTTCCCCGGCAGAAGGCAGCCGCGACCCGTCAGACGGATTGCAGACTCCCGACCCATACCCATCATGATCATCGCCTACCATGGCCTATCAATGTAACCTGAGACCTACTTGGGTCAATCATTTGCTGACCTCTGATCATCACCACCAGGACTGCAGAGCCCACTTTCTGGCATACAGTCCTTTGCGTATGAAAGTGGACAAGTGGCCAAGCGTTATGTTCTCTTCTATACAGAAACCGCTGTGTAGCTGCTGCTTTCCACCATGATCAGGAGTTCACCCACGCTGTGATGGATCGCCCTCTTGCACAGGGCAGGAGACCTGGTGGTGGTGGCGGAACATCTGATGTTGTATCTGGAGGGATATAAAGCCCTCTGTCCAACACTATGTTTCCCCAGTGCGGGTATCCCATCCTTATTCCCAGTCTTCCGTCCTCAGGCCCGGTGCCTTCTTACGACCAATAACCTTCGTTACCTTTACGAAACCTATCCCCTTTGTCATGTTCGCAAAACCTGCCATCTTCCTCCTTGCCTTCGCTGCATGTGCCAGCGCCGTCCCTCAGAAGCGCCCGGGTCCACGTACGAGTGTACCCCACCCGCTTTCGATCGTTTCTCCTCACGTCAATTACAGCTCACTAGCCTCGCGACCTGGATGATCGCCACCATGGCCACGGGCACCACGGTGGTCACGATTCGAGAGGACTCGGCGAAGGTACGAGTACATTCCACCCGCTTCCGATCAATTTTCCTGTTCATGTCAATCGTAGCTGCCAACCTGAAGGTCCGCCACACCGGTGTCGATATCCATTCAAGGGGATGCGCTGTATCAAAACCCTGCCCCCCCACCCCGCCCCCATAAGTCTGCGTTACGGTTCCCGGCCCGCCGGACTCGACCAACTAAAAAACGGGAAAAATAAACCCTCCCCTGTCCCGGGTCACGATACTACCCCGCCCCCGCCCCCTACAACCCCGCGTTACGGTCCTCGGCCCGCTAAACTCGGCCAACTGAAATACGGGGGAAAGTCTTGACCGCCGCTGACAAGCGCTGATGTCTCGTTCGCATACGAGTAAATAGAAAGAGATAGGTTGGCGACGGCAAATTCCTGTACGATTGGCCCCTTGCATGTAGCACACTATCAGTGGTTGGGTGTGAACCGGGCTCCCGCTCGAGAGGGAGGGAGGGCGTAGCAGGGGGCTTGCCGCCGGCAACGCCAGTACCCGTTCCACCGTTTGTCCTGGCAAGTCGAGCACAACGAACCGCAGTGTCGTTCGGGAATGCGTCGCGTGTAGGTTTTTGTTAGACAAGAGACCATGCACCCACCCTGTGTCCTTCGACAGGGAAACATTTGCGGCAGTGACTTTGCGGATGGCGATGATATGCTTAGTTCTCTCAGCGCTTATCAATTCCCTTCGGCTCATTTAACCGACACCTTTACAACCGAACCCAATGGTCAACCTTTGTGCGTGCCTCAGTATCGAGGACCTTCCGAAATCCCTAACAGAGTCAATCACTGCAATTAGTTCGGGCACTTGGCCGAAGGACCAGAGCGCTCGTCGGAAAACGTACGAGCAAAGAGGTGACCACGGAGGTAGTACCAGCGGAACCCGTCGACCTCAGTCCAATTTCCGCTGCGATCCACCACGGGTGCATGGGACTCCCCCAGGAACTCGTAGACCACATCACGGTCATGCTCCACGACGACCTTCGAGCGCTCAAAGCCTGCTCGTTGACCTGTAAAGCAATGTTCGCGTCGACCCGACACCTCATTCATCAGACGTTACGCCTAACTGGATGGAACAACCAGAGCGTTCTGACACAGATTGAGAAACTCAGCTATCTGAGATGGGACCACAATGACGTCGAGCTCCGTTTCTTGTCTTACATGGGCGAGCGCGGCTTCCTCCAATACACTCGGCACGTCTATATCCGCATGTGGCGCCTATTCACTCCGGATATCCTAGTTCCTCACCTCGACCACTTCCAATCCCTCGACCGAGTCCACTCCCTCACTATTGAGGATTACGAAGCCTCCATGTGGCGAAACGATTACAAAACCTGCTTCATCCATTTCTATCCCACCCTAACCTCTCTCACACTCCGTCACCCCCAGATTTTCTATCACCACGTTCTCCGGTTCGCTTTACAGTTCCCCAACCTTGAGAACTTGTGCATCGAGTACCTGGAGCATAGCGAATGGGTGCCGCCGGATTTTATCGTCCCCATCGTTGCAGATAGCTCTCCACCGTTACGTGGTCACCTCCGTCTGGTCGGCGTCGACAATACGGTCCACTGGCCCACGGAATTCGCTTACGAGCTTCCAAACGGGATCAGATTTCGATCGGTCGAGTTCGAGGACGTTTTTTGCCATCAGGCTCAGCGTATATTTGTCGCGTGTTGGAATACCCTTGAGAGCCTCACGATCGTACCCCGCAGAGATGGTACGCACCGAATCTCGTATTCCTCTCATCGGTTAACCTCCTCCTACAGGAAGAGACTGGTTAAAATACTTCGATCTCACAGCAAACGTGGCTCTCCATCAATTGACCCTCCGTGTCGCATTCCCGAATCTACTCCTCCTACCACCCGAGTTGGAAGTACTTTCGACCGTCTCACCTCCCACCTTCCGCGAATTTGTGCTCGAATTGGGTAAACTCCCCTCTCATTTCAGCTGCCCCTCTTGGCAGCATTGGGGCGACTGGGACGATATCGACAAACTCTTCGCGGAACGGTTTGCCGAGCGTGAAGACTTCAGACTCGTTATCAGAACTGGAAAACTGTATGACCGTGAAACGCTACAAAGGCATGCAAAGGAGAGGTTTCCGCTGTTAGCCGAGAGGGGCTGCATCCGGTTCGAAACGTCACATCTAGTTGACCAATACTGGCGTTAGTTGTCTTGGTAGGTCTCTGGGGGAACGTGCTTCTACATCTTACCCTGCTGATCCAATTGTTCCCCTCTAGCCCTCTTCCTATACCATGGTATTCCTTGACATGCGCAGCCTTCGAAGCTCCGCGATTCTTGGTAATGTCAGATGAAACACGCACACTTGCCGAGATAGTCTGCGACCTTCGGACGAGATCTCCTCGGAGATGGAAGCCGAATACGATCCCGACGATGTGGACAGGGAATGTGTCCGGCCAAAAATATACCTTTAACTGCCGAGCTACCCAGTACCGCACCGGATGGGAAGAGGATGAAGGAACAGGCGGGACTTGTGATCCAACGTAGAAGCACTCATCGAAATTATCCTTGCATATACCAAGCAGTTTGGGTCGGTCGATAGCAGATTAGCATCGGGATTGCATTTCGGGAAAGCATGATAGAGAGGTAGAGTAGACGGAAACATTCAAAAATAGGAAACAATCAGCAATTCGAAGACACGAGGAGATCAGGCACACAAATGGAGGGTGAAAACGTGTGGAGCGTGAAACAAGCGGCGTTAGCATTGATGACTTCGAGGTAGACGTGATGACGTAAAGAAAAAATGAGGTGAACGTCACAGAGTCCGAACGTTTATGGTGAAGATGTATGTAAAGGGCGTTGGCCGTGAGGGGAGATGATGAAGGAAAGATAATGCGAGAGCATGGTCGACTAAATGCGGTGCTGTTGGGAGGGTTTATGTGCGTGGTAGATAAGCAAGAAAGAACGATAGAATCAAAACGCCATATAGTGGGGGTTGCGGGTATAAATCATCAACATCGAAGCATATAGAGATATTCAGCAAATAAAAACAGAATAGACATGAACAGATTCAAGGAAATAGCGATAACTCATGTGCAGAGAGGAATAGGAAACGAGAAGCTAGACGAGAGATACGTGCACAAGTGAATATATGTGCAACATATAGACAGATGAGCTGAATGACGAGTTCACAGCATTGTCGAAAGCAGAGGTTGAAATGGTGGGGCAGCTTTATCGGTACCAGCGGCAAGAACGACCCACGACCGGAGAAGATGGGAGGAGGTCAAGGCAAGCGTTGAGACAGTCTCTTGGAGCCTGTCCTGCCAGCGATCGCCATGAAAGCCCGTTTCACAGCACTGGCCGTTCCGCCAACTTTACCCTCCTTGGAGGTTGGCTCCGGCGTGCTCGGCGCCAGGCGGGCCAACTCGTCCACAGACACGGTCTTCCTCCAGTCTTCACTGGAAACCGGAGGCGGCATCGCTCTCCTGGTGGAGTGGAAGAACGTCGTGCGCCTTGAGGATGCAGAGGATGCGTAAGGATCCGTGCTCAAGACGTTGGCGATGGGCCCTCTGACGTCAGACTGGTACCCGAGTCCGACCTTCTTGATGCCGGTGGTCGTAGAGAGAAGTCTGTCATAGTCCTCTGCGACACGGCGCTTTGTATTTGGCGAGTCGAGAGAACGAGAGCCGGTGATGGTCCTTGCTGGGGGTGGACTCAGAGGTTCAGGAGAAAGCCTGGTCATGTCCTTGACAGGTTCCTCGGCAATTTCGGGCTCCGGTGATCGTGGGGCGATAAATACACTGGGGTGAACAAGAGCAGAAAGTCGAACGGGAGGGGTCGGGGCAGCCACTATGATGTTTAACTTCAGCACGTGTAGCTTGCAACCAGAAACTATTAACTTACGCCGCTCCAGTTCCCGTTCCAGCTCATCCCTCGGAGAAATTGGTCCATAGAGTAAATCCTTCGGTGGGGATCCTCGGATAACCTCGTCGCTCGTCTTCTTTTTGGCTTCAGGGGACCTGGTCACCACTGTCGCCCTCCTTCGTCTTGCGGGGCTCACGGGAGGCGTTTGAGAAAGCAAAACGGAAGTCTCCTCAATGATGACGCTAACTTCGGGAACAGCAAAAGTCGACGAGTCGGCAGTGGCTGGCGCATTAGTAGGTGTGTCAGGGCCGATGCTGGCTTCGCCATCCTCGTTGAAGATCTGGTTAGCCGCGAGGATCTTCCGGGGCATGCGTTGTGTCGTCCTTCGCTGGGATGGTCGACGCGATGGAGGTGGAGCAG
>Ga0307513_10006158_pt1 | contig 15740 bp, 14 predicted proteins | sample 15_EM_MG_FD_202174 | JGI IMG/M metagenome (GOLD analysis project Ga0307513, IMG submission 202174) | Populus trichocarpa ectomycorrhiza microbial communities from riparian zone in the Pacific Northwest, United States - 15_EM | ecosystem: Host-associated > Plants > Roots > Unclassified | place... | reverse complement strand
CGATCTTCCTTTGGATAATTGTCATGCTTACTGGTGCAATAGGGGCATGCAGTGAACCTGAGAAAATCGAACATGAGCTGGCATCAGCGATTGCGCCTAGGGTGTGGGTCCCAATCGAGTATCGATGGGAAACAAAGCAGCTGCCGTTATCTAACTACGCGAACGAAGCGAGTCCGTTCTTCACTGCCTTCAAGGAGGAATGGGAAGGTCTAAAGAAGAAAGAGTACGAGACGACCAAAGAATTCGACCTGAGACTTCAGAAAGAAAAACCTGGCTTCCGCTTTTCTACCGATGTTTTCTACGCGTTTCCACTCATGAACACGGGAGTTACCTATAACGCGGACACTCAATCGTTCGACACACCCGCTATAGGCTCCACGTGCTGGTGGGACACGACGATATCTGGCCAAGCCGCTTGTTCACTCGGACGGTCCACTGATTCCACAAATAGCTACCGGGGTAGAAATGCGTACGGTGTCACGGCAGATGTCGTTAGAACGGAGGGGAGAGAGTTTTATTTGGCGGTACCACGGCAGAACTTGGCAACTAAGTTATTTCGCCGCTCATTATCCTTCGCCTATGACTTGGCCCTTCGATGCAAGGTTCCTCTTCAGAAAGCCAGAGACGTTCCATCTGAAAATGTCGGGGTGCTTGTGGTGGGCAAGCTGAGATCGCACGAGTTTCTAGAAGGTGACACGTCCTATGAATCCCCAACCGTAAGCTATCCAGTCGAGCAGCGTTTCCAAGATCAGGCAATACCTTTCGAGATATCCGGGTTCGTTTGCTACGACGCAAGAACTGGCCACGTTCTCGACACGGTCAAAATCTAGAACACCGCGAACTCCTACTTTCTGGTGGGTTCAATCTGGCGAATGCCTAGCCAGATGACGAACCAGCGCGTGGGCGGGCTGTGTGAAATATTTACGTTTCCTGGGCGGGCAATCTATGTCTGTCCTTTTCGCGGAGCTCCGGGGAGGCCGGCGCCTGGAGTGTGAATTATTTACACCCGCCTCATGCACGCCCGAAAAATGGGGCAACGGGCAAATTTGCCTGGGTCATAACCTTGGAGTAACGTCGATTCACTTGGACTCTGGGGAGAGAGGGGATGGTAGCGGTTCCGAAGAAGGTTGCAGAGCGATTGGTGGCGGGGATCAAGAGGTACCAACCGATTCTTTCTGCAGCTAAAGCTCGTGATGTCGGCGAGGCCGACACCGTTACTATCGTCAAGGACATGCTGGCTGACGTATTCGGCTACGACAAGTACGCGGATGTCACCTCCGAATACGCAATCCGAGGCACCTACTGTGACCTCGCGATCAAGATGGATGGCCAGCTCCAAACGCTAATTGAGGTGAAGGCCATAGGGCTCGACCTTAAGGACAGCCACGTCAAGCAGGCCGTGGACTACGCCGCCAACCAGGGCGTGGACTGGGTACTCCTCACCAATGGTCTTACATGGCGCGTGTACCACATCATATTTGCCAAACCGATCGATCAGGAGCTCGTGCTGGAGATCGACTTCTGTGCGCTCAGCCCGCGGTCGGAAGGGGACGCAGAGCTCGTCTACCTTTGGTGCAAGGAGGGCTGGCAGCGATCCGTCCTCGGCGAGTACCACACTCAGAAGCAGGCACTCTCGCGCTTCTTTGTTGGCGCCATGCTTCAAACCGACTCGGTCCTCGACGTAATACGGCGAGAGCTGCGTCGAGTGTCCCCCGATGTGCGCATTGACTCGGCCCAGATCAAGGAGGTTTTAGTGAACGAGGTAATAAAGCGCGAAGTGATGGAGGGTGACAAGGCCGACGAGGCACGGAAAAAGATTAATCGCTCCGCCAACAATTCATTACGCGCAGAGAAGCCCAAGGCTCAGAAGGCCATCGTTCAAGTTGAGTAGAGATATTGCAGATAGTCGTCGCCACGAGATTACTTCTTTCGATCCAAAGCCGACGTTCGTTGGCTAGTAGTGAGCGTCGCTAGCACCCCCTTGGGGCGCAACCGCGGAATCTACCTTTAAGTTGCGCATCCGCCGGGGCATCTGAAGACTGGACCCTATATCCACCTAGTCCTAGGTGCTATAACTTCAAGGTAAAGGGGCAGGGATGAACAACGACATACCGTTAGGGCCGGCTGGCTTGGTAGGCATGATGCCAAATATCGCCCCGGACAAGGGTGATGACACGCAGGAACGATTCCGCTATCAAGCCGCGATCGGCATGACGCTGCTTGCTAGCGCGCTCAAATATCAAGATGTGACTGCCGTGTGGTGTGAGCACCACGACGACTTTCTTCTTCAGAAAGTCGATGGGTCTTTCGTTGCCGTGCAGGTAAAGACCGACAGCAACGAGGGTAGTCAGTGGCGTCTATCAAACGACGCACTCATTGGCTCTGTCGCGCGATTCTGTGAGCTGGAGAGTAAGCAGAGTGAGTCCATCGCGGCATATGTGTTTGTCTCCAATACGGCCTGCTACATCCCCGCGGTCAGCGCGACCAAAGATGAAACGTTGGCTAGCAGCCCTTCCCGCTTGATCGAAGCCAGCAAAGGGGTGGCGGATAAGGAAAGCCTGTCGGAGCCCTATCTTTCGGCATTCGATAAACTCGCTGCGGCGACCAAAGCCGACTACGACGTATTGCTGCATGTGCTGCAGAAGCTGGAATTTCGGCAAGGCCCCACCTTGCGTGATTATGACGCCGTCCTGGCCGCTGAAGTTGTCCCCGACTTGCCCGGCTGCCAAGGGCTTAGTGCCTTGAAGGCAAGGCTTCTACGCGATCAGCTGATTGCCAAGGTCCAGGATGCGAGTCGCTTGAAGAAGGCAGGCATCGATGGTGCGTTGAGCTACATCCAATCCAACGGCCAACCTGAGGCGATTCTGCGAAGCAAGTGCATCACCGTCGCCGCCTTTGGCGCCATCATCGACGAAGCAAAGGCGCCGAGCTTTAGATTCGTGGATTGTGGGCTGACACAACCCCTGTCCAACAGCACCGATCGCGCCGAAACGCTTAGGAAGAAGCTGGCAAAGGCATTCATCGGCGGACAGCACGATTCCTTGTTGTGGAGGATGCATGCTGCAGAGAGGCGTCTGATTGAACGCGCCCACACTCATCCAGACGACTATGATCAGTTCTCTGCACAGCTGCAGGGCGCGGTGCTGACCGCCTGTAAGGATGCCGAGGCCTCGGCTTACGAAATTGCCAATGACGCAGAGAAGGGACCGCACGTGTATCACGCGGTCCTGCAGAAACTCGAGCATCTTGCCCAGTCAAAGCCACACAATGTGTACGAGGAGCCTGTGGACACTTTGATGGGAGTGGCCGGCATGCTTTCGGGTGAATGCAAATTCGCCTGGGGTATCGAGCTGGAGGCTAGTGACGATGGCACTTGAAGTCGCCCGTGCTGCGGCTGCGGCCGAAAGAGATGACAGCCTGCACGTAGCACGGCTTTTGTTACTGCTGGCGACACGCCCAGATAAAGGGAAAAAGCCCATGGAAGGATTGACCAAGCTTGCGAAACTGGATTTTCTGCTTCGATACCCCAACAACCTTGAGCGAGCGCTCGAAAGGGAGGGCAAGGATCTCGCGCAAGCGCAAGTTGAGGCTTACGAACGCACTACGATTGAGTCCAAGATGATCCGCTTCAAGTACGGACCTTGGGATCATCGCTACCGGCGATGGGCGGCAATCATGGTCGCCAAGGGGCTTGCACAAATTTATCTGAAAGGAAAGACCGTATGCCTGCAGCTGACAGATCAAGGGCGCCAGGTCGCAAACGAACTTGGGGCTCAAGCGGAATTTGAAAAGCTGACAAGCAGGGCACATGTGGTCAACAAGAATTTCGGAGCAAAGTCGGGTTCCTGGCTGAAGACATTTGTGTATGCCACATTCCCTGAACTGGCGACGATGAGATGGGGCGAGGAGATCGTTCCATGAAGCTGAGCTTTGTGACATTGACGCTGGATCTGAAGAAGCAGGCTGTTGATATCCCGCTGTCGGGATTCCGCTACTTCTATGGCCGCATTGGCTCCGGCAAGTCCAGCATCGGAAGAATTATTGATTATTGCTTGGGCGCCAAGCCGCAATGGACACCTGCGTTGCAACATGAGTTTGTCTCAGCCACGGTGGAGCTCCGGATCAATGATTTGGAGCTATCGCTTCGACGAGATCGCGACGCAGCAAGTGTGGTTGCGACTTGGGTACAAGGGGGTCAGAACCTTCAGGCCCTGATACCTGCACGTCGCGCCGATGGCGAGGTCATCGCCGGAAGCGGAGTGGAGGTTCTGTCAGATCTCCTGTTCTACCTGGCTAATGAGGAGTCACCAAAGGTCCGTCGTAGACAGGGACGTGATGACGAACGGCTTGAACGACTTAGCTTCAGAGATCTGTATCGTTTCTGCTACCTTGACCAGCAAGGGATGGACAGTGATTTCTTCCGTTTGAACTCGGAAAATTACGCTGTCAAGCAGAAAAGCGTCGATGCGATTAGATACGTCCTTGGATACCACTCAGAGAAGGTCGCCGAACTTGAAGCAAGGCTGCAGGCGGAGAGAGAACAGCGATTGGGCCTTCAAATAGGTGCCCGTGCAATGGAGCGTGCACTCTACGAGGCCGGCTTTCCTGATGGGGCCACCTTGGAGCAGACCATTACCGAGACTGAGGTGGAACTCTATCTGGCGCAACAGAGCGCCCGAGAAGCCCGCGCCAATCGCCCCAAGCTGCCAGAAGTAGATGAAGCGCTGCGCCAGCGCAGCCGAGACATCACCTTGGAGGTGCTGGCCACCAAGCAGCAGCTGGAAGACCTAGATGTGCGTTACGAGGAACTGGAGCGCCATACAAACGAGTTGACGATGCTATCTCTAAGATTCCAACGGACGGCATCCGCCCGGGCCGTACTTTCTGGAGTGCAGTTCACCCAGTGCCCCCGCTGTACGCAGGATCTTCCCCAGAGGCCTCTCGAACTATGCCGTGTCTGCGGTCAGCCAGACGAGGTCATTGTAGGTACTGGTGCCTTGGACGAACGGGTCGTTGAGCGTGACTTGAAGGACAGGCAATCCGAGTTGGATGAAGCCATTTCACGTCTGAAAGTCCAACGCCGCAATCTCCTTCTGCGTTCCAAGAGCCTTGAGAGTGAGAAGGCCAGTGCCGATGTTCAGTTGGAAGAGCGACTGCGGGTCTACGACTCAGAGTTTCTGTCTCGCGCCATTGCCGACGAAAGAACCATCGCAACCCTGAGCCAAAAGTTGGACAATGTGAATCACAATAGAAAAATCCCGGACCTTCTCCAACAGCAGCTGGAACGCGCCGACGCCTTACTAGATCAAGAGACAAAGATCCAGCAAGAGCTCGTGGCTGCTAGGAAGCTTGCGTTCCAAGATAGAAGGAACATCAAGGCGCTGGGAGAGCTCTTCCTGGATTGCCTGGTAAGAAGCAGGTTTCCTGACGTTCTTGCATCGGATCATGTCGATATTGATCCGATCAGCTTCTATCCGCGCATTCCCTTAGGCGGAGGAGAAGGACTGGTTGTACTGACTTTCGATAACGCCGGAAGCGGCGGTATGATGGCGTTGTTCAGAACATGTTTTGCTTTGGCGTTGCATCGGTTGTCTGCGAAAATGCAAGGTAGCAAGCTTCCGCCAGTCCTTGTGATTGATACGCCGACCAAAAATGTCAGTTCGGTTGAGGACCCGGAGGTCATCAATGCCTTCTACACCTTGGTATATGAGCTGGCAGCCGGTGAGCTAGTCAGTACGCAATTCATAGTGATTGATAATGAACTTACTCTCCCTCCACCCAGCATCAAGTTGGATATGGAGATTCGCCACATTACACGTGGAGATACCGAGAATCCTCCCTTGGTTCCGTATCTGGCAGATAACTTCGGTCAGGAGATGTCGCAAGAGACTGAAGCATCACCAGATGAAGAGGATCGATAAGACCTATGCTCAGCAGTTCAGAAGTCTCATCGAGGCATCGTAGGTAATACTCAAAGCCGAAAGTGGACTTCGGTCTTGGTCAGAGGAAGGGTGCTGCGCGCACGCGCTCATTAATTCCACTGGCTGATGGTAGCCACGCTGCCGTAACCTATAGTGCTCGCAGCGCACAATCGCAGAGTTTTACTGGTCTGCTCTTGGCCGCTTGTGGATGTTGATGGGGCAGGAGATTGGCGTTGTTTGTCACAGACTGAGAAGGGCAATTTACGATCCAAAGCCTTTGGCCAGGCGTCGCCTATTTTTAAAAGGCTGCTCATAAAGGCGTTGCGCAGGTGAACTTCCTCAAAAGCTAGTCCTTTCGATAGGTGTAAATAATTCACTCGGTCCCTTGGCCTGGCAAAGTTAGCGTTTACCTTGTGAGATGCCGGCTGTCTGCCTAGCATGTGAGCTCCCCTCCAGGAATGTCCTCACGTGTACCTCCTCTCCGAGAATGGCCGCCGTCACCTGCTTGAGTTCCTTCGTAACCTCACGCCTCAGGTGCTATTGCTTTCCACGGCAATTGTTCTGTTTGTGCTTTGGGAGCGAAGTCAGCACGGCGCTTGGTACCTCACGCTGTTCGTTGGAACGACGTTGCTATTTCTACTTGCCGCCCGCGCCAATATAGAGAACTTCCTAGACAATGGCTTCAGTAGCGCTGCCGACATTGCCGCCGAGCGGGATAGGTTAAAAGGGGAAGAAGTACATGGAGCGGAAAGGATACGCCACATCCTGCGGTACATCTGGCGGGAGAGGCGAAAGACCTTTTTCGAGATGGCGTTAGTGCTCGCTGTTGTATACGGATCGATGATCTCCATCCTCATAACCGCCGTGGTGACTGCTTTACGTGCGGTTGGCTAACGATTTTGGACGGTTATCGAAGCTAGGGGAGGGCGCCTCCCGACCCAGTCACGAGGCCGGGATCGTGAGATTCGCGGGGCACAAACAACAATCCCGGCACTGTTGGCCGGGATGTTGGTAATGCGTCAATATCAAATTAAGTTATTGATTTATAAGTGTACATGGCGGAGAGAGGGCGATATACGCGGTCCAAGTCACAGTCTCCTTTAAACCCGCGACTCGCTGCACAAGTTTTTCGCCTCAGGGTGTATCCCGTGGCAAAGTTGGGTTGCACACTTCTCCCATGGGTCATAAAAATGGCATCGAAACCTGATCTTACCTTTAGTGACGACCTTCCCGAGGATACGAAGGATGAACTGAAAGCGATCATCAAAAATCTTGCGGACATCGACAGTCTCAAGGCGGAGTACGACGCCTTACAGCAGGCTCACAACAGCGCCACAACGCCAAAGTAAATTGCTGGCTTTTGCCAAGCTTCCACCCCTCAATCGGCGCGCGCCAAGCCTGGCGAATTGGTGATCCCGCGTGCGGAGTACAAACGGGCACCATACGGGCACCGATAAAACACTGTAAAACAAAAAGGGTCAGGCAATAAGCCTAACCCTTTGTTTTTATTGGTGCCGAAGGTGGGACTCGAACCCACACGCTTTTAAGGGCGGCGGATTTTGAGTCCGCTGCGTCTACCGTTCCGCCACTTCGGCGCGGCCGCGGAGTATAGCCGAGCGCGCGGCGATTGCCCACTTCCCCGAGCCAGAGGGCATAGGGCGAGGCGGGTGAGCCGGCTGGGTTTGCTGCAGCGCGGGATGCATTCCGGGAGGGTTTGGGTATCTTGACAGCGCTGTCAGTCTAGGCAGGCCATTGTGGCTGGCAAAGAGCCCTTACTATCGCCTCTGCCGGGCGGGTCTCCTGATGAATGCGGGCGGCCCGGGCTCCCGCCGCATCGATTTACCGACAATTCAATCTCTGGGATAAAAAACAATAGCCATGACGACACAACAGACCCGCTGGTCGCAGTTCGGTGTACTGATCACCGTATTTTTCTTCTGGGGGTTCGTCGCGGCCAGCAACGACATCCTGATCCCGGTGTTCAAGACAGCATTCGATCTCAGTCATGCCCAAAGCCAGTTGGTCTCCTTCGCTTTCTACGTGGCTTATACCGTCGGCTCGCTGATCTATTTCTTCGTGTCCAAGCTCATCGGCATGGATGTGCTGAACCGCATCGGCTACAAGAACGGCATCGCCCTGGGCCTGGTGATTTCGGCTATCGGCACGCTGCTGTTCTATCCGGCGGCAAACCTGGGCTCGTTCAACCTGATGCTGTCGGGGTTGTTCATCGTTGGCCTGGGCTTCTCGCTGCAGCAGATCGCGGCCAATCCGCTGGCGATCGTGATGGGCGACCCGCACACCGGGTCGCAACGCTTGACCATGGCCGGCGGCGTCAACAACTTCGGCACCACCATCGGGCCGCTGCTGGTCAGTCTGGCGATCTTCGGCAGCGTTGCGGCCGGCGGCACCGAAGCCAGCATCGAAAGCGTGAAGACGCCTTACCTGGTGCTGGGCCTGGCATTTATCGTGGTGGCCGTGTTCCTGAAGTTCTCCTCGGTGCCGAACCGTATCGACCTGGACGAAGTCACCGAATCCGAAGCGAAGGACAACAGCAAGCTGCTGCATAAATCCTCGGCGTTCGGCTACCCGCAGTTGGTGTTGGGCATGCTGGCGATCTTCGTATACGTGGGGGTGGAAGTTTCCACGGTGGCCAACCTGCCGGCCTATCTGCAGGAAAGCCTGGGCATCTCCACTTCTTCGGTCGCGCCTTACGTGTCGCTGTACTGGGCCAGCCTGATGATCGGCCGCTGGACAGGCGCTGCCGGCGCCTTCAATGTTGGCGCCGGTGCCAAGCGTCTGCTGACTCTGATCCTGCCGTTCCTGGCCTTCGGCGTGTTCCTGGCGGTGAATGCGATAGCCAGGCATGAGGTGTCGCAGTTCCTAGGTTATGTATTCATCATCGCCTTGATGATTCTGGCCACGCTCGCAAGCCGCGGAAGCCCGGCGCGCATGCTCCTGTATTTCGCGGTCTGCGGTATCGCCGCGTTGCTGATCGGCATGTTCACCAGCGGCAAGACCAGCGCAGTCGCCTTCATCAGCGTGGGCCTGTTCTGCAGCACCATGTGGCCCTGCATCTTCGCGTTGTCGATCACCGGACTGGGTAAGCACACCAATCAAGGCAGCAGCCTGCTGATCATGATGATCATGGGCGGCGGCATCGTAAGCGTGATCCAGGGCCTGGCCGCGGACCGGATCGGCATGCAGATGAGCTATATCGTCGGCGTGGTCTGCTTCGCCTACCTGGCTTTCTATGCGCTGCGCACGGTGGGCATCCTGCGCTCGCAGGGCATCGACCTGGACAAGATAAGCGCGGACGGAGGGCACTGAAAGCTACGGGCTTGCCGGATCGGCGAGCCCTATAGTTCAATCGTCATCCCAGCGGCTTAAACAGCCGAATGGCTGGTCAAGCTGGGATCCATCTTGACGTTGCGTTGGGTGGCCGACGGTTACTGAGGGCAAGATCAAAATAAAAATGGATCCCAGCTTTTGCTGGGATGACGACGATTTACATTTTGACGTGCTTTTTCGCCAAACCGTTTAAACAGGGCTCCATGCAATGCGGCCTGGCGATCAGTTCGGCACAATCTGATCGGTACCCAACAAACGCTCGCCGCGGCTCTGCCATTCTGCATCGTCGCCTTCCGGCGAGAACACGCCGCAGCGGACCATGGTGCGCTGGTAGACGTGCAGCGATACGGCGATGGCCTTGTCGCTGGGATTGCGGATGGTGTGATATTCGTGCGGCGGAATCAGACTGCCGGCCGAGCCGGTGCCGGCTTCGATGGTGCCGGCGGCGACGAAGCGGTAGCGCTCCTCGTCGCGCTCGGCCAATTCGTACTGGGTGATTTCCAGCCGACCCTTCCAGACGCCCTCCACGCACCACATGCCGGAATGGTCGTGGATCTTGGTGCCCTGGCCCGGTCCCCAGGTCATCGCCACTACGCTGTAGCCGTGTTCGGGACTGGTGTAGAGCTCGCGGCGGGCGTAGTGGTCGGCGATGGGCTCAAGTACGCATTCGGGAAGGGCGACGTCCTGATCGCAGATCATTTCGCACAAGGTCTTGCGCAGCGCATCGGTAATAGCGCGGTCGTCGCCCAGGGCGACAGCGGCATCCAGCGAGGCGATCAGTTTGTCGTGGCCGGGAAAGTCGAGAGTCATGGCGTGGATCCGGCGGAAGTGTGGGGGCATTTTAGCCGCTCGCATCCGCCAGCAGCAGAACCGTGGGAGCGGCCTCCGGCTGCGAGCTTTTAGCCTCAATTCCGGCAAAGAGCTCGCGGCCAGAGGCCGCTCCCACGCCTTTAAGGGCTATAACGCACCTAGGAAGCCCTGTACGGCCGGCCCGAAGCGCTCAATATCCACCAGGAACGCGTCATGTCCTTGTGGAGATTCCAGCGGCTGGAACTCCGCTTCGGCCCCGCCGGCGCGCAGGCCGTCGGCGATCTGCTGCTGTTGCTGCAGCGGGAACAGGATGTCGGTGGCGGCGCCAATGGCCAGCGCCTTTTCCACTTTGATCCGCGCCAGTCCCTGCAATACGTCGCCTCCGGCGACTTCGGCCAGGTCGAACCAGTCCATCGAGCGGCTGAGGTAGAGGTAGCAGTTGGGGTCGAAGCGGCGCACGAAGCGGCGCGCGTGGCCTTCCAGATAACTCTCCACCTGGAACTCCAGGCCGAAGGGTTCTTCGTCCGGGTGGTCCGGATTTTGTGAGTGTTGATCGAGTCGTACCCGGCCGAAGCGGCCGTCCCATTCCAGCGCCGAACGATAGGTGATGACGCCCAGCTTGCGCGCCATGCGCATGCCGGATTCCGGATAGGAGGCATCGTCGTAATCCCCGCCGTTCCATTTCGGGTCCAGCCGGATCGCCTCGCGCTGCAGCGAACGGATAGCGATGGAAAACGGCAGCGCCTGTGCGCTGCCGGAAATATTGATGTGGGTGCGCGCCAGGCCCGGATGACGCAGAAGGAACGCCAACGCGGTCATGCCGCCCATGGAATTGCCGATGACGCACGCCAGCCGGTCGATGCCGAGACCACCCACCACTTCGCGGGCGGCGTCCGCACCGTCTTCGATCGACAGTTCGGGGAAACCGAGACGGTACAGGCCACCGGTCGCGGGATCGATAGCGGCGGGGCCGGTGGAACCCTTGCAGCTGCCCAGCGAATTCACGCACACCACGAACCATCGGTCGGTATCGATGGGCTTGCCAGGACCCAGCATCGGTTCCCACCAACCGGCCTCAGGGTTGCCTGCATTGCTGGCGGCATGGGCGTCCGGCGACAGGCCGGTGACGATCAGCACGGCGTTGTCGCGCGTCGCGTTCAATTCGCCCCAGGTTTCGTAGGCGACCCGTGCGCCATGCAGTTCGCCGCCGCGTTTCATCGGGAACGGCGAGGGCAGTGGGTGGAAGCGGGTGCCCGGTGGAATGAATTCAGTCATCGGGCGAGTTTAGCAGCGCGCCACGCGGCTCAAGCCGCGCGGCGCGCGTTATCGGCGACAGTCTGGAAGACGGAGCCGTGCGGCGAGATCACACCAGGGTCAGCGTTACGTCGATATTGCCGCGGGTGGCGTTCGAATATGGACACACAACGTGGGCCATCTGGACCAGGGATTCCGCCTGTTCGCGCGGTAGGCCGGGCAGCGAGATCTTCAGTTCGACTTCGATGCCGAAGCCATTGGGGATCTGGCCGATGCCGACGTTGCCTTCGATGGCGGTATCGGCGGGCAGGGCGATTTTCTCGCGGCCAGCGACGAATTTCAGCGCGCCGATGAAGCAGGCCGAATAACCGGCGGCAAACAACTGTTCGGGGTTGGTGCCGTCGCCGCCGGCGCCGCCTAGTTCGCGTGGGGTGGTCAGTTTGACGTCCAGCACGTTGTCGGAGGAGACGGCACGGCCGTCACGGCCGCCGGTGGCGGTGGCGGTGGCGCGGTAAAGGACTTTTTCGATGGACATGAGGTATCTCCTGATTGAAGGACGGCTGAGAAGGGACCGGTGGCCGCCACCGGATTAAATAGCTAGCTATTTTATAGCGCGCTATATATAAGTATCGAGCGTACAGAGCTTTGCATGCGAATCAGTGGGCGGGAGTATTGGCAATCAGGTTGCTGCGCAACGTTTCCAGTTGCGACTTGATCTGACCGAGCTGGCCTATGCCCAGCGCTGCAGCGCAGAACACGCCCTCGGGCACCTGCGCCGCTTTGGCCTTCAACGCCTTGCCGCTACGGCTAAGCGCGATCACGACCTGGCGTTCGTCGTCGGCGGAACGAGTGCGGGTCAGCAGATCGGAGGCCTCCAGCCGCTTGAGCAACGGCGTCAGCGTGGCCGAGTCCAGAAACAGACGCTCGCCGATCTCGGACACCGTTAGCTCGTCGCGTTCCCAGAGCACCAGCATCACCAGGTACTGCGGATAGGTCAGGCCCAGCGGCGCCAGCAGTTTGCGGTACACCTTGTTCATCGCCAGCGAGGCCGAATAGAGGGTGAAGCACAACTGGTTGTCCAGCTTCAGCAGCGCTTCGGCGCTGGCTTTGGGGGAATGGGCGGGGGTCTTGGTTGCCATGTGCGCAATATAAATAGCGCGCTATGTAATTGCAAGCTACTTATATGCTGCGCCGACGAACGGCATTCGCAATGGAGGAGGCACGTTATTCCCTCTCCCGCCGGTGCCCGCAGGGTGTGCGGGGCTGAGAAGGTGGCGCGATGCGTCGGTGAGGGAAGCAGAAATCCGGCTCACGGAAACTGTCCATTAACTTGAAAGTCCATGCCCTCATCCGCCCTTCGGGCACCTTCTCCCGATGGAGAAGGAAAAGCGGTTTCGCGCCGCTCTGGTTGGAGTTAAGGGCTCGCGCCACCCAAAACCAGTTCGACGGGAGCGTCCGCAGACAGGGTCACGCGCACCGCCTTGGATTCCAGATCTCCTTCCTGTCGCATCGGGTCGCCGCTGGCCGACAGGCGCGCGATCAACTCCACTTCCTTCAACGCAGAAAGCTTCTGCGTGGGCATGGGGCTGTCACCGTCGTCCAGAGTCAACGTGAGCGGTAGTTCCTGCAGCGTGTGTTTTTCCACAGCGACCGGCATCGGCGGACCGCCGGGAATGCGTGCGATCACGAATACCGTAGTTTCCCCGCGCAGGCGTACGCGCGATGCAAAGTCCGGATCGAGCGCGACTTTCACAATCAGCGCGTTGGCGCTGGCGGTCTGGGCGACGGGCTCGACGGCCGCAGCCGGAAGGGGTGGCAGGCCCGCTTCGCCGCGGGCGGCGTCGATCTGCTGGCGCAAGGTAGAGGCGGTGGCGGGATCCACTTGGGAAAGGAGAGGTCCCCAGGTTTTGGCCGCCTCGGCCGGTTGCCCGTTCTGGCGTTGCGAAATTCCCAGCAGCCAGGTCGCGCGCTGGTGGCCGGGCTGCTGCGACAAGGCATGTCGCACCCAGGCAATGGCCTGAGCATCCAGCCTGCGGTCGGGCGAGGCGTAAAGACGCGCCTGCGCCGCTTCCACCAGCAAGTTCGGATCATCGGGCAACAATTTCACCGCTTGCGCGAAGGCGGCGCTGGCTTCGGTGGGCTTGCCTTCGGAGGCGAGGGTTTTCCCGAGCAGTTGCCAACCTTCGGGCTGGTTGGGATTGCGCTTGAGTTCGGCCCGCAATTCGGCGATGGCGGCTTCGAGAGAGACCGGCATCGCGCTGGCGGCTTGCTCGATCGACGCAGGCGTGCCCGTAACCCGATAGAGAGCGAACGTGGCTAGGCCTAGCGCAATGACTCCGCCAATCACTAGCGCCCGCGATTCGCGCCACAACGGCCATAGCACGCCGGCCAAGACGGCCAGGGTCAGCAACACGGAAAGTGCGATGAACATACCCATTGTCATTCCTGGCCTATCACCATTCCTGGTTGTCGTCGTTGGCCACGGTGCCGGCGGCACCGCGCTTGCGCACTATGCGGAAGACGATGGCGGCGCCCGCGAGCAACAGCAGCGCCGGGCCGAACCACAGCAGCCAGGTGTTGCCGGCGACATCTGGCTTGTACAAGACGAATTCGCCGTAACGATCGACCAGGAAGCGCTTGATTTCCTCGTCCGACTTGCCCTGATTCATCAGATCCAGCACTTCGCGGCGCAGGTCGTGCGCGATCTGCGCGTTGGAATCGGCCAGCGACTGGTTCTGGCACATCACGCAGCGCAGCTCGGCGGTGAGTTGATGGAAACGCGTTTCCTGGGCCGTATCGCGGAACTGCAGAGGCGTCGGATCGCTGGCCTGCGCGTGCGCCAGCGGAGACAACAACAGCATCGCGAGCAGGAGCAGGATCCTCATCGTTTTTCCGCTTCCGCCTTTTCGAGCGCGGGAATCAATTCCTCGGCGATGATCTCGTCGGTGATCGCGCCCACGTGCTTCCAGCGAACGATGCCTTTGGCGTCCACCAGAAAGGTTTCCGGAGCGCCGTAGATGCCCCAGTCGATCGCCGTGCGGCCGCTCTCGTCGGCGATCACCATCAGGTACGGATTGCCGTACTGCTCCAGCCAACGCAAAGCGTCCTCGCGCGGATCCTTCAGGTTGTAGCCGATGAAGCGCACGCGCTTGGTCAGGGCGAACTTGCTGATCACCGGGTGCTCAACGCGGCATTCCGGACACCAGCTGCCCCATACGTTCATCACGAACGGCTGGCCGCGCAAATCCGCGAGGGTGAAGCGTTTGCCGGGCTCGTGCAGCAAGGGCAGGTCGAAGGCGGGCGCGGGCTTGCCGATCAAGGGCGAGGGCAGGGCATCGCGGCCGGCGCGGTCGGATTGCTGCACGCCGTAATACAACAGTCCCATCAGGCCGATGAAAAACAGCGCGATGATCACGCCTGCAAAGACGAACGCGCCGGTGTGCGGCTTCTTCGGTGCGGGTGCGGGCTGGTTCATAGGTTTTTCTCGGGTTTGCGGAAACGCCGGTCGGTGGCGGTGACGAAGCCGCCCAGCGCCATCAGACCGGCGCCCAGCCAGATCCACCGCACAAACGGTTTGATATGGATGCGGACGGCCCGCGCTTGCCCGCCCAACGATTCGCCGAGGGCGACATAGACATCGCCGAACAGCCCCGGATGGATACCGGCTTCGGTCATGACCTGTCCGCCGCTGGCATAGGCGCGCTTCTCAGGATTGAGCAGAATCAGGAGTTTGTCGCCGCGCGTGACTTGCACATGGCCGCGCGTGGCCAGGTAGTTGGGGCCGCTGAGTTCATCCACACCCTGGTACTGGAATGCGTAGCGTCCGATCTCCACGGTCTGGCCAGGCGTCATCGCAAGTTCGCGTTGCACGTTAAGGCCTTCCACCAGCAATGCGCCGATTAGGAACACGGCGATACCGCTGTGTGCCAGGGTCATGCCCAGCATCTCGGCGGTAAAGCGGCTGCCCTTGGACTGAAAGCGCGTCCACAGGAAGCGCACAGTCCCGAACACCACCCAAGCGGCAGCGGCGATACCCGCGGCGGTTTTCCACTTTCCTTGCGGCGCCATGAAATAAGCGAAGGCGCCAAGCACCAGCGCCAGTACTGCCCACGGCGCCAACATGCGCAGCGGCCTGGACATCTCTTCGCGTTGCCAGCGGGTCAGCGGTCCGAACGGCAACAACAGCACCAGCGGCGTCATCAGCAAGAGGAACAGCAGGCCGAAGTAAGGCGGCCCCACCGAAATCTTGCCCAGCCCCAGCGCATCGGCGAGCAGCGGATACAACGTGCCCAGCAGCACCATCGCGCAGGCGCAGGTCAGCAGCACGTTGTTGGCCAACAACAGGGTTTCGCGGGAGCCGGCGGTGAAGGGCGCGCCTTGTTCGAGTCGCGGCACCCGCAATACGTA
>Ga0307513_10006157_pt1 | contig 15740 bp, 18 predicted proteins | sample 15_EM_MG_FD_202174 | JGI IMG/M metagenome (GOLD analysis project Ga0307513, IMG submission 202174) | Populus trichocarpa ectomycorrhiza microbial communities from riparian zone in the Pacific Northwest, United States - 15_EM | ecosystem: Host-associated > Plants > Roots > Unclassified | place... | reverse complement strand
GATGGGGTTGGACACACTCCATTCTACGAAGCAGAGAAGGAAGTCGCGGGTTTCATCATTGGATTCGTCTCTCGCATCTCACCTGCCCGACACGACGATGCCCTCTAACTTCGTGTAACAACTCGCATCATTGACGAGTACCTTGACCTTTTCGTTCGGGCTCTCGCCCTAACCCGTATCATGTTTATCATTTTGTCTTCGTTGCCTCCGTATAATGCGCTGAGGTAACCTCCCTTGAACCATTAAGCGTTCTGGGAAATCACCACGATCGTGGTACGGGAACTTCCCGTGGGGTTATTGTCTTCCCTTGGCCACGGATCGACCATATCACCCCTTTGACTCCCTCCCTTTTGTCAAAGATGCGTGATTGTCCGCCTAAACGCATTCATAAATTTCTCAAAAGAATGCCTTGTAAATACTTTATATTTAATTGTTAATTTACATGCTACATTATATTTAATTGTGTATTTACATACAATTTTCCAGCCCAACATGTGTTCTCTCGGCACATTCTGGTAGGCCCAATATGTTCAAGAGGGGTCCAAAGAACCTCAGTGAATGCATCCCTGAGTTCAGCATTGTCTCTGGTACGCTTCATGGACGCTCGAACCTTTTTTTTGTGTTGCCTCACCTTCTCACAATGTTCGAGACACGTTCTGTGGCTGTCTTTGGGTGGCAAAGAGTTTCTACAGCCTTTTATGGGGCAATTACACGTCGCAGATTGTTGGTGAGCGGAGTCAATACGGGGTGTTCGGGGGTCAATGTCCGGGATGTCACGGATGGGGTGGGCCAGTGACCGTTCGTGTCATCCGTAGGTTGTCCCAGCTTCCGGCGTAATACAAAAGGGTTTAATGTTCGTTTCCTTGTCCCCGTATTATTGAGCTCCACGTTGATGATGGCAGCGCGAGCCACACCTTCGAATACCTCGTTGACGCCCTCGTTCGTGAGAGCAGAGCATTCATGGAACGAGTGCGCCCCAATCTTATCCGCAACTTCCTGACCCTGCGAGTAAATCAGCCAATGGATTCGATCGTGAAGGGCACAGAAATTAATGGAGAGTGTAAGGTGAGTTGAATCGCAATACTTGAAGAGTATGTATTAAGCAAGGACGTACCTGTTCAAGCCTATGACTAGAGGGTTGCCAAATGAAAAGTCTGGGAGGTTACACCAACACAGTGATACTTCCTTCACTGCTGCTGCTGCTAATCCAATACCTGAAGCAGTGACACAGGTTGTTCGTCTCCGGGGGTTGGAGATTGAACGTCCATTTATCTTCCATGCCTGCGGTACCTGCATCAGGTCTCGGAGTTACACCATGGGTCTGTGGTCACTGTTGAGTTGATGATTCCTCACCCATTGATCGATCCAGTGGCCTAGTGGTTAGGGCGCTGCTAGATTCGCAGAGACCCGGGGGCTGGGTCATTCTTCTCTCCTCCGCCGTTTCACATCCGTTTCGTCTGTGTTTCACTTTTCGGTTACTATATAGGTTGTCCCAGCTTCCAGCGTAATACAAAAGGGTTTAATATTCGTTTCCCCGTCCCCTCATTATTGTGCTCCACGTTGGTGAGGGCAGCGCGAGCCACACCCTCGAATACTTCGTTGACACCCTCGCTCGCTCGAGCAGAGCATTCGTAAAACGAGTGCGCCCCGATCTTCTCCGCCACCGCCTGACCCTGCGAGCGAATCAACCAATGGATTTGACCATGAAACAGAAATTAACGGAGGGGGTAAGGTGAATCGAATCGCAACACTTGAAGAGTATGTTTTAAGTAAGGACATACCTGTTCAAGTGTCACAACCCCCCGTCCCCACCTCCACTTCCGATACGGATCAATAGTCCGGGGGTCACGAAGATCCTTCTTGCAACCAACGAGTACAATAGGCACCTCAGGACAAAAAGTCGTGACTTCGGGGAGGTACTAATATAAATAGAAACCGGTCAGTTTTGTATGCCGCAATTTTGGGTCGTTCGTACCTTCTCTTCCACACCGTTGAGGTCACTCGGTGAGTCGACCGAGTAGCATATAAGGATGACATGGGAACCAGGGTAGGTAAGATGGCGGACGCCTTCAAAGCTTTCCCCACCGCTAGTGTCCTGAAGAGCCAGTACGACAAGCCGGCCATCTAACTCGACCTGCGCAATATAGGTATCGAGTACTGTTGCTGTCAAGTCCGTTGGGAATTCTTTTCCGAGAAAGACAGATACGAGAGATGTTTTTCCTGGAAAAATAAAATCAGAGTTGAAACATAGTTCACGAATCCACAGAAGGTGAATACCAGAGCAGGTTCCACCAACAACGATAACGTTGCGTCTGACTGGCGCATCGCACTGAGGTATTGAGATGAGAGGCCAAAAACTGAGTATTTGGATGGTAGACCAACGGATGACACGCGTCGCATACACAGGCACCATAACTACCACTGCGTCGCCATGGACATATGGCTATGCGGATGGTCAGTTGCAAACAACTGCAGTCATTATGCGGAGTGGAAGGAAAAAGAGCGGATCCTATTATATTCAGGGGCGCCATTGGAAGGATCATAAAAATAGCTTTGGAGTGTTTATACTCAAACAGTCACGAGCGGGTGTGGTGTTTATTAGTAAATATCGTGCGCCGTGGCGGCTTCTATCTCCACTTGCACCCCTAGCTATTCACCGATTCGAATCCCCAAGAGGCGGTTTTTGATTAGCAAATCTAAGATGCGATAGTGGTTCCCTTCTCAACTTGCATGTTGCCAATCCACTCTCGCTCCGAGCCCAGGCAGACTTAGGGGTTAGTCGACCGGGTCACAGTGATAGATGGAAATGGCTCATAGATAGTCCGATCATGTACTGCTATTGTTGTGTGTTCGCGAAATTCTGATTCGCCGCTCCACCCAAAATGCACCTGATGGCCTCCCCATGATCTCCACTGTTTGTTGCACAGAGGAAGGCGGGAGAGAGTCGTAATAATATTTTCTTTATGCCGCAATAAGACGGTAGGTTGGCTAATAGGTAAGAGACAAATGCACCACAATAGCTAGCCACATGTACAAGCGAACGTCAAAGGACTCTACCTTGGGCCGGTGCCCATGTATATGTTGTTGTGGCAGAATCCAGATCACATGGGGCAATAGCCAATAGCTTGCACTGGTCTCTGACATATATGGACACCATGGCTGAAACTCCACTTCTTGTGGTGAATTACTATCTAAACACGATGCTGAAGACCTGGTTTTGATTGGACCCTTTTTTGAAACGCACCATTGGTGGAGCGACGGACAGCGACACAAAACTTCTGCTCCGGTTAGACAGTTCACGGCAGGTTGCCTCCACCATCAACTGCTAACAGTAGAATAGGGACAAATGTTCAAAGGCTCCTTCATGTCCTATCTGCATATGATAGTCTATTGAGAATAACTGTAGGGACCCAGCACTAGAGGGTTGCCGAAAGAAAAGATTGGAAGGTTGTACCAACAATATGACCCTTCTGCCAATCCATTACCTTAAGCAGTGACACAGATCGTTCGAGTTTCGAAGGCCCACTTCGTCTCCCATGCCCGCGGTCCCTGCATCAGGTCTCGGACTTGTATTATGGATTTGTGGTCCCTAGTTTTTCCCGCCGTCTCACATCCGTTTCGTATGCGTTTCACTTGTCGGTTACTATATACGTTGTCCCAGCTTCCAGCGGAATACAAACGGGTTTAATGTTTGTTTCCTTGTCCCCGTATTATTGGGCTCCACGTTGATGATGGCAGCGCGAGCCACACCTTCGAGTACCTCGTTGACGCTTTCGTTCGTGAGAGCAGAGCATTCATGGAACGAGTGTGCCCCAATCTTATCCGCAACTTCCTGACCCTGCGAGTAAATCAACCAATGGGTTCGATCGTGAAGGGCGCAGAAATTAATGGAGAGTGTAAGGTGAGTTGAATCGCAATTTTGAAGAGTATGTATTAAGCAAGGACGTACCTGTTCAAGCGTCACAAGGCTCTCACCTCGCCAATTACGGTAATTGGGGTCATTGCGAAGATCTTTCTTGCAACCAACGAGCACAATAGGCACCCCAGGACAAAAGGTCATGAATTCTCTGAGATACTAATATAAATAAAAACCGGTCAGTTTGTATGCCGCTTTTTTTTTGGCCATTCATACCGTCTCTATCACATTGTCGAGGCTATCCGAGAAGTCGATCGAGTAGCATACGAGGATAACATGGGAACCAGGGTAGATATGAGCGCGGAGGCGTTCGTACTCGTTTAAACCGTTAACGTCACGAATATCTAGTTCGACCAGCCGGCTATCTACCACGACGCTCGCAACATAGTATTCGCATACCGTTGGTATATACTCCTTTGGGAATTCTGTTTCGGTAAAGGCAGATATAAGGCATGTTTTTCCTGGGAGAGTCAAATCAGTGTTGAAACATAGTTCACGAATCCACCGAAGGTGAATACCACAATCGCCCAAACCAACAAGGACGACTTTGCGTCTGACTGGCGCCATCGTACTGAGGTAATGAGATGAGAGGCCAAAAACTGAGTATTTGGGTGGTAGACCAACGGAAATGAAACGGATGACACGCGTCGCTGCATACACTAGCGCCGTGACTACGACTGTATCACCGCGGGTATATGGCTATCTCGCTTGCAACCCTAGCCATTCACCGATTCAAACCCACAACACGATATTGAGTTGATGATTCCTAACCCATTATCTGTCCAGTAGCCCAGTGGTTACGGTGCTGCTGCTAGATTCAGGTTCAATTCCCTGCCTGGGTCATTCATCTCTCTTCCAACATCCAAGACGACCAGTGAGCGATTGCTGAACTATAGGAATAAGGCCTGTCCAGTAGATTTGGGACGTAAACTATACGCCGGAAGAGAATGAGGGTAGCATCAGGTCCTGTCCCAGGACTGCCACTCAGAATATGTCCAGATTTTCTGCGGGCGATTACTAATGCTTTGCTTAGACGCCTACCTGCAACCACTATCAATGAGGGAGGGAGCACGCGTCATAGTTCTTTGACCAAATCGTCTAAAGTCAACCGCATTGTCAGACGTCCTCGGCCGTCATCGATCCTTAAATGCTAGAGCGGCGCGGGTAGCATCTTCGAGTGGTTCCTTAACACCTTCGCTTTCGAGAGCTGAGCGCTCATGAACGTACTGACCACGATGCTGAGCGCTGTAGCTTGACCCTGTAAATAATCAATCGAATGAAGTAACCAGGTATGTGGACAAGAGGAATGCATGAGCGAGATTGTATTAGAAGGAACGCCGCATACCCGTCCAAATGTAACAAGAGTTTCGCGCACTTGCGCCGGAGCTATAATACTGCCAGTTTGGACAATTGGCAGTACAAGAAGAGTTGCCTTCCCATCATGCCGCATCCCCCCTCACATAAGAAACAGAGAGTGAACCGAAAGCGTCCGTGAATTCAGGATTCATAAATGCACACCAAAAGCACAAGCGTCAGAGTGAGAGGTAATCATAAGATATGTCATCGTAGAGAATCAGCTTCATCATCAATAATACCATCACATCAAGCTATCACCACACCTCACCACGCCCAGCAAGCCAGCGTTCCAAGGCAGAATATAGTATGTGGGGATTGGACGAGATACCACCATACATACGAGATGGCGACTTATTCGCCCGCAAAGAGGCGGACGATCAAGTACGCAGACGAACCGACGAAGCGGACGACTGCAACAAGGTAACGTTAGAATCGGTGATAGCAGCGGAAAAGATACAGAGGATTACGCACAAGCAAGTCCAGCAACAGAGAACAACACGAAGGCCATGTACCCATTGACAGTCGCCTGTGCGCCCTTGTCATCTGCTTTCGCCGCAGTTGAGCTATTTGACAATCCCCGTCAGTCACCAACTCACGGTATGGTGGAATCAATCACTCACGTAACAACTGCCGCCAAAAGCCCATTTGACAACGTCCAAACGAGCAGCACATTCGTCCTGAACGAGCGGTAGTAGTCCTCCTGTTTAGTCGCCGCATCACGCGTCTGATCAACCTTGGGCGGTTTCTGCTGGAGCACATGGAGCGCATCCTCGTACGCGGCGTTGATATCCTTTTGCTCGGTGGGGACGACGACCTCGACCTCGTTTTTGTTCTTTCCCGCGGCTTGGACGGTACCGAGGTCAGCTTGGACTTTGTTGTCGCCTTTTGTACCCCAAGACACATCATGTACATTTGCAAACTGAGAGGCAAGGTGGGTTATTAGCAGCTGAGGAGCAGAACGAGGGAGAGGGCAACGTACAGCGTAAACGTTGAGGACGTTGATATACGACGGGGCCATAAGTACGTACTGGATGAATGAGGTGATCATGTGCCAGGGTTCAAACTATGGAAACCGCGTCAGCAACCCTTTTCCTTCACTCCTCGTTAAAGACAGACTCACAAATAAGAAACTGGCAATGAAGTATAACCCAGTTGTCGCAAGGAGGGAAATAACAATATTCCGGAAGATGGCGTTGTTAAACACATCCTCCAACTGTAACTGACCATCTGGCAACTTCGCTTCGATGTTCTGAACGCCACGGATAGCGAGGAAGAAGGCCGCGAACTACAAACCACCCTATCAGCATACATTATATACCTCCCATGGATCACCACACGCACCGTCATATAAACAGTAATAACCGCAAAGCCCAAGAACGCGGCGGTATACCCCCACTTGGAGCCTTGTGGCCGATTACCAAGGGCAAGGAGGTAACACATGACGAGCAAGCCGAGGTAGACGTAATTGAGGATACTATTGGCAACCTGAATCCCGCTGATATTGAAACTCTTATCCTCCATCGCAGTCGACAGAATGAACTACAATCCCCACATTTCCCCGCATCAGCACATCAGATTTCTTGCTCGAGAGACCGTAAACGACTCACGAAAGCAACATAATAGTTGCCAAGTGCAAACCACGAAAATATCAGATTAAACACCTGATAGAAAAGCTCGACGTGGATCCACGCCTTACGCGCAAACGTATGTGAGGAGCGGTATAGGTAGTGGAACTTGACGGTCGAATGGATCGCGGCGAAGAACGATCCGTTAAGCCAGCGACGGCGTTGGGAGATGAGTTCGGGGACTTGGTCCGGCACGTCAGTCACTGCGTAGGCGGATTTGACGTAGTGGAGGATCCATTGGCCACCTCGTTTCGAGACGAGTTCCCAGCAGAGGATCTAAGAGGTGTGTCAGAGGGCCGCATAGCGAGACCGGACGGAGGACGGGGGACGTACTCGATCCTCGGCGAGGTACATGTTCGCGGTGAAGATGTCTGCCCCGGCACCATGCTGTAGAAGCACGGTATAAGTTCACCAGACCCCTTCCAAATTATTGCAATCGCACTCACCATCTTCTCACCCAGGAAATACTTCTGCAACGGTCCCTCTCCCATGCGGTCATTCTGGAGTGCAATATACCGGTAGGCTGAAAACGCGCCAGGTAGCACGGTAATATACCCAAAGATGCTCTCGAGGGGCTTATCCAAGATGTTACTCATCTTGTACTCGAAGTTCTGTGCCGCAACGAGCGGGTTAAGGAGGTTGACGCCCAACTTGCCTGTGAGGGCAACTATCTCGCCACACGCGCCGCCTACGTTTGAGTTAATGTCAAACGCCTTCCAGAGGTGGTAAATGGACGTCGGGCCGGGCATGGTTCCCACGTCTAGGAGGACGCAGACGTTGGGTTCAAGCACGGGCCCAAAGGCATTGAAGAACCAGCGATGAGAATTAATTTTCTTTTGATTCTTTTCTTTTAAGCAGAAGATGACTTGAACTGGGCAGACGTCCTTCCCAGAGCCAGAGTTGATCTTGAGTGAGGGGGAGATGGAGACTGGAGCCTCCAGAGTTAGTTACTAATTGGAACACCAGAAGCCGCACTCACTTTGGGTGGTATACTCGTAAATGTGCGCCGTGACAGGTTTGCCATTCACCCCGTTCTACATTCACGGCCCAGAACAATCAGCACGTACTCCCTCCTGGCATCGGTCCTCCAACCCACCTTGGCGACACCATCCTGGTAGCACCCCATAGCCGCAATAACTGACAATGTACGCGAGTTGATCTTCTGCCGGCCGTCGCTGACGATGCACACAACGACCTTCTTCCAGCCCTCCTTGCCCCAGGTCTTAGACCGCTCGCGGGTGCACAAATGTGCGACATTACGGATCACACCTTGCATGGTGCGTGTGAAGAGCTCCTCGTCTTCGTTGTACATGGTCATAACGATGAAGAGCTCTGTCTTGCGCGCGGGTTCGTACATCGCCGGGCGGAGGGTATAACCCTTTGTAGAAAAGGTCACATTAGGTGGTGCTGGGCTGATAAAAGCGAGAAGCGAGAACGGACCTCTGACTTGAACTCGTTGGGATCACATGTCGCCGCGGTGTAACGCATGAACTTAAACTCTCGCTCGTTCTTCAGGGGACATAATTCGAGTAGCTTTGAGGGTACCTCGTTGTCAATAACGAGGTTACCATGGAAGAGCCTGTAGAACGAGTGAAGAACAGAACAACTCAGCGCCAATTGCACATCCGGCCGAGGGGTCAGAGGACGCACTCGTATCGCTTCTTCGTCTTGTACCTGCGGGGGACACGCTGGGGGATGCGGCCATAACGAATATTGTCGTCAGCGTCGGGGTTAAGCAGCCCGGGGTCGAAACCACCGGGCATGGCATAGCTCTCGCGCATCGAACTGCCATCAACGGGGGTGACAGAACTGGGGCCGTCACGTCGGAGGAGGGGAACATCGCCGTCGACGTCGTTGGGGTCGTTGGCTTCGTAATGGACGCGGGTAGTGCTGGTGGCCGCGGAAGTCGGGTTGAGATAGTCGGACTGGGGCTGTAGGATAGGCGGGCTCGTCACTCTAGGCTGGCCGGGGAGGGGCGCGGGCGAGTTGTAGCGGTCGGATGGACTACTCGAGTTGGGTGCGCCGTAGGGTACATGGGGGTCGTATAGACTAGGATGGTTGGCAGAGATTGGAGTGAGAAAAGGATCTGGGGTTGGTGTTGAGTGACCGATTACTTGGCCTGAGTTTGTGTAGAGCGAATTTGGGTTATCAAAAGGTGTTGGAGTGTGGGAATGCAGGTCGTATGGATTTGGGTTATACGGGTTGTCGTACGGATTCTGTTGACCGTAGCTCGATCCATACCCGTTGTTCGACACGTAGGGCGCGCTGGGCGGACGGGGCGGCGGAGGTGGAACCGAGGAAGGGTTGGGCAACGGCGGGGGAGGACCGGGGTTTGGAGGGTAGTTGGTAGAATAACCAGGATATCTGTTTTCCTGCTCAAATGGGTTGTCCATGTCAGCTAACTTGTACGTTTTTCTCCCGCGAAGGCCGTGATGGGTCTCGTTCCGGTAGCTGCTCTGCTCCTCGGCGTCGTCGTCTTTGTGCTAATACTCTCCTGAAGAGAAGACTGGTGGTGCTAACTGAGCAGCTAGCGTGGACGGTTTCAAAGTGTCAACGAGTGAAGCGCTGAGCCGTCCATCCGTCCATCACACACACGGCAAAGGAACGCCCGCCACGGTGTAACCCTGGCGTACCTGTGGATAACTCATCTCACCGCCTCGGATTCGAGTCCGAGTCTTATTATCCTACGGCAGCGGCGGTCGCGGGCTCGTCGGTCGCGGATAGGTCCAAGCAGGTCCGATTACTTGGGGTTCAATCCGGGATGATATTGCAACCAACCGGGTAAGCTGTGCATTTTGTAATCTCCGACCAAGCCAGGTCCGCAGGTCCGCAGGCCAGTTGACCGAGATCGGGGTACCTTCTCACCTCAATTCCCCCGAACCCCTATCTCTTTCACATCTCCACCCAAGGCTATCCACCGTGTGCATAGCTTCCGCTTGTCGTTCATATTGATATTGAAAAAAATCACTTTATTTGGTGTACATAAACAAACGATCTTGAACCCGGTCATCCCCTCATTTTTCAAACTCATGGTTTCTCCATAGGCGCTGCCCAAACCTATGGAACCTCCCGTTTGGGTTGTCGCTTTTCCTTTCCCTAGTCTTCCCCTCTCGTACCAAGGAGCCCCGCTCTTCAAGGCGGAACATACTTAATGCCGGCCACCCCACGCTCCGGGATGCCAGACGTACTTGCATATCTACGCGACTGGGGCGTCTTGACCAGATGCAATCGGTTGTATCTCTCGTTGAAATTGTGACCACTCTTAGACGGTGAATTGTTCCAAGACCTGTCATGTGAGACTTGTGCCCACAGCCCTTCAGAGAGATCTGATCGATATCTCTGATAAACCCTAGAACAGTTGCCCTGATTCTGAATTCAGGACCTACGCTGTGGCGGCACTAGCAAAAGGCGAATACGTCAAAAAATTTACGCGCCCTTTCTCTCTCGATCAGCTTTGTTCTCTATTGTCACTCCATGTACGGATGCACTCCTGTCACCAGCCTACCTGGCGTCACTCAATTGAATTGGTATTAACCTGCTGTACCTTCCTGATCTGTTGGACTAGAGACGACGGGTGAGCTGGGGATGAACCGTGAGGGGATCTCTGATCACACGTCGCCCTGTATATACGGAAAGAGTGTTCACGTCATACAGGAGAAAATATAGACACACATCACACAAGAGTAAATAGACGATAGACACATACAACAACCAACAACACGATCTGCTATACACGTGCTAACTTTCGATTGGGCACACGGGATGCGGTGGTACTGTCCTCCCGGTGGGAATCTGGCAGCTTACAGCATCCAGGAGCGAACTGTGGGCTCATTAGACTAGACATTATACTCTCCCGGGTCCACCCAAACCCTCATTCTTCTGTATTTTAAGAATTTAATGGAACTCAAGCTGGCTAGACATGCGTCCCAGTCCTTGACATGTTGGTGGTTTTTGTCAAGTTCAACTGAGGCGAGATCCCAATCACCAACTGCGCCATATACAACTCTACACATTGTATTACTCCAATAAACCAGATTCCTGTCACTGGTAATACTAGTGGTAAATACCATATTTTCGGCGGGGATATACCGGAACTGGCGTGAAAAGGATTAAGAGCATCGGGGAGACTGAGAACATGTGACCCGTATCCTGAGCAATTTCATGGAACGTTCCCCTCGTCGGAGTTTGGGTATATAATCGCTTATTCATGCCAAACTTGATGAATTCTCGGCTATGCGACTCGATGCCCAGACTGGAAGCCTTTCTCACAGGGAGGCCTAGGTGTGCCTCAAGTGCTAAACACGTGCGTAACTGGTGGCATTTGCCTCGATGTACGCCATAATCGGACCTTGAAACCACCGGGCCGCCTTCTTCCTATCCTAAATCGAGTACCAATCTGCATAGACCACCACATATCCTACTTCCCCACGTTTGGATTGGCTGGACCTTCAGTTGATCTCGCCAGCGGGTCCCAGTTGCGGTTAGGGGAGTAAAGGATTGACCAAGTTGGCGTGCGGGAGATTTCTGTGGACACCTCGGTTTCCCTTCAGAACACCGGTATATAGTGGCCCATACGTGGAATGGATACGAATAGACGGATTATGAAGGCATTGGGTCATTCTCCGGTTTCCGGTTTAGCCACGGGAACGGAATTATTTCGCTATTTTATGGATTATCTGTACAGATCTAAATTTCTTTCTTTCGATAGTGAGGGACTCCTTGCTGTTGCCTTGAATTGTCACCAAAACCATCCAGTGTGGAGCTGCAGGCATAATATGTCGTGGCAAGATTCGGCTCATCGTAGATGTGAGTGTAGGACTGGGAACACACATCGATTCTTGATATTGACAGAATTTTTTCTTGGAGGACCTTGTTGCTATGATATAACATACGAACGGCAGGATTTTGCTTGGGTAATGTGGTGCATGATCGCCATGTGGTGCACCTTTATGACTGTGTACTGCACTGTGCAGGGTGTCTATGCGGGAGGCATCGGTATGCTGCTCGTTACACCATGGCATACAAGACTGTTTTGCAATTATTCCTCGTTTCTGTGGTAGAGTTGACCGGTGAAGTGCGTGGAGGAGGGAGCTTGCCCCGTGGGATGAGCGGGTCAGCCTCTATGGGGGTACCTTGTATTTCTGGAATATGTAGCCCAAAGAAGAAGGCAATAGGATATCGGAACACCAACGACTGGAGGAACAGGAAGATAATTTGGGAGATTACCGAGCTGGTACTTGATCTCGGAACGACTGACATTGTTCGCCTTTATGTGTTGACCGTTTTGTGCCCAGAGAAGCAAGGCAATTGGACCAAAGGGCTTGTAAGTGGTCACAAATGAACGTGTAGTAGCAGAACGTCCAGCTCAAGTTTAGGTTTTCGATGAAATATTATATTACATGTTCTTCATCCCAACTCCAGTTCTCCGTCGTGGTCCAGCGGTCAGGATTACCCGCTCTCACCGGGTAGGCCGGGGTTCGACTCCCCGCGTCGGAACGTACCTTTTGCTTCCGCTTCCTAACCTCAATTCGGACAAGAAAACTCCGCAGTCAGTAACTTCAGGGCAAGGACGTGTCTACCATGTGATTTTCTTCTTTTATTTTTCTGTTCCTCCACTTCTTTGCGTGTGATGAGGGTTCAAGTTATCCTATTGGACAGCAGGGGATTTGGGGCTGATGGGATGTGATAGCTTTCAACTATGCATCCTCTTGATTGCCTGATGATCACAACGGGAGTGAGATGAAATTATGATTACTTCGGGCTACACATGAGCCTCAAGGGAGACGTCAAGAACACATCTTTATCCTCGCTCGCCTACTTTTTTAAGACAAGGTAGCGATGGTGGCACGATACCCAGTCAAAATACGTTGGTGTATCTCCCGAAACGGCCTTCACCTCCATTTGGTCTTCGAGGGACTCTGATGATGCTTAGTTCTCAGGGCTATTCCAACTTGCACACATACTAATCTAGCCGATTTGGTGAATCCACCCCTGAAAAGGCAAATATTCAACCCCTCCGGTTGTCCACACCTCAAGTGTACTGTCGTTAATTCAGTTTATTGTAATTTTTCGAAAGAATTCCACACTACACACAGGAAGAGACTCTGAAAACCCATGGACACCATAATAAGGCCCCACCACCGTCAAATGCCGGACACATTCAGTTCCGAAGGCGCTATTCATTTCATTCCGTTGGATGGAAGAGCTTCTAGAAATACAGCGAGAATATATTGGTCGCCTCTTCATACATTTCGAGGAGACGCAGTTGGAATGCTTCGACGCACAGTTTGAGATCGCGAGAACATTGTGTCCAGCACTTGGTGAATTGCTGAGCCCTTAGTATTGGCGCCTTGAAAAGTAGACCCAAAGGAAATAAGTCATTTCCTTTGTAAGTCTGCTGTTTCACTTTAGCTCGTTCTTGTCGCGAGCCTACGAGCGCCCCGAGAGCCTAATCACTCTTGTCAATGATTAGGGCACGGCTTGTCCTGTACTCCGTTAGTAGTGATCTGATGCGATGTGAGTATTTCTATATCACTATATATATTTCATCGACTCCAAACAGAAGTGAGTTGTGAAATGTGGAGACTTCTATCCCACTGGACATTTTTAACAAATTGACTTTCAGTGGTGGATTAGCAATGAGATGGCCCACGACTTCAATACGTCCATGAGTACAGTCAGGGACACCTTCGACAAAGGATTGAATACATATACATCCATCCGGTCTTGACCTGCTGTAGGTAGCCACGCCGGTGACACCGACGTGGAACATGAGCGCATGTAGTAGAATATAGTTAGTGAATAGTTAATTGACTAGCCGGCTCCATCCGAGATTCTTTCACCATGACCACAGTAAGGGAGTACTTATCAGTGGACTGAGCCGGGAGACTGCTACGCAGATATTGCGACCCATTGAGTGTGCCACCCAGGAAAACGGGCTAAACTGTACGGACACGAGGTCTCATTGAGGCCAAAAGAAAACTCACGGGGTTCACGAGGCAGGAGAGTCCGACATTAGGCTCGTGGTTCAATGAGAGTGCCCCCACGTACCTACTTTATCCCTGATATGCATTGACTGAGAAAACAAGCATCCAATCTGGCGGATGGTTTGGACTGTACTGCCCCGCCGAAGGAAATTAATAAATATTTCTCATAGGCGAGCCACATGTGGGTATGTGGACATGTGGCAGCGAGCGATAACTCCCTATTGGATTTGAGCCCTGAGATCGATAGTGGAAGGTTTGGGGGGTGTATATCCCAATCCAAGGGCACAAGTGCCAAAAGTTGGAGTTTTGTGACCAATCACCCAAGCGCCTTGACCGGCTCCGTGAAAGAGCACACCATTGTAGTGGTGACAAGAGACTTGTGCGCTGACAATGGACCTAGGTATGTCCCATTTGCATGTCTTCCGTGCCACCCAAAACTAAATTAATATCTACTTCATTGTACTCATTCCTCACCAGTCTATATCCTGTTTTATGCTGAAGGTTAAGTTAAAATGTAATCGCCTTTGCGGACAGGCTGGAGGTGCAGGTTTCGGCATTGAGCGTATTCGAACAACTACTAACTCTTGAATGGGTACAGAACTCCAATTTTCTGCTATTACTGCAATGACAATGAGTGTAATCTGATATAAGTATTTCAGAGGTAAACCCAAAATTCTGGGCGAGTGATGTAGTGGTTATCATATTTGTCTTACATTCATGTGTGGGCACAAAATGTCGCCAGTTCGAACCTGGCCTCGCTCACTTGTTTTTTGTGCCCTTCTTTTGGTCCTCTTAGTGAGCAGCAGATCGTCTTGGAGAATCTCACAGTACCATAGATAGAACGATATAATACCAAAATGAACTGATTATCGTATAAGAAGAACTGAACAAGTAAATACGCCCAAACGGAATGCTTCTGAGGTGTATTTTCCTCCTAACATGCGCCCGATATTTTCTGCAGGACCTACTCAGCGACCCTCCTGATTTAACTGCGCCAGGTAGTCTGAGAGCTATCAACCAAAACCGTCAGCGGCTTATATTCCATCAACAAAAGCACTATCACGTACCTTGAGCGCACCCGTCCGCAAGCTCTCGCCAATGCTCTGCACATCAGGGTTAGCGAGCACACGCTGGACAGCGTCGCGCGCGCTAGAGCCCAAATTCTGTAAAGCCTCCTCGCTGAGGTATCCCCCGGCAGCCGCGGACGACGACGCGAGCGCCGCAGCCCCTTCGTCGTCGTCGCGACCAAAGTATTGACTAGAGGAGATGGACGTCGCGCCTTGGAAGGTTTGGAGGCGGGTTTGTGCCTCGGCACGTGCGTTCGAGTCGTACGAACCACGTTCAAAGTACATGTCCGAGGAGATGGCTATACCGAGGGGGATTGATGTATTAGTAATAGTCTAAGGATTAACGAGGGGAGGAGCGGATAGGGAACAAACTATACCCTTTTGATTTCCAAACTTTTCTCTTGCAAATGTCGTCGTATCTTCCACTGTAGCGGTCTTCTTAGGCTTGGGTGTAGCAGCAGCCGCAGCGAGGCTGATTTTCCGCACACCCATGCCCAATCGCTCCAGCTCGGCACTCTGCGCTTCTTCCTTCTTCCGCTGGGGCTCAGTAACACTGCGGGGTGTCACATATGGGATCTTGGTGGAAGCGGCCGTGGCAGAAGCGGGTGGAGACTTGGAGACAACCTCTGCGGCCCTTTTACGCTCCTCAGCCTCGACCCGCTCACGCTCTACCTTTTCCTGCTTCACTCGCTCCTCTTCCTCCTGTGCCTTCCGCGCCGCCTCCTCGAACGAGACTCCAGACGAGACCTTGGCCGCTCCGAGTCCCTTCTTCGCACCAAGCTTGCTAGCA
>Ga0307513_10006156_pt1 | contig 15740 bp, 15 predicted proteins | sample 15_EM_MG_FD_202174 | JGI IMG/M metagenome (GOLD analysis project Ga0307513, IMG submission 202174) | Populus trichocarpa ectomycorrhiza microbial communities from riparian zone in the Pacific Northwest, United States - 15_EM | ecosystem: Host-associated > Plants > Roots > Unclassified | place... | reverse complement strand
GCCGAGGTCGGCGTCCCATTGACCGGACGCCACGGCCTTGGCCGCTTCAAGCAGTTCCCCGCTTCCCAGGTCCGCCTTGCGGGCGAACTTCGAAAACTCCTTGGTCTTGTAGATGCCCACGGGATCAAGGTCGTCTCGAAATATATAGCTCTAAGAGCTACTATTTTCAAGCCCGCGACCGCCGTTTGGGCGGCGCGCCCACGGGCTTCGGCAGCTCGACCTCGCCGAAGAGGTCCTGCGGCACGGCGCCGGGTTCGCCCTTGGCCCTGCGGCTGAGCAGGAAGAGCGCGGTCTCGGAGCGCCAGTTCTCCAGAGGGCCGTCCGGCTTGATCTGCCGCGCCGGCTTGCCGCCGGAGAGCGCCGCGCAGGCGTCGACGCGCAGGTCGAGCTCGCGGCAGAGGTCGGTGAAGTCGCGAAGGGTGCAGAAATGGATGTTGGGCGTCGACCACCAGGGGTCGGGGAGCGCCCGGGTCTCCGGCATCCGCCCGCGCATCATCAGCGAGACCCGCATCCGCCAGTGGCCGAAGTTCGGCACCGAGACGATGGCCTGGTCGGCGATGCGCAGGAGCTCGGAGAGCACGTGCCGGGGCTCGCGCATCTGCTGCAGGGTCTTGGACAGGATGGCGTAGTCGAAGGCCCGGGTCGGAAAGTGGTCGAGGTCGCGGTCGCCGTCGCCCTGGACGACCGCAAGGCCGCGCGCCAGGCAGGCGGAGACCCCGGCCTGGCTGATCTCCAGCCCCTGGCCGTCGACGCGGCGCTCGCGGCTGAGCAGCTCCAGCAGCTCGCCGTCCTCGCAGCCGACGTCCAGCACGCGGCTTCCGGGGCGCACCAGGCGCAGGATCTCGCGGAAGTCCTCGCGCATGGCGCTCAAAGCCCCCGCGCCTTGCCCGTGGCGTCGAAGAAGCCGCGCAGGGTGGTGTCGAGCTGCGGCTCGTCGAGGAAGAAGGCGTCGTGGCCCTTGTCGGTCTCGATCTCCACGAAGCTGGCGCGGCAGCCGGCCGCGTTCAGGGCCCGGACCACGTCGCGGCTCTCGGCGGTGGAATAGAGCCAGTCGGACGAGAAGGAGAGCACGCAGAAGCGCACGCCGCGCGCCTTCATGAAGGCGTTGGCCAGCACTCCGCCGTGCTGCCCGGCCAGGTCGAAGTAGTCCAGCGCGCGGGTGATGTAGAGGTAGGAGTTGGCGTCGAAGCGGTCGACGAAGCTGGTCCCCTGGTGGCGCAGGTAGCTCTCCACCTGGAAATCGGCGTCGAAACCCCAGGAGAGGCCGTTGCGCTGCAGCTCGCGGCCGAACTTGCGCTGCAGGGCCTGCTCGGAGAGGTAGGTGATGTGCGCGGCCATGCGCGCCACCGCCAGGCCCTTCTCCGGCCGGACGCCGGCCTTCTCATAGGCCCCGCCGCGCCAGTCGGGATCGGCCATGATCGCCTGACGGCCGACCTCGTGGAAGGCGATGTTCTGGGCGGAGTGTCGCGCGGCCGCGGCGATGCAGACGGCGCTGAACAGCTTCTCCGGATAGTCCGCCGCCCACTGCAGCACCTGCATGCCGCCCATGGAGCCGCCGACCACGGCCAGCAGGGTCGAGATGCCGAGCGCGTCGATCAGCATCGCCTGGGCGCGGACCATGTCGGCGATGGTGATCACCGGGAAGGCCAGGCCAAAGGGTTCGCCGGTCTTGGGGTTGGTCGAGGCCGGTCCGGTCGAGCCCATGCAGCCGCCGACCACATTGGTCGCGATGATGAAGTAGCGGTCGGGATCGAGCGGCAGGCCGGCCCCGATCACGTTCTCCCACCAGCCCGGCCGGCCGGTCACCGGATTGGTGGAGGCGGCGTGCTGGTCGCCGGTAAGCGCGTGGCAGACCAGGATGGCGTTGGTCTTCGCCTCGTTCAGCGTCCCGTAGGTCTTGTAGCCGATCTCCAGCGGCTCCAGCCGCGCGCCGGAGTCCAGGCGCAGGCCCTTGCCGGCCGGGGAGCGCCATGTCCCCCCGTCCGTCTCGATCGCGGCGCTGGCGGCGGCGGTCACGGTCATGGGGCCTTAGGACCGCCAACCCCTTTCCCTGTCAATGCTTCGCAAACCCAGGCTTCGCAGCCGACGCGGGCGCAGCTATGAGGTAGGCGTCAGGGTGGAGCTCAGATGGACCGGCTGATCCTCTTGCGGCACGGAAAAGCCGAACCGGAGTCCGCCAGCGGCGAGGATTTCGACCGGCGGCTTGCGCCGCGCGGCGTGCGCGAGTCCGCGGCCATGGCCGAAGTGCTGGCCGACATGGGCTTCAGGCCGGATGTGGTGCTGGTCTCGCCGGCCGCCCGCACCCGCGACACCTGGGCGGCGGCGGAGCCGGCTTTCCCCGGGGCAAGGGTCTCGTTCGGCGAGGATCTCTACCACGCGGGGTCCGAGGAGGTGCGGCGCTGCGCCGAGGCCGGCGGCGCCGCGGCGGCCACGGTGATGGTCGTGGGCCACAATCCCGGCCTGCAGGAGCTGACGGTGCGCCTCCTGATGGAAGGCCATGCGCCGGCCTCGCTGATCGCCAAGGCGCAGTCGCGGTTCCCCACCGCGGCGGCCGCGGTGTTCCTGTTCGACGACCACGGCCGGCCGACCTACGACGGCCTGTTCTTCCCGGAGCGGGGCGATTGAGGATCTACAAGATCCTGCCCCGCTGGGAATGGGACGCGGCCCTGGCGGCGTGCCGGTTCGACGGCTCGGCGGTCGACCGCGCGGACGGCTTCATCCACTTTTCCACGGCCGAGCAGGCGCAGGAGACCGCGCGGCGCCATTTCACGGGCCAGGAGGACCTGCTGGTGCTGGCCGTCGAAGCCGCGGACCTGGGCCACGCCCTGCAATGGGAGCGTTCACGCCGCGGCGCGCTCTTCCCGCACCTCTATGCGCACCTGGACACCGCCCTGGTGCGTGAGGTCTCCGAGGCCCCCCTGGACGCGGACGGCGCGCCGCAGATCCCGGACCGGGCGTGAGCCTGCTGCACGGCCTGGCGACCCGGGCGCTGCGCACGCTCGATCCGGAGGACGCCCACGGCTGGGCGATCCGCGGGCTGAAGCTGGGCCTGGGCCCCGTCGGCGGGCGTGACGATCCGATCCTGGCCGGGTCGCTGGGCGGCCTGGCGCTGCCCAATGTCGTCGGCCTCGCCCCCGGCTTCGACAAGGACGCCGAGGTGTTCGGACCCATGCTGCGCGCCGGATTCGGCTTCGTGGAGTGCGGCACGGTCACGCCCAGGCCGCAGGCGGGCAACCCGCGGCCGCGGCTCTTCCGGCTGTCCGAGGACCGGGCGGTGATCAACCGCATGGGCTTCAACAACCGGGGCCTCGACGCCTTCGCTGGACGGCTGGCGAGCCGTGGGCCGGGCGTCGTGGGCGCCAACATCGGGGCCAACAAGGAGTCCCAGGACCGGATCGGCGACTATGTGACGGGGCTCAGGCGCCTCTGGGGCCTCGCCGGCTATTTCACCATCAACATCTCCTCGCCCAACACGCCGGGCCTGCGCGCGCTGCAGACCAAGGCCGCGCTGGAGGAGTTGCTCGGCCGCCTGGCCGAGGCCCGCGAGGGACTGGCGGCGGCGGGGGCCGCGCCGATGTTCCTGAAGGTCGCGCCGGACCTGGAAACCGGCGAGGTGGAGACCATCGTCGAAACCTCGTTCGCCCATGGCCTGGCCGGGATCATGGTCGCCAACACCACGATTTCCCGGCCGCCGCTCAGCTCCCGGTTCCGCGAGGAGGCCGGCGGGCTCTCCGGCGCGCCGCTGACCGCGCTGTCCACCCGCGTGCTGCGCGAATTCGCCGAGGCCTCGGCGGGGCGCCTGGCCCTGGTGGGGGTCGGCGGGATCGGCTCGGGCGCGGAGGCCTACGCCAGGATCCGGGCCGGAGCCTGCGCGGTCCAGCTCTACTCCGCCCTGGTGTTCGAGGGCCCCGGCCTGGTGACCCGCATCAAGCGCGAGCTGGCGGCCTGCCTGCGCGCCGACGGCTTCGCGTCCGTCCAGCAGGCAATCGGCGCAAGCTGAGCTGTAAGCCGATGGGTCGCGTTGCCGAAGCCGCCGCGCTGGATTACGGGTTGCCCATGGCCGACGGCCCCACGCCTCAGGAGCATTCCAGGCCGGAGAGGCCCCGCTTCTTCTGGCCGGGCGGGCTCTCCGCGCGCCTGCTGATGCTCACCATCCTGTTTGGCCTGCTGGCGGGCGCCTGCGCCGTGCCGCCGGCGCTGGCGGCCTTCGAAGAGCAGTGGCTGCTGGACCGCATCCGGGCGGGGGAACTGGCGTCGCTGGCTCCGGACGTCGCGCCGAACCGCAAGGTATCCGACCAGATCGCCGCCCAGCTGCTGAACGGCGCGGGCGTGGCGCGGGTGGCGATCCAGACCGACGGCATGCGCCGACTGGTGCTGGGCGGGCCGACCCTGAAGCAGACGCCCTACCTGGTGGACCTGCGCGACCAGGCGCCGGCCTCCTGGCTGATCGCGCCCTTCCAGACGCTGGCGGGCGGCGAGGGCCGGATGGTGCGGGTGGTGGCCGAGCCCAGGTTCCGGCGCGGCGATTTCGTGGACATCGTCGCCCCCGACGCCGAGCTGAAGAAGCTGCTGTGGGCCTATCTCTGGCGACTGGTGCTGGTGACCGCCCTGGTGTCGGCGGCGGCGGGGGTGGTGGTCTATCTGTCGCTGAACTTCTTCCTGGTGCGGCCCATGCTGCGGATCACCAACGCCATGGAGCGGTTCCGCGCCGATCCGGACGACCCCGCCGCCCAGGTGCCGCTCTCCGGCCGCCGCGACGAGATCGGCCGCGCCGAGGCGGAGCTCGACCGCATGCAGGCGGATCTGCGGACCGCGCTCAACTCCCGCGCCCGGCTGGCGGCGCTGGGCGAGGCGGTGGCCAAGATCAACCACGATCTGAAGAACATGCTGACCAGCGCCCAGATCGCCTCGGAGCGGCTGGCGGCGCTGAAGGACCCCAAGGTCAGCCAGGCGCTGCCCCGGCTGGAACGCGCCCTGGATCGCGCCGTGAAGCTGGCCTCGGGGGTGCTGGCCTATGGCAAGACCCAGGAAGCCGCGCCCGAACCCCGGGCCACGCCGCTGGCAGCCGCCGTGCAGGCCGCCGCGGAGGAGGCGCGCCTGGCCGAGAACGGCGTGCGCCTGGTCTGCAAGGTCGCCGCGGGCGAGCAGGTCAACGCCGACCCCGACCAGCTGCACCGCATCCTCGCCAACCTGCTGCGCAACGCCCGGGAGGCCATGGAGCACCAGGAGGGCCGGCGCAGGCCGGGGCGTATCGAGGTGACCCTGGCGCGGGCCGACAACGCCAGCCTGGTGCGGGTCGCCGACAACGGCCCCGGCGTGCCGGAGCGGGCGCGCGAGCGGCTCTTCCAGCCCTTCGCCGGCTCCGGCCGCCCGGATGGCGCGGGCCTGGGCCTGGCCATCGCCCGCGAGCTCGCCCAGGGCCACGGCGGCGACCTCACCCTGGCGGAGACCTCCGAAAAGGGCTCGACCTTCGAGGTGCGCCTGCCCGGCGCCCCGCCGCCGGCGCCGGTTCGCCGGCGGACGGCGCAGGCGAAGGCCTCAGGCTAGTCGAACACCGCCACGTCTGGAGCTCTAACCCGGGCGCCGGCCAGCGCACGGGTCCGGACCACGTAAGTGCCCGCCAACAAGTCGCCTATCCGCTGTTGGTCTTTCGTCATCCAGACGCATATGCCGGCCGGAACTCCCCCGAGAAGGAATGGATTGACCTCGATGAGCCGCAGAAGGGTGCGGATGAGGGCTCGCGGCATTCCAGGGGGGCGTCCGGAGGCGTCGACCACAATCGTGCCGGTCACCAGCTTGCCGAGTGAGCGCCCCCAAACGCCTTCGGTGACCGTGAAGTAGGCCAAGGCGAGCACGAGCGCGACCACCAGGGAGATCAATGCCGGCTGCTGGGCAAGCGCGACCATGGCGGCGAAGGCGATCACGCCTACGGCGATGAAATCGATCCAAGCGCCGCCCCATCGGCGCATCAGGACACCGTCTGACTTGCGCGCGAGCCGACGTCCGACGTTCTCCGTCGGCCCTGAATCCGTTTCGGACATCTGTTCCCCCCGGGACGGCCCTTCTCGTTGCCGACGAGATCACGAGGTATGGTGGATGTCCAGTCGGGGTCAGTAGCCCTTGGCCACGCCTTCGCGCCGGGGGTCCGCCCCGCCGCGCAGGCCGCCCGGCGTCACCTCGACGCCATGCAGGCCCGAGCCTTCGCCGAACGGGCCGCCCTGCAGCTTTACGCCCTTGGCGGCCAGTTGCTCCACCACGCCGGGCGGATATCTGGCGGGTTCCGAGGCGTAGATATTGCCGATGCCGATCAGGTTGGGGAGCGCCAGCGTCTCCTGCATGGGCAGCTTCCAGTCGAGCACGCCGACCAGGCCCTTGAGGACGAAGGCGATGATCGAAGGCCCGCCCGGCGAGCCCACGGCCGCCACCAGCCTGCCCTGCCGGTCCAGCACGATGGCCGGGGCCATCGAGGAGCGCGGCCGCTTGCCTGCGGCCACCGCGTTGGCCGCAGGCACGCCCTCATAGTCCTTGGGCTCGAAGGAGAAGTCGGTGAGCTGGTTGTTGAGGAAGAAGCCGCCGACCATCCGGCCGTCGCCGAAGATGCTTTCGACCGTCGTGGTCATGGAGACCGCATTGCCGTCCTTGTCGACGATGACGAAGTGGGTGGTGCCGCCGGGCTCCCTGGTCTGGTCGGCGCCCCGGACGGCGGCGCCCTTGGGGACGCCCGGCTTGGGCGGCGGGCCGGCGGTGGTCGGATCGATCAGCTTCGCGCGGGCGTCGAGGTAGTCCTTGGCCAGCAGGCCTTCCATCGGCACGTCGACGAAATCCGGGTCGCCATAGTAGCGGTCGCGGTCGGCGTAGGTCAGCCGGCTGGCCTGGCTGAACAGGTACCAGCCCTGGGCGTCGTTGGGGTGCTTGTCGATGTCGGTCCGCTCGAGGATGCCCAGGCCCTCCAGCACCGCCGGCCCGCCCGACGGTGCGGGCGGGGTGCAGACCACATAGATCCGGTAGGGGCGGCAGACCGCCGGCGTGGCCTTGGGCTTGTAGCTTGCCAGGTCCTTCAGCGTCATGGTCCCGGGGATGGGGCCTTGGCTCAGCTTGGCGACGATCTGCTCCGCGATCGGGCCCTCGAGGATGGCCTTGGGCCCCTCGGCGGCGACCTTGCGGATCGAGACGGCGTAGGCCGGGTTCTTCCAGAGGTCGCCGGCCTGGACCTTGGCGCCGTCCGGCCTGGTGAAATAGGCGACGGCGTCGGGGGTCCCGGCCTGGGCGGCGTTGCTGGACGCCGCGGCGGCCATGCGGCCCGGCGCCGGGAAGCCCTGGTCGGCCAGCCGCTCGGCGTCGCCGAAGAGGTCGGCCCACTTCAGCTTCCCATGCTGGCCCTGGGCCAGGTACAGCATGGCGATGGCGCCGGGCACGCCCGCCGAGCGGCCGCTGGTCATGGCGACGGGACGGGGCAGGGGCTTGCCGTTGGAGCCGAGGAACATGTCCGGCGTCGCGCCGGCCGGCGCGGTCTCGCGGCCGTTGTAGGCGGTCACCTTCCTGGTCCTGGCGTCGTAGTAGGTCATGAACGCGCCGCCGCCGAGGCCGGAGCTCTGCGGCTCCACCAGCCCCAGCACCGCCTGCACGGCCACCGCGGCGTCCACCGCCGAGCCGCCGGCCTTCAGCACCTTCAGCCCCGCGTCCACGGCCATCGGGTTGGCGGCGGCCACCATGGCGTGGAGGCTGGTCGTCGAGGCCGCGGCCGCGGGCTTCGTCGTCCTGGCCGTGGCTGGCGCGGCGGCCAGGACGAGGGCGGCGAGGGACAGCGGCAACAGGCGGTTCAATCGAGTCACTGGGTTACGGCTCCGGCTGGTGAGCGATCAGCTTTAAGGTGCACGCGCATGGACAACAAACCTCCAGGCATGCGACGTCGCGACGATGGATGAGATGCCTCAGCGCGCGCGATCCGGCGCCTGCAACCTGATCACCGACGTGCCGGGCCTGAAGGTCGGGCAGTCGCAGGACGCCACGGTGCGCACCGGCGTCACCGTGATCCTGCCCGATCAGCGCAGCGTCTGCGCCGTGGACGTGCGCGGCGGGGCGCCGGGCACGCGGGAGACCGACGCGCTCGCGCCGGAGAACCTGGTGGAGGCGGTGGACGCCGTCGTGCTCTGCGGCGGCTCGGTCTATGGCCTGGCGGCGGCCGATGGGGTGGTCGCCTGGCTGGGCGCGCGAGGCCGCGGCTACGGCCTGGCGCCCGATAGCGCCGTGCCGCCTTCGCCGGTGGTCCCGGGCGCGATCCTCTTTGACATGGCCAACGGCGGCGACAAGGCATGGGGCGAGGATCCGCCCTACCGCGCGCTGGGCCGCGCGGCGATCGCCGCGGCGGCCGACCGGTTCGCGCTCGGCACGGCAGGCGCGGGCTACGGCGCCATGGCCGGGGCGCTGAAGGGCGGGATCGGCTCGGCCTCCATCGTCTCCGGCGACGGGATGAGCGTCGGCGCGGTCGTGGCGGTGAACTGCTGGGGTTCCGTGGTGGCGCCGGGCGGGCGCAGCTTCTGGGCCGCACCGTTCGAGATGGATGGCGAGTTCGGCGGCCTGGGATCGGCCGGCCTCGCCGCGGCCCCCGACGACTGGGGCCTTTCCAAGGGGCCTGCCGAAGGCCGCAACACCACCATCGCCTGCGTGGCCACCGACGTCGCCCTGACCCCCGCCCAGGCCAGGCGGGTGGCGGTGATGGCCCAGGACGGCCTCGCCCGCGCCATCCGCCCGGTCCATGCGCCCTTCGACGGCGACGTGGTCTTCGCCCTCTCCACCGCCGGCCAGCCGATGCCGGCGGCGGCCGACTACACGGTGGCCCGGATCGGCGCGCTGGCCGCCGACTGCCTGGCCCGCGCCGTCGCCCGCGCGGTCTTCGAGGCCACCGCCTGGCCCGGCGCGCCGGTCGCCTGCTGGCGCGACCTGCCCGAATAGGCCGTTGGTGCGCCGCGAGCTGCGCTGCTAGCTTCGGTGCGGTTCTGAGGCGTGGGAGGCTTGGCAATGGCGACATGGAAAAAGCTCGCACTGTGCGCGGGCGTGATGGGGCTCGCGGGCGCGGCGTTCGCGCAGCCGGCGGGCAAGGGCGGCGGCCAGAAGGTCACAGGCCCCATCGCCACCTATTGGATGAGCGCGGCCACCCAGACAGGGTTCGGCATGCCGGGCGCGGGCGGCGGGGGCGGCAAGCCCTCGATGTCGCAGATCATGAGCATGGCGCGCGGCGGCGGCGCGGCGCAGCACAGCCTGACCCTGCAGCTCGGCTCCTCGCAGAAGGCGCCCGGCCCGCAGGCCGAACACCTGCCGCCGCAGGGCCTGCGCGCCGGCCAGAGCCTGCCGCTGGTCACGCCCCAGGCGGCGCCGGCGCCCACGCCCGCCGAGGAGACGCCGCAGATCCCGCGCGAGTACCAAAAGCCGCGCGGCCGCATGCTGATCTTCTGGGGCTGCGGCGAGCACGCCAAGGCGGGCCAGCCGATCGTCATCGACTTCGCCCAGGTCAGCGCCGGCAAGATGCCCGCGGGCATGGAGGCGCTTAGCCGAGGCCTCGGCGCGCGGCTCATGCAGCCGCCCTCGCCCGGGCGCAACGCCACCTATGGCGACTGGCCCAACGCCCGGAGCCGCACGACCGTGCCGGCCGAGGGCTCGCTGACCGGCGACCATGTGGTGCAGGGCAACTACAGCCCCGAGATCCGGTTCTCGCTCAATCCGGACCAGGACTTCCTGGGGGCGCTCAACCTGACCACCAACGCCAAGACCCCCTCGGGCGCGGCCCAGCTGGGCTGGGCCCCGGTCTCCGGCGCCCAGGCCTATCTCGCGGTCGCCATCGGCGGCGGTCAGAACGAGACCGTGGTGATGTGGACCTCCTCGGAGACCCAGGCCGCGGCCTTCGCCATGCCCGACTATATCTCGCCCGGCGATCTGGACCGGCTGGTGGCCAGCCGCGCCCTGATGGGCCCGCAGACCACCGCCTGCACCGTGCCCAAGGAGGTGGTCGACGCCGCCCCCGCCGCCCTGGTCCAGATGGTCGCCTACGGCCGCGAGGCCAACTTCGTCTATCCGCCCCGGCCGACCAACCCGAAGGTCGCCTGGAACCAGGAGTGGCAGGTGAAGGTGCGCTACCGCTCCGCCACCGGCGGCATGCTGGGCATGGCCATGCCGGGGATGGCGGGCGACGACGAGGACAACTCCCGCCGCCGCGGCCAGCGCGGCGCGCAGCAACAGCCGCCGCAGACACCGGAGGACGCCAAGGCCGAACGCCGCAAGGCGATCATGAAGGGCCTGGGCGGCGCCCTGCTCGGCATCCCCCACTGACGCCGCCCGGCGCCGGGGCGAAAATTCCCGGCGCCCGGGTTGCGCTTTCGCATATCCCCGACTAGGTTCCGCGCCCTCGCCACAAGGCGATGCGCGCCCGTAGCTCAGCTGGATAGAGCATCAGACTACGAATCTGAGGGTCGGACGTTCGAATCGTTCCGGGCGCGCCATTCTTCTTCAAGCGTTGGTTTTGCTGGGTTTTTCATCCAGCCAACCACCGGGTAATCAACCGGATTTACAACGGCGTTACCAGCGCCGTCGTCAGGGTGGCCTGCGCCATGTTGGCACGTGACGAAGGCCTAGTTTCGTTTGGGCGCAGCTCTCGCGTGGCTCGCGAGCCGCCTGTTTCCCTGTCCACAAGGCTAGGTTCTAGGCTTGTTCGGCCAGGCGCTCGGCCAAAGCGAGCGCTTTGTCCCTGGGCGGAGAACTCACGTCACCGGGCTTCGCGGCGTGCTTGCGGAGATCAGGCGTCTCCCTCCGCGTAGCGCTTGAACCAGTCCGCGCCGCGCTCTGTCAGGGCCGCATTGAGCCTGCGCTGAACCTCCTTGGTGAGCAGCTCGACCGCGTGCTGCGCGACCTCCTGCTCGTCAAGCCGGTCCCAGGCCACGCTCGGCAGCCATGTGCGAAGTGTCTCTACGGTGAGACCCTCCTCCACAATCCTTTGGGCTGCGCGAAGCATGACGGTCTGCGCTCGGTCCTTGACCGCGCGAGCGCCTTTGCCCGACAGGGTCGCGTCAAAGCGTCCTTGAAATGTAGAGGCCGGAACCACCGCGAGCCTGAGCGGCGCGGCGGAGATGATCACAATGGAAGCGCCCATGCCCGTGCTGAACACGTACTTGAGAGCCTTGCGGAGTTCCCGCTCGTCGGACGGAAACGCCACGCGCTTCAAGGGGAGGTTAGGTCTTTTGGTTGACGTCAAGGGCTTGGAGCTGGGCGCGGGACGAGCCGAGTTCTCCACCAGTTGAGCAATCGCCTGGGGCGCTCCGGGGGAGAGAATGGACGACCGGTGTTCCGCGGCAAGCCGCATCAGGGCGTCGTAGCCTTCCGCCCAACCGCCGCCCTCGACCTGCTCGCCATGCTCTGCGAGGGCCTCAACCTGACGACAGACGTGGCCCCGCGCGCAATCAAGGACCGCACGCTCGCGCTCAAGGACGCCGAGACTTGCAGGCGCTGCCCTCTCCCACGCGTCCAGGTGGGCACCCTGGATATGCTCCGCGATACGGAATGCCGCCTGGACCACCAGCGTCTGGGCGAAATTCTTCAGTGTTCCCCCGCTCGGCGGAAGCGGCTGGAGTTCAAGGTCCGCGAGCGCCGGTCCGCGGACCTCAACCTTGCGTGCGTCGTCAGCGCTTCGGACAATTTCCCATTCGAGGTCCCCGAGGTCGCGCGCGGCCCGGAGGAGAAGGTCGCGCCGCGGAGGCGGGAGCGGCCTTGGGGACGTCTCCGCGGTAGAGGTCATCTTCTAGCTCATACTCTGTCACAGCACTCGCGTTCCGGAACTCCGGAAGCTCCACGGCCTATGCTGTCCCTAGTCATCACAATCAAGATCGAAAGTGCCTACTCTGCCGCGCCCCTAAGGCGCGGCGAAGAGGTGAAAGGGATGGGATGGGAAACATCCCTTCTCCCTCTCTGAAAGAGAGGCGTGGGCGCCCGCGTGGGCGTGCCCACGCGCGTATGAGCGCGCGCGAGAAAAGTCAAGTCCTAGAGGGCGAGGGTCGACGGATGGGTGGCTACCCCCGGCGAGACTCCAGGAGGGCCCGGCGCGGGCTCAATGCCCCTTCTGGTAGGGTGGTAGCCGCGGGCCTCGCGGGGCGACTCCCAGTGGCTCTGGCGGGCCTTTGCGGAGGCTCCAGGGGCGCGGCCTGGAATGTCTTCGGCGCGGTCTTCATAGTGCCCGCTTGCACGCTGCACTGACCGTCACATCCCGCGCGCTTGCCGCACCATCCCGCTGCTCGGTCCTATAGATGAATAGACCGCACCAGCAGGGCTGCGCGGTCGGTTGTGAACGCTCGGTCCTACTAAAGACAGGAAGGACCAAGTTCATGCCCCGATCCACCGCTCCAGGCCGCCCCCGTTCCTCGATCCCTTCCGGGCCAGGCTACGCGCTCGCTGCCTTCCTCGATGCTGAATGGCCGTCACGCGTCCGCGGCACAAACATCGAGGTGGCGCGGGAGCTTGGTCTTCATTCGCCCAATCTGATCTCGCATTGGCGCACCGGTCGGAACCGTGTGCCAGCTCAGCACCTGGAGGGCCTTTCCAGGCTGCTAAAGGTCGATCTCGGCAAGCTGCTCGGGCTGTGGGTCGAGCAGTTCCGGCGTGATCCGACGATGCCCCAGCCCATCGCGGACATGCTCGTGGACCGCCTAGCCACGACAAACGAAGCGGAGCTGCTGATGTGGGTTCGAGCCGAGACGAAAGACGCCAATCCTTACTTCCCCGCGGATACCCTCAAGGCAGTCTGCCGGGAGGTCAGTCGATGAATTGGGACCTTCTGAAGTTTGCCGACAACATTGATCGCGAAAGGCGCCGACTCGAACTCTCGGGGATCGAAGGCTCAGGTGCCGTGGGAGCTTTGCTTCAGGAGATCGTGTCGGTTGTGGCCGGAGCCGACAAAGGAGCGCCGATCCCAACGTGGATGATCGAGAAGCAGCCTGAACTGGAAGCTCAGCATTCAGAGCGGATGCGCGCGGTGATGGAAGCGATGCCGCCGTTGCGATCTGGCCCCTAGCCGTTCCCGGGCTTCTCCGGGAACAGACCTGGCATCCAGCGAGAGGCGAGCGTCGCAGGGAAGGCGAGTTGCAACGGCGCTCGCGAGCTGTCGGACCTGACTACACCGAAATCGGTGAGCGATCCCACGATGCGGCGCGCTTGCCTTTCGCCGGTGCCGACGATCTCGGCCAAGTCGCTCCGCGGAAGTTCGCCGCGGTACTGGATGGCCTCAAGCACGTCCTTCGCCTTGGGAGGCAGATTTCCCAGACGGGTTTCCTCTTCCGCCCAAAGCGCAATGCGCACGCGAAGCTTATCGGGCTGGATCAAGCCCTCCATGAAGGTGACCTGATCGAGGCTGACTTGGAGGAAGTATCGAACGAAGTCGGCGAGCGCTTCTTCGCTCAGAGTGCCACGCCCATCCAGGTCGTTGCGGCGGGGGAGGTCGCAGGCGGCGAGGTGGGCTTTGTATTCCGCAACGCTGCGAGCAAGACCACGCGCCACGGACCAGAGCGCCCCGGTGTCCAGCTTCTCAAGCAGGACGGCGTGGGACATGAGCCGCGCCACGCGACCATTGCCGTCGATAAAGGGGTGGACCCAAAGCAGCCGATGATGGGCCGTCGCGGCTGCGATGATCGAGTCGGTTCTGCCAAGCTTGGCATACGCCTCTTCAAACCTGGCCATGAAGCGAGGAACGGCGCCGGGGCTGACGGCGACATGTCGTCCGACTTGCACATCTCGCAGGCGCAGTTCGCCAGGCATCACACCTACTGGCTCACCGGTGCTCGGATCAGCGACCTTCAGCATGTCTTCCGGCAGAAGTTCGCAGAAGCGGGCGTGGGTCTCGCGAACTCCATCGACGGTCAGGGCGCGGCTTGCGAGGCCGCCTCCATCGATCCACGCCTGGACCTCAATGTGCGCCTTGGCTTCGAGCTGAAGATCGCGCTTTTGGGCGTCCTGGCTGTAGTCCTCTTTGAGCGCTCGCTCGATGTCGATGGGATGGGTGTCGTGCCCTTCGATGAGGTTGCTGTAGTAGCAGTTCATCGAGCGAACGAGATCGGCGAGAGCCGTTGCCATCTGCGGCGGAAGGCTACGGCGGAAGCCCGCGGACTTTGAGGCGAGTTCGAGGGCGAGATCGACGATCTCTCCTCGCTTGTTGGAGCTTTCGCCAATCAGCATTGGCTCCATGGCTCCAATCGGTTCGCCCCGATCAGAGACCTCTTCAATGTCCGGTTTGGTGTCCGGTTCCGATGCAGACATTCCCTAGATATAACTTATCTCTAGCGAGATGGCTACGCACTTGGAAGCCGCATTTATGTCCGCTTCGATGTCCGCTTAGCGACAACGCTATGCGCGACAAGCGTCGTAGAGCTAAGCGTCCGACTTAATCCGATAAACGCTCGCCCTGCCGATACCGAGGCGCTTAGGTTTGAAAGGTGCTTGTTCGCAGTCTTAGGGTGCATCGCGCGCAGGGTTATCTCCTCGGCTTTGACCTTCTCCAGAACCCGCGCGGCACCAAGCTTCTTCTGCGGGCCGGTCAGCAGACGACTCTCGGGATAGTCCGACAGCTTCGCTAGGAAGTCGTACAGGTGCCCCTTCTTGATGGCGCACACTGGCTTGTCGCCCATCAGCTCCTTGAAGAGCCGCACGGTGTGGCGCTTTCCGGGGATGTTGCGCTCGCCCTTCAATGGAGAGCCCGCGCGGGTTTCCTCGGGTGCATAGATCGTCTCGAAATAAGTCGAGAGGGGCAGGCGACCTTGCTCGCTCATCGCGCCGGAAAGGTCACCAGCTTGGGCTATCGCCGTTGCGAGGCTGGCTGACAGGGGCGTCGGCTCGGGTCTTCCAACCGCGATTTCCGCCTTCGCGAGCACGCTATCGACCAGGACGTTGGCGCATTCCTCCAACACCACCGCGTACTCGGGCGAGGTCGGGTCCGGCTCATGACCCTTTGACCGGAAATATTCGTCAGCCGCCCATCCCGCCACCGCGCGCCGCTCTTCAAAGCTCGCGGACGTCAACGCTGCGCCATGCGCGAGCCTGGTGGCATTGGCCATGGCCTGCTTCTGCTCGGCTCGCCTGGGGGCGACAAAGCCCTCCCGCACCCGTTCCTTGGCGGAGTAGTCCAACTCGCGGCGGAATGCCTTGAGGTCGTAGTCGTAGAGCCACCGCAGATAGTCCCCGAGGCTGCCCGAGGACTGGACCTCCCGCGCCCGTCGAACCTCATCCCTCAGGTGGGTCTTGAGGGCCTCTGCCTGGGCGTTTGCGATCTTAGTGTCGGATGTGCCGAGGGACTTGATGACCACCGTCCGCGGACGGCCCTTCGCATCCCTGAAGGCGTGCCGAACGTCAGCGGGGATCGGGAAGCGCAATTCCAGAATGCCGCTGGAGCGACGCTGAACATACTCCCCTAGCCGTTCATTCCCGGCATCACGCTTCCGACCCACTACGCATGCTCACTGAAGACGCTAATCTCAACACGATTTACAACGCCAAGCCCAACGCGCAAGGGGTGGAAGCTCTTGGAAAACAAGGAAATCTTGTCGCGTCAGTCACTTGCGGTCGCCAAAATGCGCTTGGCGATTGCGTCGTTCCGGGCGCGCCAATTCTTCTTGAGAATCAACACCATGAATGCGCGGAGTGATCCGCGTCGAGTCCTCTTCCTGCGATTTTAGGGTGGGGTCGATTCAATAAGATACGAATTTATAAGCCAA
>Ga0307513_10006155_pt1 | contig 15741 bp, 24 predicted proteins | sample 15_EM_MG_FD_202174 | JGI IMG/M metagenome (GOLD analysis project Ga0307513, IMG submission 202174) | Populus trichocarpa ectomycorrhiza microbial communities from riparian zone in the Pacific Northwest, United States - 15_EM | ecosystem: Host-associated > Plants > Roots > Unclassified | place... | reverse complement strand
AGGTACCAAGCTTCAGTCATTATGAAGCGACGCCATTCAAGTAGGTCAAGGACATACCTCGACGGCCGTGGACGTGACTGAAGGTTCCTCCTGTAATAGTAATGGCCTGGCTGTTGTTAAACATCTTGGGCATCAACTTTTTGGAATACAGTAAGCCGGGAAATGGACAAAGTTCTATGTCGTGCCCACAGTTGGTGACGGTTTGAAGCGAAAGATAAGGATGTCGACATTGTTGAAGGGCACGAGGCTGTACTTGCTAAAAACGGAAAGGTCCTGGGCCTGCTGGAATCACCCACTCGAAACAAGGGTACGCAGTATTTGTTATTCAAGTGTTTCCGAGTCTTTTGCTATATTCAAAATACAAGTCAAAAATTCTACCTAGAACGAAACAAACTTCCCAAAAGGCAGCATGCACGTCCATTCTATCCTTCGTTGTCGCCAATTTTTTCCTCCTGTACGACCGAGAATCCCAGGTTGACGATCTGCGCAAAGATAGTTCGGGGTTTCGACTGTGATCGAGAGTATGCAGCAAGAGGTGTGTATAGTCCATATAAAATAAAATAGTATGGGCGCTTCGGGAAATGAACGTGGAATGAAATACACACCGTTTCAATTTGTCGAGTACCTATGCGGATGAACTCGATGGGTTACTGAGCATGCCCAGGATATCGGCGTTATCTTCTTGATGAGTCGATTTTTGTGTTGTTTAACCGCGACCGCTGGCCCTCATCGATGCTGAAGGCGTCAATGCAGCGGTTATTGTTGTTTTAGAAGGGAACTCATCTACATCCCAGAACGCCTTCTCGTCATTATCCCCATCAGCTTTCTAGGTAGTCGCGTTTCGCGCACCCAACCCGCCTAGGCTAGCCAATCCCATCCTTGTTTCCTCGACCTGGTCCTACATTAGCCCTTCCAGAGTCTAGCTGCCACTCCTCAAGCTAACCTTGCAATCACAGTCGTGTTCCTTGTCCCGCTGGCACGAGCAACGGACAACATGGAAAGTTATCGCAAGTGAATCCATGCCGGATCATATAGTGGAAGGTACAAAAGGGTTTGACGATGAAAGCAATGCGACGAGGAATCGAGGCAAGGATGAGTGGTTTCGAGGATAGCCAGAGGTCCACAAACAAGTTGCTCATTGTACTGTGGGGTGTTCAGTATGTTCGAGCACGAACTGTTGGGCACTCAGATTTTGGCGTTCAAAATGTGTGATCAAGCACTATACGCAAAATCTGTGAGACTTCAAAATAACGGATTCGAACATCAAAAATCACTGATATGTTGGTTTTCGATGGTGCAGCGTGGTAAATAACCACGATGAGAAGTCGAACAGGCAGCCAGTGTCGTCGCTGGCGGACGTTGGGCGGACGCCGCTAAGGACTGCCATGGACCCGCAAATTCTATGAGACTTCAAAATAACGGATTCGAACATCAAAAATCACTGATATGTTGATTTTCGATAGGTGGAATTGTGCAGCGTGGTGAATAACGACCAGAAGTCGAACAGGCCGTGGAAACAAGAAGGGACAATGTTTGGTTGAAACCAAATAATGACGTAACTAAGGGTTAATTTCGGACTGTTTAACTTAGTTGAATCATTTAAATTTCTCGCGTTCGCGTACGCGGTACGCGGACACCATTATGGAGAAAAACACAGACGCTGGAAGCCAGAACATAAATACGTACGACTTATTTCACATTCTGTGTATTGAAAAATTGTCAGTTTGGTCAGGCACTGGTCCTGGTCCGAGAGAATATGATGATCCTTCCACTCGATCCTTCAGGCAGGTCGATGAAAAAAGGTCTGGACGGTCAAATTGAGATGGGCGCCATCTGCCACAAGTAACCCTTCTCTCTCCCTCTCTCCCTTTGCACAACGCGCACCCATGTACCAGTCTTTCTCTACAGCTTCGACTCACTGCCCTTGACTCAGGTGAGTTACATCGTTAAACCAACACCATTCCCCGGAGTCACCAGGAATCTTCGGTGCAGCCGCTCTATCGTCACTCATTCAGCAACATTCCCGTCCCCTCTGAGCCTCCAACAACCCGCCCTGGATCGAACACTTTTTTGTACTACCTCCCACTTAGAAATGAAACACACCTACAATTTGTACTTGGTGGATACTGGTTTTCATCCTCTTATTGAGTCGTCGCGTTCTTTACCTCTGGTGAAATCTGGTTCAATGTTGATCCCTCTATTCAAGTAATCTTCGTCAATCACTTTCATAACTCAGTGCTCAGTACTCAGTACATTCCCCGTCTATCACTCACTCATTATACGGCCATATTTTATCCTCAGTGGACGACATGGAGATGGTACTTCGGTGTTCGTCTTGTCACGCCTTGGCATCATTAGGGCACTCATTGGGGACAGCAAGGAATCGCGAACAGTTTATGCTTCTTGACAGCGGAGATACTGAGATGTTATTGGGTGACCTTCAAAGCTCAGTAATCATCATGTTCAACGTCAATTCGAATATTCATATTCTACATACCTCTCTTCAAGATTTCCTTCTTGATGCGTCTCCGAGTCGTTCAACTCAGCATCGTAGTTTTGATGGTGGACTCACTGGAGTGTCTCCCACCGCCCCGCTTATTTTCACGGAGGATCTGACCTCAAAGATCGTTCTTCTGGAGAGGCAGGAACTAGTGGCTGGGCTTGCTCAAGTTACCCAAGATTGCCGCCTCCACAATCTTTGTCCACGAACTCTGCGACCTAATGTTTGGGAGATTTGTCCTCGAATTGGTGTGTTCGGGTTTCGATTCCAGTCCAGCTACTCGGCCTGGAAGACAAGGTCATTGGCGTGTTGTGCGCCGGCGCGCGACAGGACGACTGTGTACCGGGCCACTTGCAATCACTGTGGCAGGTCCCAGAGACGGGAGGTGTAACATTCGGCTTCGTCCCAGCTGACTGTTGTTCTCTGACCGTTGTGGTGTATGCGACATTCTAATGATGCACACAGCTGCTGGCTCGCCATGTTGTCTAAAGAAAGGATAGCCACTCGAGAGGGTTCCAGACTTGCGGAATTCGATCCAACTCTCTGCGCCCTGTCATGGAAGTTCCGTCTGGACGGAACTTGAAGGCAGATCTGCCTTCAAGTTCATGTTCCACGACATCAGCAAATGTTCTAACTTGGTTTATTACATTGTCTGCACTCTCAAACCTATGTTGTATGTAAATATTTCGGGATTTCGAAATTCGTGCCTATTTATGCCGAAAGAATTGCGAGAGATGGTTGTAGAGTAAGAATGACCCTCCGGGATGTCAACCGCTGTAGATCTAGAAGTCTCTTTGTGACTGACGTCGCGGTTCTCTTGCCATTTGGACACGCTGGAATGGGACCCCCGAGGGTGGTGTTGGACAGACGAGCAAGTCATTTCTGACTGCAAATCTCAGCTTCTATATAATACACAGTGAAGAAGGACCCACCGCAACTTCGCTCTCACACTACTCCTTTCCATCAAAGCGGGCGAGGTAGTGTTCAACTGCTTTCCCTGCCTTCTTGGTATCGCGTGGAAAGAACAATACTGGTAGGGGGTACCGATATAACCACATCTTCGCCAATGCAATAAGATCCCCTGATCCGGTGGCCTTGTTGAGGAGATACGGAAGATATTTGAGAGCAAGCACGAGCGCCCAGAAGGGCTCGAGCTGCTTGTTACATCCTATATATTGCTTCTGTCGAAACCCGAAAATTTGACTGTTGGTTATTATACCTTTCGGTTTGCGCCACCTCCATATCCAAGGCCTGGATTTAGATTTGCTTGCCCAACGGTGTATTCCAGGAAAATATGTCAGCCGACGATTGAGAATATATGAAAAGCAGCACTCAGTAATAGAGTTGTGCATTCTATCGTCCACTGCGTGATGCTGTGAACGTTGGGGGTTCGAAAAGAAATCAGACAGCAGGGTTGCACGCCGAGGCATAATAACCCACCCCATGAACGAACGGAGGATTGTCTGCTGATTGTCGTCACAGATGAAACGAAAAATAAGCCCATGTACAACCAGAGCATCCGCAATTCCAGACAGGATCCAGTTTATGACATTGAGATGATGAACGACAGGAGCACCACTCAAACGTAAGACCATGAACGCGCCAATCGCAAATGATGGACATAAATTTAGGAAGGAAACGAGGGCCGCATCAATTTCAGAAAGATAGCGGGTAGAAATGAGATCTGAGCGTTCGATTTCCTTCATAAAACCAGCCATTAAAACCAGCTCAAAATATCATCAGTTCGAATGATACATACCAGCAAAGGGATGAATTTTGCGAAATCCATGAGAGTCAGAGCTAACTTGAAATCCAACGATGGATTCCGTGATAAAGCTTGTCCTACTGGGAAATGGCGGATATGGGTTACGAGATCAGGGGTCAATTCTGCTTTAGAACAGTGGTATAGCAAATTATCATATGGATAAATCCAATCGCCGCCTAATAGTAGGTTTTAGTATGACACAGAAGTTGGGAGCAAATAAACTGCTTAGCACCATCAGGCTTCAGATACTCGCGCAGGGATGCTTGCGCGATCTTGGTGTGAATTAACCGATGATCGATATATAGTTCTTGAGCCCGGGATTCGTCAAACAAAAAATCGCCAAGGCTAGCATGTAGAATGTTCAACAATTCGTTCCCATATTCCACGAGAGATCCAAGATCGATTAGACGGAGCTTGATGTCGCGGGGCGAGAGATCGAGAATGTCAGCCAACTGAGCTATGCGCACTCGATTCCTAAGAGTTAGAGCGGTTGCAACAATCCGAACTATTGTAGTGGTCTCCTCGACAGAGGAGAGAACATATCTATACAGCGAATCTAGTTCGGCAAATGGGAGGTCTTTACCCTTGGGCCTGAGATCAAGAACGATTTCCAGACGGTGGTCGGGCCCATGTCGACGCGAAGAGATAAATTTGACAACAGTGGATGCATAAATAAACTGCCCAGAAGACTTATCCACCAGGGTGTCAATGTCTTTGTTCGATGGCCAAGATGAAGGCAGATCGGATCGTATTGGATGGGTGAGGCGGATTTCGTCAAATTTATCCCGCAAGAAGCGTCTGATATCATTGCGTGACGCGATATTGGCAGCCAAAGGGAGGCGAGCGAGACCCCCTCGGATTCTACCATCGTCTATGGCGGCGCATATTTCTAGCTCGGGTCGACTCGCGACGAGGAAGCTGAATGGGAATTTGGAACGTTTACCAATGGCAAGTATCATGTCGAGAATCTGAACCTGTGTGCCATCCATGCATTCATCGAGGCCGTCGATGATAATTAAATTTGGTAGATCCATGCGTTCTCCAACTAGGGTCCCGAAAAAGTGCTCGAAGGGCTCGACGATAAGGGAGGTGAACTGTGTTATAAGTGATCGGGAAAGAAGGTGAGGGTCATTGTCGATCGCAGCTTCCATAAGTCCTCGAACATCTGGGATGACAACGGCAACCTGATAGGCGATGGTAGCAACGAGTTGCTTGGAATTGCTGCGGAAGGAATCGCCGCGGAAGAAGAAGAAGCTCGCGAGGAGCAACTTATGTTCCTCGCAGAGCTCTGCGATAGTTTGTGCGATGGCGGACTTCCCGGCACCAGCGGCACCGTAGAGCCACATAATGAAGGTGTCCGTCTCGATTTTCTTCTTGACCCAGTCCATGATCTTGTCCAAGATGGCTTTGCGGGTGTGTGGGTGGCATTTCGGTGGATCACTGCGTTGTAGAGAATTATGAAATGCGCCGGGAACTGCTGCTTCTTTCAGAAGGTCCAGGCCTGTGGTGTAGGTAGCAAAGTTTAGCCATGATGAAAAGCAGCCGTCCAAGTTGGTCATGGACATACCTCGACGGCCCTGGACATGATTGAAGGTTCCTCCTGTAATAATGCTGTGGTGAAACATCTTCAGTATCAAATTTCTGGAGTACACTAAGGCGGGAAATGGCCAAAGTTCTACGTCGTGCCCACAGTTGATGATGATGGTTTGAAGCAAAAGAAGTCGATGTCGGCGGTATGGGGCTGTGCTTGCTAAAAACGGCAAGGTCCTGGAACGGCTGGATTCACCCACTTGAAGGGTATTCATCGTACGTAGTATTTGTTATTCAAATATGTCCGACTTCTTTACTATATTCAAAATTCAGGCCAAAAGGTCTACGTAGAACGAAACAAAACCTCCAAAAGGCAGCATGCACACCCATTTTGTCTCTCTTGCCAATGATTTCCTCCCGTACGACCGAGAACCCCCTGGTTGACGATCTGGGCAAGGATGGTAGGGGGTGTCGCCTGCGATCCAGAGGATGCAGCAGGATGTGTGTGTGGCCTATACAGAGTAATATAGTAATATGAACGCTTCGAAAAATGAACATGGAATGAAATGCACGCCGTTGGTTGAGTATTTACGTGGACGCGAACTCGAAAGGTTTATCAAGCGTCCTCATTATATCAGGACTATTTCTTGACCGTAAGTCGTTTTCTGTGTTAGTTGACCGCGACCGTTGGCCGTCATCAGTCCTAAAGGAGTCAATGGCAGCGGTTCTAAAGTTAACCTTGCAGCCGGAATCGTGTTCCTTATCCCTTGGCACGAGCAGTGGACGACACGGAAAGCCATTGCAAGTGATGGGGCCCGTTCCAGGTCATGGAGTGGAAGACCCAAAAATGTTTATGTGGTGATGAAAGCAGGGGATGAGGAATAGAGCCAAGTATGAGTGGTTTCGAGGGTGACTGGTGACCATCCGTAAACATTGCAAGTCGCTCATTGTTCTGCGGGGAGGTGGGTGCTTTCGAGCAGAAAATGCTGCGGTCCAGATTCTTGTATTCAAAATGTGTGGGCGCCATAAGCAAATTCTAAAAGACTTTAATAACAGATTCGGGGATTGAGTTTGAGGGAATATCAAAACTCACTGTTACGTTCAGATGTTGTATGAGTGAAATTGTGCGGCTCAACCACGATGAGAATTAACGCCGCCGCCGCAGGCAGAGTACAAATCGATTGTCATTGTTATTAGATCTGTTTCGAGAGACCAACACATTTTAGAGCGTAGAGCGAAGAGGTTCGGATTAGGAAAGGAAACGCGACATGTCACACTTCGCCTGTCTCGTTCTCCCTTGACCTGGCATGCTCGAGTCAAGTATATAAACTGCTTTCTCATTTTCATTTACTATCTTCACATTGGCGAACGTTCTTCCCGTCACCCCACTGCATCATCAAACCATGTATCAAAGCTGAGTACTGAGTATCAAAGCTTCAAATTCAAACCCAATGTCGCGTCTCCACGACCGCTTGTCCCTTGAGCGCTGCACGTCATGTCCCAGCGACTAATGTGGCGCGGGCTCAACCATCCTAGGCTGCGTTCCAGCGGCCACATCAGCCAGAGCCTCACGTCGTGTCCCAGTGACCAACGTATTGCCCCAACCCTCCCATACCGCGCTCCAGCGGCCAAGCGCCCCCAGAACCTCACATATCGTGTCTCAGTGACCGACGCATTGCTCCAATCATCCCATGTCGCGCCCCAGCTATCACCATAATTGCCTCAACCATCCCGGGCCCACACTCCAGCAGTCGGAGCCCCACCATATCAAGCAACATCTGCACACAGAATGCTGCATGCCGTTCCTGTGACCGACCTGCTGCCTTATCTATTCCATTCCGCGTCCCAGTAACCATCTGTGCCGAGAACACTACCTGTCGTGTCTCTGCAATTGACATACCACTCAGTTCATCTCAGGTCACGTCCCGGTAGCCATCCGCACCCGAAGCCCCTCACGTCGCATCCCAGTAACTGGCCCGCATCCTGATCTATCTCATGTTGCGCCCCAGCAAACATCTCGGACCTGCTCCCTTATCCATCCCATGTCACATCCTCGCGCCGTCATGTCTTCAGCGGCTTACCTGCTTACCGCATCATTTGTCCCATGCAACCGTTGGTATGCTCATCCATCCTACAAATGGATGTGTCCCAGTGGCCAACCCACCACCTCGTCTGTTGTGCCAGCAACCGTCGGCACCCCCTCCCCCGGAGAGCGACCAACTAGCCGCCTCCATCCAACTTTGTTCTCCAGCTACCGCTTGTGCCTGGAGTTCCCCATGTCGTATCAGTGACCAATGTGTTCCCTCGATCACCCTACGTTGTATCGGCGACTTCTACACCCAGCATGAGATTCCAGTAGCCCTTTCATCCCAAATCTCCGTATCCTGACTTTCTCTCGCCCTGTTGCCCTCCCAAGTTGCCCTCCCAAGTTGTCCATAGCTCGCATGTGCACCCCAGTTTACAACCTCCTTATTCTAGCCCCCATCTGCACCCAATATCATGAATTTTATTGATAAATTCCGCGTTTCGAACTGATACATCCAGGCTGGTTAGACCATCGGGAGAAATTCAAGCTTGAATGTATTTTGGAGATGGTGAATGGAGTTTCTGCATATTCTTTCGGAGAATGGAATCCTTGACAAAAGCCCTCGACGAACACCTTCGATCTGTGGCCAACGTCATTATTTTGGTGGGCGCTAAGATCTTGGGGGATCAAAGTGCTAGTAGAAGATTAGTTCAGGGAGGTTCGATATTTTGCCCTCAGATTCGAGCTTACCCTAAACATTTTTCTCTTAAATCTCGTCTTCTCATGTCGAATCATCGAGGACCTCTCATGCTATTTCCACCCTGGCCGTACCCATACTGCACCGACTTCTCCTTAGATTCGCCCACAATTCGCGTTCTCAACAAAAATCCGGCCTCCATGATCCACGTCATCGATCTCACCTTCCCGTCTCCCCCGAAAGATATCCACCCAGACAATTCTAATACCTCGACCCAGACCCATTCCTAGGAATATTTTTCTTCTCTGCGAGAGAGGTTCGACCCTATTCCTATCTTTAGCACCGGGACAATTTTCATCGCAAACGATTATTACTGATCGATCATCGATATTCATCGTTTAGATATTGTTCTGGAATCATCGCCCGCTGTAGCTAGCTTTGAGGTGGCTGTATACCACTTCCTATTTCCATGTCGCATACAAGTCGCTTGCTGTGAACGAGACGAGAGATCAAAGTTAGGGCTCAAAGTTCGTTTTTTTCCAATGTTCAGAAACCCGAGCACGACTAACAATGGATTGAACCTCAGTACGATGCCAAGCTCAGCGTCCGGCTGCCACTAGGGCAAGTCATGGGTGTCATTTGCGTCGGGGCACGGCAGGGCGACTGCAAAACCGTAGCCCGAGCCACTGGCACTTACAATAGCTTTGGCATGTCTTGGAGACCCAGCATTTGGATTCGATAAGTTCGCAGCTGGCTGTTCTCCGACTTTGAAGGCCATCTGGTCTGTCGGACAGCACCATCGTATATGCGACATTCCTGTCATGTACACAGCTGCTGGCTCGCCGTGGTATCTAAATAAAGGACACCAGCCAATCAAGACGCCTGTAAGCAAGAGACCCGCGGAAGTCGATCTCTGCGCCTTGAAAGCGGCAGTGAGAGCGAAGTTGCGGTGGGTCCTCTGCTGTGTATTGCATAGAAACTGAAAATTTCAGATAAAATTGACTTGCTCCTCCGTCTAACACCACCCTCTCAATTCCAACCGCGAACCAATTTCAAGAGAAATTGCGACCTCAGTCACAAAGAGACTTCCACGGTGGTTGACATTCGTTCTATCGACTACAACCATACTCCAAAATACATACGACGTAGGTTCGAAAATGCAGATAGTGTAATAAACAAGATCAGAACATTTGCTGAAAATTCGAAGCCAGAGGAAATACATCTTAGATACATGACCGGACGTAACTTCCATAACGATCAAAGCGGGAGAGATAGCGCTCAATTTCAAGTTTCAACTGCTTCAATTTCAATTTCTTTGATTCCAAAGCCGTTGGTAATACTCGCCGCAGCTGTCATTATGACTTCCAGAAGGAGTTGCTAAGTTTTGTGGCCGTCACATTTGTCTAATTTGTCTAAGGAATCGACAATGACTGTTGGTATGTGCTCTATGGTCGAGGAAAGCCTCCAGAAAGAATCGATGATAAGAGAACACATTTGGACCACCATAGATTTAGTGTAGCAATTGGGATTTACCTGCATGACGTCGTCGAGATACGGAAGGTTCAATTCAAATTGGTAGGCAATTGTTGAAGACAAAGAGTGGCCTTGATCCCGTCCTGTTTTGCTTCGTGAGAAGGAACTCCTTCCAAAACGGCACTCCTCCGCAATTGACTGCAAGATAGCAGACTTGCCTGCCCCGGCTGTACCGTACAACCATAATACAAAGCAAGTTAGATTCGGTTTTCAATCCAACAAATGATGGGGGTACGAACACGGGTGTGTTTCTGGATGGCATCGTGGAGGCGGGTACTACGCTCAGTTGAACCGTGAATTGCACCAAGGGACACCATCTGGATAAGCTTGTCAATCCCTGATGCAACCAAAGGTCAGAGTTTTTTTTTTGACTTTGAAAGATAGTAATCGGTAACCACTTTGTAACCACTCACTCCGCCCTGACTCTAGCTCACGGTTAAGAAAGTTGCCGCGGATATGGTAGTACCTAGTAATCCCCTTTAACATCTGTAAAATTACCACCAACAACATTGAGGGATCGATATTATCTTGGGAGTCGTCCATAGTATGTTCTATTATCTCCTCATCGCGGAGGTTTAGGGTTAGAGCCAAACCCGGTCAGGCCGTTTGTACTTTGTTGACACCTCTTTGGGCGATTTAAGGAATGCCATGGACCACATCATAACAGCCACTGGGTAAACTGCTTCGCATGGCACTACGAGTCCCTATTTATATATATATAATAGGACAGTGACCAGTGGAAGCATTCAATGTCATTGAGATATTCATGTCTACTAATCTACCTATTTGCAGCCATGCTACCCATCCTGGAGAGGTAATCATCACCAAGGAGGTGATTGAAAAAATGGAACGCATCATCAAAAATATTGAGCTATTTTTAAATGATGAATATATGTGCGTTTTATTCCCAGTTGTGGATATATAGCGCCTCTATTTATTTGTAATTCCTTATATGGTAATACAAATTCCTTGTATATAACGGGGCCTGTCTGTCACATCTTTAATCCTCACCCTCATTATGCCCCGCAAAAGTACTCAACAAGCCAACGCCATTTCCTCACACATCTCCAATCCTCCCCCGGCCCAAGAATCTCCTGCTGAAAGGCTGTTCCGCGCACAGGAGAGCGCTAAGCAGGCTCAGGCCAAAGCCGAGCAGATGAAGCAAGCCGTGCTCGATGCAGAGAATGTGGCCATGGAAGCACAAAGGAAAGCTATGGAGGTGGCAAACGAGATTGTAGAGCAGGAGCGGCGGGCGAAAGCAGAGGCCAAGAAGAGGGAGGAGGAAATTCAAAGGGCAGAGGCCAAGAAGAAGGAGGAGGCAAGGCAAAGGATACAAGAGGCCAAGAAAAAGGCAGATCTCAAGGGAAAGGAAACGGGGTCTCAGAAGAATCATCCCCAGGCAGCGAAGGGTAGAGGAAAGGTGGCAGTAGAAGAAGAAGAGGAGGGCGGGGAGGAGGAAGAAGAGGAAGAGGCGAGCATCAGTCGTAAGCCAGGTAAGTGGCTATCACTTGAAACAAGTCTCTTCAGCCACCTGATGGATATTAGCGACTAAACCCAACACGAGGAAGAAAGGTCCTAAAACGCCTGCTATGATCGACGACTCTGAAAAAAGCATTTCCAGTGATCTTGTCTCCGGTGCCCTCTACCCTTCCTGTTTGGCATGTTTCAACACAAAAAAAGTATGCCAGTGGAAGTGGTCTGTGATCCACCTTCGCCTTTCTCTCCTCCCCAACAAGGCAAAGAACTGCGAAAATTGTGTCCGGTCGAAAGAAGGTTGCCATTTGGCATGGGACCGTGACGAAACTCTCAAACGCCCTGCCGAGTCAGCTATGGAACCGCAGTCGCCCAAGAGGATCAAGGTAGAGTCTGCCACCTTGGTAACCTCCCTGGAAAGGATCGACAACCAAATCGGCGCCTTGATCAAGCTCGCCGCTGCTCAGGCCAAGCAGAATGCCAAAGAACACCAATCAAACACAGATTTATTTGAGGAGCTCAAAACCTCGCTCGAAGCATTACACGAAAAAGCCCATGAAGCTTGAGGGTAGATTATCATTCCACATAACACCCAAATACATTTTTAGATCATAAGTAAGACTAGTTGCGAATCAAATTTACTTTTACGGTTTCAACAGCAATACCACCAAGTACCACTCCATCACGAGCAATGTGGTCGAGAGCATCGACAACATGAGAGGAGCATGGGACAACGCATGGTAATAAGTATACCAATTCAATCCTCAATATTTGTCCTTGTCCTCCGAGCTTGACACGTCCTCTATCGTTACCACCATCCAGGACGTGGTACGCGTTCGCCCCAACTTCATCGCTCTCGTCATCATCACTCTTATCGGATTTTTCTTCCTTGGAAGTAGCCGAGATAACAAATGCGACGTTTTTGTCCCAGATGTCCCGGATGCACCGCTTTGGGCCTGCTTCCAAGCATGTGCCATTTGCATAAACTTGAACGAAGTAGGATTCGATTCGCGCTCATCGTCTGCAAATACAAGGTCGCAGTCTGAAAAAAAAAATAACAGAGAATCAATGTAAGAAACAGAAGCAAAGGGCGTTGACAAACCTTCGACCATCTGGCCGGTTCCTTGGGTTTCTTGGTGACGATAGGCATCATTCCTTCCACTTTCTGCACGTCCTCTGGTGAGCCGTTATTCTGTTCAAAAGTCTTCCACACTTCCAGCAGGGCAACAAGCTAATGAAAGAAGGAAAGCATGCAGAGTTAATAACACATTAAATAACCCACGTATCAAAAACATACCTCGATCTTCAGATTCTTGCTCTTCAGATCCTTATAACCTCTCTCGAATACCTGTCGGGCAAGTGCCGGTTCTCCAGGGACCATCTTGGCTTCCTTCTCCTCACCCTCCTCATCCTTCTCCTCGTCCTCCTCCCGCTGCGCCTTCGGAAGTGGGATAGCCTCCGCCTCAAATAACGCAAATGATATCCACACCTTCATATGCACACTAAGTGTAATCAGCCTTTCGTACAGTGCCCTGGAAATCGCACGTTCACCCTCCTCTAGTCGATGTATGCCTTCCACAAGATTTCAGGCATGAATAATGGCGATTATGAGATTGCGAGCTCAAATATGGTGCGAGTGCGAGCGAAGTCTTGGAGCTGAGACTCGAGCTCGGAAAATTTGATCCATGCCGGTGAATTTGAGGGGTCGAACTTAGATATATGGATAAAGTATTAGCTTGAAGATTTCATGCCTAAAAGGGCCTTACCTCAAGGTACTTCTCGTATGATGTTCGTGCACGATCGAATTCGCGTAGCTGTCATTGATCATGAGTTTGAGTGTGCGAAATGAAAAAGATATGGAAAATATCTACCTCAACCTCGAGATCGATGTATCCCTTGAACAAAGCCTCTTTCGGACACATACCGATCACCGTGCCCAAAATCTTGCGCGCCGCAGGTAACTAAAGTCTTCGAACTTCGAATTTGGCAAACATTAACCACAGTTTGGCGAAGGTAAACTGTTTATGAGGGACGAGTTGGATGGCCGTTTGATATATTTGTCGTGTACGTGGGTAGTCGTAGAAGAAAGTAAAAGCAAAGAGTTCAGTAAATTGTATCGTGAAACACGCTCGATAAAGCGTACTTTGGTTTCGATTTCCTCGAACAAAGCATAATCCAACCATAGAAATATGTATCGTCTCCAATGCCTTTTGTCGCCACCTGAAGGAACCTGTGAGACGGCCCGCTCGTAAACCTCACGCACACGGCCGATTGACCCATCTAATTCCTCTTAAGTAGTCCCTGCTTCCCTTAGGTCCCTTAGAGCGCCCTCTTCTAGTCGGGTGTAATCAAACCAAACATCGTAATTTCGGCTGTCGTGCGTGATCTCATCTTCATATTGGATCCGACGTTTTCCTAGGACAGTGTTTTCGAGCGTACTTCGTGTTCCGTGCTGTTTTTCGAAATTTCATGTAGGCAGCATACAGAGCCGCGCATTTTGCTCGCGGAATGCGGGAGGGTGCAGACTGTTGGGGAGAAAATCAGTGGATAAGTATACGAGAACCGCTCAAACACCTGGCGCACACAGGGGATATTTTGAAGGAGCTCCTAGGCAGACGTACTTGTACCAAAGCTGATCAACCTGTGGGAGGAGCGTGACGGCACGATCGAAGAGATTTCGCGCATGCTGCACATTTCGTGATTTGAGTTCCATCTCAGTGTAGGAGAGCCAAAGTTGGATACTTCTTGGGTCGACATCGGGAGTGTGTTCGAAGATAGAGCGCGAGCGCGCAAATTCATTTTGGCAGGCCTTAGTGAAGAAAAAATTAAAAGAAAAACATAGTTGATTTGTCGAGAAGACATACGCGTATTGCAACCATTCTTTCTGTGTAATGCTATGCATTAGGAATGGACCGTTTTTAGTGAATATTGGGACCTACATGCTCCTTCTCCTGCGGATTCTCTCTTCAAATTCCTTTCTTTTACGTCCACAATGGTCACGGAGTCAATTCGTTGTTTGGGCGCACGAAATTCAGTCTCTTGTCGTTCTTAAGCCTATTGGATAAATTAGAATTAGAATATACGTCTTCGCCAAAGAAAATAGGCCTTACTCCGCGTAAAAGCTGCTCCGCTGTAATCTGTAGAGACAAGAGTCATGAACGTGCATTACTTTCAACTTGTTTCTACTTTTCGACGAAAGCTTACCTGTATCGCGGCAGGGGATTTTTAATTCTGATGCAGTCATTTAGTTCCTTTATCATTAATATGACAAAGATATCTACCTCGGGGCACGTTCGTCCTGCATGGTGTTGGCGGAGAGGAAGATTTCAGGAAACCGTACGTGACACGCTGGGGGCTTTGTGACCGAGTCTGCTTTCTGACGCGTGCCGCGTTCTTTCTGGGCCCTCAGTTCTTTCACTTATTCAGTTTCTTCTTCCAAAATTACTTGTGCATTGTATCTGGTTTTACGGTTTCAACAGCAAAGCCACCAGCCAATATTAAGCACCACTTCACCAAAACGTGGTCGAGAGCATCGACAACATGATTAGACTCTCAGGCTTAGTATGGCAACAAGGCGGAAGGGAGGAGCATGAGAAAACGGCCTGGTGTGCATGGCAATAAATATACAAATTCAATCCTCAATCTTCGTCCTCGTCCTCGTCCTCCGAGCTTGACACGTCCTCATCGTTTCCACCCCCTCCAGGTTGTTGTACGCGTTCGTCTGCTACTTCCCCAGCTCCATCGCTGTCGTCATCATCGGATTTTTCTTCCTTAGCAGTAGCCGGAGTGAAGCCAGATAATAGTTTTGATGCTCCCGTGCCAGATGTCCCAGATGCACCCTTCTGGGCCTGCTTCCACGCATGTGCCATTTGCATGAACTTGAAAGACGTAGGATTCGATTCGCGCTCGTCGTCTGCAAATACAAGGTCCCAGTCTGAAAAAGAGATGAGCTAATGTAAGAAACAGAGGAGAGCAAGTGAAGCGTGTTGACAGACCTTCGACCATCTGGCCCGTTTCTTGGTCAACATGGCGTTTCTTGGTGACGATCGGCATCATTCCTTCCACCTTTTTCACATCCTCCGGCGAACCATTATTCTGCTCGAAAGTCTTCCATACTTCCAGCAGGGCAACACGCTAATGAAGGAAGGAAAGCGTCAAAAGTTAATAACACATTAAATAGCCTACGTATCAAAACATACCTCGCTCTTCAGGTTCTT